>JQIA01002165.1_pt1 | contig 10514 bp, 7 predicted proteins | sample 811431 | NCBI WGS metagenome assembly JQIA01 (sample SAMN02998118, study PRJNA258478) | marine sediment metagenome | biome: marine; feature: seafloor; material: sediment; isolation source: oil-polluted sediment collected from 3 locations (0.5 km, 0.7 km and 0.9 km)... | place: USA: Gulf of Mexico ... | reverse complement strand
ACGGCCTTTTTGAGCATTTGGGCTTACGACCAACGTGAATTCCCTGATTTGTACGGTTATTTGCCTGCCTTTAAACGCGTGCGACGTTTCCCAACTAATCAGCGTTTTGAGCCATTAGTTCCTGGTATGACTTTCTTCCTGTCTGATGCCTGGGGTGCAGGTGATCCCGCATTGACCTGGGGTAACTTCAAAACGGTAGGTCGCCAGCCAATGCTGGGTGCGCAGTCGGGTTCCTGGCACGGAGATAAGGAAAATTGGAATAAGGACCATACTTTACACGGCGGACCAAAAGGTCAGAGCTTTTTTGAAACAGACTACCAACTGTGTCCAGAAGTGGTTATTTATGAAGCCGAGCCAGTGGGTTATCCGCGTGCTCCCATCAGTAAAAAACGTGCTTATGTTGATGTGCGTAACAATGTCTACATTGCCTACAGTACTTATGATCGTCGCGGCGAATTGTGGCGCTCGTTTGAAGCGGGCTTTGGTCAACAGAAACAGGGTGATCTGGCTCGTAAGGATAAGAAGGGCAATACGGAATGGACCTGGTCATTTGTGCATTCTCAGGATGTCCAAACAGGCTTCCTGACCCGCTTTAACCATTCTGCGCAAACCAGAAGTGGTTTGAAAGAAGGCTTTGATACGACTCTCGATATGAGCCAGGATGATATTTACAACAAATATCTGACTGTTCAGGCCTTGCGTCGCCTGGGTACTTAATACTTAAGCAATAAGGATCAGCCTTAGCCTTACTTTAGTACGGCTAAGCAATAATCGAACCGTACTACCAACGCAAGTGGGTAGTACGGTTTTTTTATGGATGTAGAAAAGCACCTCCTTAGTGGAAGGGGCGTAGTGAGGAGAGTTTTGTGATTTGGAGCGTTGTACTTTTAGCCTCGGAGGAGATTTGTGGATGTGTCGAGGTAGGACTCGTAACAGAAACAATATAACTTCAGGCTATGCGATTCATAATTATAAAGAATGAAAATAACTATAATGATATCTTTTAGTTATAATTCCGAGAGGTTATAATCTGGCCACAAATATATAGTTATTAGTTTGCTTAGTTTATGGAGGTTGAGCATGAAGTTTTCTATAAAAAGTGCCTGGTTATCGGCATCGTCACTTACAGTACTGTTGCTGTGTTCTACGGGAGCTAATGCTTTAAATGTCAGCGTCTCTGGTTTTATACGCCAGGAAATGGCTTATAAGCTGAATAATGATGAAAACCCAGTGAATCATCATGGCACTCCGACCAATGGTCAAACCGTGCCTAACGAAGCGCTTTTACACCCCGGCAGTTTTGCTCTACTGGATGCCTTGACGGGGGGCGCAGCAACGGGGGGATTTTTACCGACGTCGTTCACTAAAGTGGATGAGGGTAACGAAAATGACTGGAACGTCTTCGCCACTAAAGCCGAAGTCGATATCAAGTTAGATTTCACCAATGACTTATCAGGTTTTATCAAGTTTCGGGGCTATTACCAGCCGGATGTCTACGAAGAATACGGCGACCATAATCCATTTGGTGTCGATAATCATGGTAACGAGGCGACGATGTTGTCGTTTAGTGACGATGATTACATGGTCGACTTCCCCTCAATGTACCTGGACTACCAGAAAGGACCGTTTTGGGTGCGGGTGGGTCAGCAGCAGATTGCCTGGGGAGAGAGTTTGTTCTTCCGCGTGGCTGATGTGGCGAATGGGCTGGATCTGAGACGCCATTTGATTTGGGATTTTGGTTCTGAAGAATATGCGGATGAGCGGCTGTCAGCGCCGGGTGTGCGGGCCTCGTATGTCATCAATAATGAGTGGGAAGTAGAAGTCTTCGCTCAGATGTTTCAGCCTACGGTTTACCCTCCAAGGGGCTCCCCATACAACCTGGTTGGCTATGCTTTTACACCGAATTATAAAGACGGCTTTGATCAGGTTGATGATAACTGGAACGTAGGTATACGTTTGCGTGCTCAGCTCGGTGATTTAGGCATGCAGTTTTTTGCCGTAAGCCGTCACAACCCGGATCCCGTCTTTACCTGGGCAGCCGGTGGGCAGAACCTGGGTGCCTTGAATCCATTTAATGGCCCCTTGGGCGCGAGTGGTCAGACTTTCGAAACCCAGCCGTTTATTCAGGAGCCCGATTACGGTGTGGATTCTGCCGTTGAGTGGTTCGCCGTTACCGGTGTATCAGGCCTGGATGGAGTGGCGGCTCTGAATACTCTGGTTGAAGGTTATGGCTTCACAGAGGATGCGTTTCTTTTATTTAGCGCTTTTGGTTTAACCGATGGCCCTGGAGACCCCACTGTCTCGACAGTTGCTCAGGCTTATCCAATTCTCGATACCTTCTTTACTGGTCTGGGTCCTCTAGGCGCGGAGCTGGAAGCTAAGTACGCCTACGAGAATGTCTTTGGTTTTGGCTTTAATTATATTTTCTACGCTGAGCCCGATACGTTGATGGATCAACTGGTGGTGCGTTTTGAAGCCAGTTATACCCCGGACAAATTATTTACTGATCCGGGCCTGTCGAAAGACTACCTGGAAAAAGATGAGTGGACGAGTAGCCTGGTGCTTGAGAAATATCAGCGCTTTAGCAATGAGTTTCCGGCCACCTTCTTTATCTTTGAGTGGATGCATAAATCCGAGAGCGACATGGTGGGTCGTCATCTGAGTGGTCTCGGTGGTGATCTTACGCACCGCCCCGGTGGTGGTGAAGATGATCGCGGTTGGGATGGCCTGGTGTTTGCTTTGCAGCAGCCACTCCCGAACCTGATCTGGCGTGTTGATCTGTCGGTTTTATACGATCTGAACGGAGGCGTGTTTATTCAGCCAGCGGTGCGTTATAAGCCGTCTGGAACCTGGGCGATAGAAGCCTTTGCTAATATTATTGACTCCCATGACAACGCCTCTATTTTTTCGGCGACGGATTGGTCCGATGACTTTACAGTGCGTATTACCTACCAGTTTTAATATTGTGTAGAGTCATATGTAATAAAAAACGGCGCTTAAAAGCGCCGTTTTTTTTGCTGTGTTGTTTAGAGAGGATGGGGGACACCGGGCAGCTTATAACTCCTGTCTCCTGGGCCCTGTTTCCGGATACTGGCTCCTGGTTTAGGGACGCGGATTGAAAGTTCGACCTAGGCGTGTTTAGCTCTATCCCTGATTATTAACAGCAACCTTGGCAGGGTCGGCGTGTTAAAAAACTATTGATCCGAGAGGGTGAAGGGAGAGAGCAGTATGGAATTAATCGCACTGGGTGGCCCGGTCGTCATTGTTTTATTAGGCTTGTCTGCATTGGGTCTGGCCGTTGTGCTGTTCAAGTTGGTGCAGTATCGGCCCTATTCAAAGGCGATGTTTAACCGTGCTGAGAAAACCTTGCTTGCCTGGGGAAAGGGTGAAGCGCCCAGCAAGTCTGGTATTAAGCCGGGGTCTTATATAGAGACTCTGATTAGAGGGATGGACTGGCTTGAGTCGGGAAGGAAGCCTGAGAAAGTTCGCGAGGAATTAACGCGAAAGGGCCAAAGTATGATGTCGAATGTCACGGGTATGAATGGGTTTATTGAGCAAATTGCCTATCTTGCTCCGCTACTCGGTTTATTGGGTACGGTACTGGGCATGATCGATGTGTTTCAAGGTCTGGCCGATGCGACTGCGGGCTCTGAAACGGGCGCTCTGGCGGGCGGAATTTGGGAGGCTCTGTTAACCACGGCGGTTGGTTTGACGGTAGCGATACCCTTTGCGCTTATGCATGCAGGGCTTGAAGGTCGAGCGAATAAAATTCGCAAACGTATGGAAGACCAGATGACCCAGCTGTTTACCGTCGAGCTTTACCACCGCCCCGCTACAACGCAATCGTAATGCGGGTTAGTTTGGGTGGGCAGTCGGGGGGGGCTGGGAGAAAGCCCCGTCGCATTAGTATTACACCGCTCGCCGACATGGTATTCATCCTGTTGGTATTTTTTATCCTCGAAACTAACTTTATTGATTTTCGCCAGCTTGATTTTCGACTTCCTAATAATCAAACAGAGGGGGAAAGCGTTGCCGAGGTAATAGAGATGCAGGTGTTCAGTTCGGGTCGTGTCTGGATTAATGCACGTACTTTCCAAATAAATGAAGTCAGTGGCTATTTCAAAGCACTGGATGCGGGCCCCGAAGCACTAGTGATATTAAAAGCTGAGGATCAGGTGCCACTACAGTTACTGGTGAGTGCGATGGACCAGCTTGATAGTGCTGAGATGAATAAAATTTTAGTGCAGCGTCTGGAGCAGTAAAGTGATTCGTTTTGATGGCCACAGCAATGCCGAAAGTAATGCCCATGAAGAAAGTACGCAAAAGCATCGGGACGGCAGTATGATCCCGCTGATCAATATGACATTTTTACTCCTGTTGTTTTTTATTGTGGCGGGCAGTTTTTATGAAACCTTTGCGAAAGAAATTCTACCACCGCATTCCTTGAGTGATACGTCGGCCTCATCAATGATAGAAGAGTTTGTATTGATGCCCGATGGAGAGCTGCAGTGGCGAGGTGAAACGACCACGGTTGCTCAGTGGTTTTCCAGTTTCCAAACCACGGAGGCGGTTCTTCCCTCTGTGGTACGAGTGCGCGCCGATGCGGATACGCCAGCGGCGCTGGTCATTCCCATGCTTGATGACTTTAAGCAAGTCGGTGTGAAGCGGGTCTCTCTGGTGACGGTTAAGGCGGAATTCTGATCGTCGTGAATCAATATACCGGGCCCTCACTCTATACCGGGTTGCCACTCTATATCGGGTCGCCACGCTGATGCAGCGCATTAAACTTGCCCTGATCTGGGCGACGGTGTTATCGGTATCGCTTTTGGTACACCTTATGATTTCCTGGCAGGCATCGCGCTCTATGGTGTTTGACACAAAGAGTGAGAATGAGCGCGACAGTGTGACCGAGATTGAAATAGAACTTAGCCAGGATCAGCCTGAGCGAGAAGAGCTTGTTTTTGAAGAAGCCATTGAATTTGAGCCGCCAGACGTACTGGTCCCGGTCGCCGCATTGGCTCCACCCCCTCCCGATGTGAATTTATCAATGCAAGCCGCGGCGGGTGGGAGTAGCCACGGGTTTTCGGTGCCCCTGTTAAACGCCAGTGTGCTTACCGAGGGCAAGGGCCTGGCGGGTTTTGGAGCGGGCGTGGGTACCGGGCTTAATCTGTCTACCCAGGGTTTTGCGGCTTATGTAGAAGGACTGAGAGAAACCGGGCTTGACGTGGTATTTATGATTGATTCAACCGGCTCTATGGACTGGGTTATTGAGGAAGTGAACGCCCGTGTGATTGATATCGTCGATGCGGTGCGCCTGCTTGTGCCGGTGTCGCGCTTTGGGGTGGTGGTATACCGTGATCACGATGACTCGGATTATGTCACACGCCAAAGAACCTTAACTTACAGTCTCAATAAGCTTACCGGTTTTCTTGGCACCGTTTCGGCAAAAGGCGGGGGTGATATTCCCGAAGCTATCACCGAAGGTTTACGAGTGAGCTTGCAGCAGAGTGGATGGCGTTTGGGGGCAAAAAAAGTAGTTATTGTGATTGGCGATGCGCCACCGCATATAGAAAACCGAGCTCGTATCCGTAGCCTGAGTCAGGAGTTTGCTGCGACAGGCGGGCAAATTTCGACACTGGATGTCAGTCACGAAGCGAATCCGGCTTTGCTGGAATCGGTGGTTGGGCGCGCCGTTGATCATGATCTGTATCGGAATAAACCGCTCTACGACTTTCGGCAAATTGCCGAGGCGGGTGGTGGGGTGGCAGCCACTATGGATGGCGATGTCCAGGTGACCCGGCAATTAGTCTCCTTGATTATGGGGGGGCGCTTTGCGACAGAGACGGCACTGTTGCTAGAGGGCTTTGATTTGTGAGCGTCAAACTTCATGTCGTCCCTGTTTATGTTGTTTCCAGAATAGCGTGTTACGTCCTGTTGGCAGGGCTGTGTGTTTTTAGCGGCCTGGCTCTGGCAACAAATATTCAGTTAGAAGCCCTCACCCGCGAATCAAAACAGGTGGGCAGCATTGCAGAGGTGAAACGCCTGGATGCTCGACTGGCCGGGTTTCTCGATGGCAATATAAATCAAACAACGACGGACGAGCTCGTGTTAGCTTCCGATGTGCTGGGAGACCTGGTGTCAAAGGCACGTGAGCTCGAGGGGGGAGGTTCGGTATTCAAGGCTTTGATCTCTCGCTCAGACCGACTGCATGAACGCTGTCGCGAGAAAGTCCGATTATTAGAGCAGGCTGCGGGGGATAACGAAAGTGCGCTGGAGCATCTTTATCGCTCAGATCTGTGGCACGACATCAATTATGCACTATCGGCTTCCGGTTATTGGAAGGCCTGGGCGGCACTCGCTTATGCGGGTACGCTCGACGAAGGCAACGATAAAGTTGTCTGGCTAAATTTGGCAGCCAATGGCTTTAAAGTGTCGTCGGTGCGTATTCTGTATCCGGGCATCGTACACGGCAGTTGGTTGGGCCTGGGTTATGTAGAACAGACACGAGGCGACCTGGGTGCGGCGGAAAAACGTTTTCGTCGACTGTCTATGGCTTTATCCGCAAGCCCGGAAAACTCGGTTCGCAAGCTTGCCGAAGCGGAACTCACCATGATGGCGATTCGTCGAGGTGAGTTGCAAAAGTTGACTGCGGTACCCAAAGAGGCCTTGAGTCCTTCTTTGGCGGGCGTGTTAATCGAGGAAGCATTTTTGTTGCTTGAACAGCACAGGCAAACAAGCAGTGGTGCTATTGGTGCGGGAACACGGCTCAAAAAAGTGATTGCCGATGGCTTTGTTAGCGATGCGTTAATGGCCCGGATACTAAGCTATCGCGATGAGATAGTGGGCCAGGACCTCGGTGTGGTGTCACTGTTAGTCGATGCCGAGTTTGCTTATGCCTACCAGCAGTACCTGACCACCGTATTCAAATATCAGGCATTTAGAGAAGCGCGTGGAGAAGCGCTGGGTATTGATACCTCGCCGTTTCAGTATCACTACTCGGTAGCTCTGATGAAAACGGATTTACCTCGTGAGGCACAACTGGAAGTAGAGCGTATACAGGGGACGGCTCGAATAAATGCGAGTGTAGCCAAAGTGCTACCTAAATTTGCCTTTTCTCTGGCGCAGGCCAGTTATCAACAAAAATCCAATGCAGATCGACGTAAGCGCCTGGTCAATGCGGCTAAGGCCTATATTCGCGCCACGCCTGCTGACGCGGATATTGCCCGTGCTCACCTTGCTCTAGCCGAGGTCAGTCAGAACAGCAGAGAAGCTGATCGCCATTTACGGATCGCCAGATCTGACCGTAGATTAAGGGGTGACGTGGCTCTTTCAGCCATTCGTCGTGATATTAATCGTTTTAATCAGGCGGTAAGCGGAGGGAATACGAAGGCGCAGCGGGCTAGCGCGGAGCGCATTATGGAGGCTCTGGGTGATCTGGGGCGTCGAAAAAGGAAGGAACCCTGGTTCAGAGCAGTCTCAATTCAAATGCGAACTATTTTGGGCCGGGACTTGCCCAGCTTGTCTCGAGAAGTTGATGTTCTACTAGCGGACAAAACCCTGTTGGATGACGCGAGAGTGCGTTCGGTTCTGTTTTGGTCGAAACTGAGGATATTGGATGCCCTGGGAGATGAAGCAGGTCTTTCTGTCTGGATAAAGCAGGCTGTTGATGAAGTGAGTGAGCGGCAGATATACCAGTTTTTATTAGAGAAAGAGCGGGTGGGTGCCTATGCCCTGGTGGTTCAACTGGCAGCGGATTTTTATCCGGCTCTAGCTGGGCAGGCCCAGGATCAGCGGCAGCTTAGATTATTACAAATTAGAAGTCTGAGTGCTCTGGGGCAAGCCGACAGGGCTTTTGATCTGGCTCAGCAGATGGTGCAGGACTTTTCGGGTTCGGGTGATGCCTGGCGCGCCTACGCCGAAGCGGCAGAGCAGCAGGAACGTTGGTTTGAAGCTGAGAGGGCCTGGGTGAAAATCGCTTCCGCAACGCCGGAAGGCTCTCCCCAGTGGCGGGGGGCTCAGATTCGACGAATAGAGTTATTCATAAGGGCGAAGGGTGACGGTACCGATACTAGTACCGATAACAATAACAAGGGTGGAGTCAGTGGTGCAGGTGGGAAGGATGCCCAGGTGGATTTCTGTTCCCTGTTGGCCCAACTGGTACGGTATGCGCATTTGCTCAAGCCTGAGCGAGGTCAATGGCTGGAGCGACAACAGGAGCAATGCGAGAGCGCGAGGTAGGCAGGCGACGCTTATTAGCCATCAACAGAAAAGTGTTAGTTATTACCGCCTGTTGAAAAATCTGGAAGCATCGCGCCCCATTAACCTTCTAAATTGTCACTCTTCGTCCATGTCGTCCATGGCTAGCATTTACTCCGGAATTTACGTTACTGTACTTTGTATGAGGTTTGTCAACAGGCTGCTAGTACGGGAGAGTTAAAAATGAGACTTAAAAAATACGATACCAACTATAGTCGGCGGCATTTTATGAGCCAAATGAGTAGGGGTGTACTTAGCACTGGAGTGCTGGCACCACTGTGGCCCACCCTTGCTCGTAGCGGTGATATCGAGGGTGTTTACCCCGATGAATTGATGTCGATTGAAGATTACAGTGGTGGGAAAATTTCGACGGGCGATACGATTAGTGCGGACAATGTAGAACATGTAAAGGATTTGCTAGACCCCATTCGCTACACTCAGGTGGCGCAGATGGGGCGGCGTATGCGTATTATCGATACGACGACCGATATCATGAAGTTGAGTGTCTGGGACTACAACGAGGCAACCTTGCGCAATCAGGGCCAGGGGATGTTCGATGCCAATGGCAATGTGGTTACACGCGACGGAAAACCCTGGATTGGTGGCAACCCCTTCCCCGATCCGAAAACCGCGCTGGAAGTATTTGCGGGTCTGACTTTGAGCTGGGGACGGCACGACTCTTCGGTCTACGCCATCAAGGAGGACGATGTCGGCCCCGATGGGAAAGTGGATTATCAGTATGAGATGGGCTGGGTGGAGTTGGCTCCTGTCGCTAGAGTGTCGATGGACCCCAAACCCTACTGGCCCGGTCATGAAGATAAATTGCGCTATCAATCGGTATTTTTTCTAAAACCTAACGATGTTAAAGGCACGTCCTTTCTCAATGTATGGCATTACGATCAGCGTCGGTTCCCGGATCTTTCCGGTTATCTCCCAGCCTTTAAGCGGGTGCGAAAATTCCCGACTAATCAGCGCTTTGAGCCTTTAATACCAGGCTCGTCTATGTATTTGTCAGATGCCTGGACGGCGGGAGACCCCTTTTTAACGTGGGGGAATTATAAAATTGTTGGTCGGGGGCCGACCCTTGCGGCGGTTTCTCGCAGCTGGAATAGTGAGCATGAGAACTGGGAGCACACGACCCACGGGGGCCCGAAGGGCAATACCTTCTGGGATATGGATGTGGAGTTGATACCCGAGGCTATTGTGGTTGATGCAGAACCGGTGTCTTTTCCCAAGGCGCCAATCTCCAAAAAACGTGTCTGGTTTGACGCGCGGACTTTATTGCCTTTGGCGATGGTGTCATTTGACCGGCGCGGAGAAATATTTCGTTCCTTTGACGGGGCTGCGTCTTTGTACAGCAATGGCGACAAGACCATTTATGACGGCAAACATCCCTATGCCTCATGGACTCGGGTCCATGCCCACAATATTCAAACTAATCGTATGACGCGCTTGCAGCAGGTGAAAGAAGTTGCCGGAGGTTTTAAAACGCGGGTCAACACTCCGGGTTTGTACGACAAGTACCTCACCAAAGTGGCCTTGCGGCGGATGGGAAGTTGATACCGGTTTCCCGCTGAGCCCTTAGCTTCTAGCTACGGGGTACTTAATCAATTTTACTGGCATCGGGCGCGCGTTTTTCCATAAATGCGGAAATAATTTCTCGCGTCGTATCGCTAAATAAAAGATCACGAAAAATTTCAATTTCGGTCAGCATACGTTCCCGAATGGGCTCGGCCGGACGGCGCATTAATGCCTTGGTCTGGCGTAGGGCAGTCCTTGATTTGGCGGCAAGCTTTTGAGCGGTATGCAGGGCGGATTGATGAACTTCGCCGGTGGGGCTGATGGCGTTAATTAAACCGATATCGGAAGCTGTTTTCGCATCGAAAGGTTCCCCCAGCATGAGTAATTCAGCCGCTTTTCGGTAGCCTGCCTGCTGTACCAGGGTTTGCGAGGAGGCCGCTTCAGGAACCAGTCCGAGGTTAACAAAGGGCAAGCTAAATTGAGCATCAGCTTCCGCGTAGACGAAGTCGCAATGGGTGAGCATGGTGGTGCCAATACCAATGGCCCGACCCTGTACCGCTGCCACCAGCGGAACGTTGGTTTCCGCCAGTGCCAGCAGTAACTCCTGGGCGCTGGATTTGTAGTGTTCGCGGGAGCGACTTAGAAAATCTCCCATATCATTGCCCGCACAAAAATCATTTCCCGCGCCCGCGATAACGACAATGCGCTTGTCACTATCAAATTCTGCCTGACGAATA
>JQIA01002164.1_pt1 | contig 10517 bp, 12 predicted proteins | sample 811431 | NCBI WGS metagenome assembly JQIA01 (sample SAMN02998118, study PRJNA258478) | marine sediment metagenome | biome: marine; feature: seafloor; material: sediment; isolation source: oil-polluted sediment collected from 3 locations (0.5 km, 0.7 km and 0.9 km)... | place: USA: Gulf of Mexico ... | reverse complement strand
TGCGGACAGACACTATACGAGCACCCAACAAATGGGGTCTGGTATCAAGAAGAATTCGAACACGATATAAATATGCAAGCTACATCGTGTCATATAGCATTTGTGTTTGAATACAGTGAGAAGATAGATTTAAGATTCGGATATGCCGATCTAGGCGAGATTACTACTTCAGCTTTGGCTAGTGCTAGTGATGAGCTATACGCAGACTTCCAACAAGGCAATGAGGGCATAGGCGCGTTATCAAACTGGTATGGTGAGGGTCGCTCACATGGCCTAATGGGTACTATCGACTACAAGTTTAAATGGGTAACAGTAAGAGCGGGTGTGTGGTATCACAAGTCAGAATGGAAAATGCACGTACCTGATTGGCGTGTTATTAGAAAGTCTGATGAGGGTTATACTTTTGGCGATCCTCAGTCAATCACTGTGCGCGCTGAAGAAGATTACAAGTTAGGCTATGTATTAGGATTAGTTAAAGAATTCAAGAGCACTGTTATTGCTGCTGAACTCTTCGAGGTTAAGGGAGGTGGAGCATATTTCCCAGCTCAAAGAGGCACAGCAGTTAACATTAATATCAGTTATAGGTTATAAATACTCTTCAATTATCACAACACCTTGGAAGCCATCGCCGCCTGCATAATCTACTGCATCATCACGGCCATCAGCGCCGTTACCTCCATTACCGTAATCAATAGCATCAGCACCATCATTACCATTATAACCGGAAGAGCCTAAATATCCTCCACCTAATGAGCTTATAGCTCCTGCTGAGATCCTTATCTGGAAGCCGCCTTGCACTAGCCCCGCATCAGCAGCATTGCCTCTAATGTTTAAGTCGCCGCCTGTGGCTACTGCATTACCGCCTGGATTTCCGTTTGCAAAACTACTTGTTCCCGTCATGCCGCGACCACGACCCCCGCCACCTGCTGTAATATTTACCGTAGCAGACACTATTGTTGTATCAGTACCCGCCACACCATCATTATTACCTGCTGCGCCACCTGTGCCTGCTACACCTATTGTAATGCTATACGTGGCATCTATCGTGCTAGTTGTCAGTTTAGCCGTAGCACCAGAAGACCCGCCCGCTGCTGTTGCTGCAGTGCCTGCTCCACCACCCCCAATACCACCACCACCACCACCAGGACCTACAACGGTAAACTTAATAGATTTTGTTAGCGCGTTTGGTGTCCACGCAGCATCGCTAACAGTTATAACGGTTGTTATTATTCCGGTATTAATAGCCTGTAACGACGCCCCTATCTCTGTTAACTGCTCCTGAACTGTCGTACCGATAAGCGGCGCGGTTGGCGTAGCAGAAATACCCGCAGCACTGCCATTTTGAACAGTATAAAAACGGGCGTCATCGTCACCGATAAACGTGCCTGAAGTAGTGAAGGGCAAAGCTGAAGGCAATGGCGCGTAGACGTTCCCAGCCTCTTCAACCGTTTTTGTTGTTTCGCTAACGAGAAATGCAATTCCGCCAGCGTATGTAATCGGCGGCAATAAAGCTTGCGCTGCAAGTGCCAATTCAGCTTCATTGTTAATCTTGCGGATTGTTTTAAAATTATTGCCATTGGCATCGGTTCCGCTCGATGTTTCGTCGTCTTCAACCCACGATTGAGCGCCCGCAATATTAAGCGCTAGACGGTCTAGGTCTGCTTGTGTTAGTGCCATTTTTACGCCTCTGGTGTTGGGATTTCTGAATCTGGGGAAAATATCTCAACAGCATAATTGCTTGCTAGTAGAGACACATAGCCGTCGTCTCGCGGCCTGATTTCTTGGATAGTATAGTCTTTGGCTGTTTGATCGTCACTATCAACAAAAAAGTTATAGAGTGATGCTATTTGATAATCGTTATCGCCGCGAAAAACTGGAGTGAATGCAAGCGAAGAGCCGAGCACAAAACCGTTGATTTCATCGCTCCGGGGCGTCACTTCTATTGCGTCCGCGGGTGTGCCAGATTCATCGTTGATGATAGCAAATGCCGTGGCACTACTCTTAAAATCTATCGGCTCGCTGGTTTCTACGATCAATCCATTTATGCTGACTAGCTCTCCCCCTTGTGCTTTGACGTTTGTTCCGTCGATATTGCCAACACGGTCATTTAGTGTGACTAAAAGACCGCGCTTATTAACCACTGTTTCAATGGTTTCGCGGACATATTTAAGCTTAAGAAATTCTATTTTGGCTCTATTCCATGCTTGCTCATAAGCCTTTATGCCTGCAGCTTCTATTTTTTTGGGGTTAATAGGAGAGCCGCCCGATTCAGGAAATACGATGGTCCTACCCTCGTTTTCGTCTTCAGGTGTCCATTGCAATTCAATGCCATCAAAATCAAGCGGCTTTTGTAGTCTGCGGGTTTTTTTCTCGCTGTTCGGCGCTTTTACCCGCCCATTTAACAATGTTGTTCTGAATGGCTTGGTTTCTTCTCTGCCGAACCTGAAAGTATTTCCTTCTCGATAAGCAAATGATCTGGCCGCATTTAATATTGTCACGAGCTCATCGCCGACAGAAACCTTTCCGTCAGAGAATGAATAGCTAAACCGGCCTAATGCATCGCCGTAATTTGTCACTGACGCCAAAGAATCTTGAATATCATAAAGCTGATCAAGGTCGATTTCTGTTGTTGGCTTATTCCCAAGCTGGGTGTTTGTTAAGTGTTCAAGTGCTGCGTCTGCGAATTTAGTGCTGGCTGTTAGCGAGGGAACAATTAACCCGGTGCCTGTGTTATACGTTCTTAGTTTGCGTGTAACAACAGCATTAAATTTTCGCTCTTGGGCTCGGGTTGCTTGTTCGGTTGCCTTTGTTTGAACCAGTACTGTTGTTACATCGCCGAAATCAATACCACTTATGTCGGCCACTCCTGCAAGTCTTGACCACTTTGTTTGATCGAGAAAATTAGCATCAGTAGCAGTGCTGGATATGCGCTCAATGCTTGCCTGATAGGGGTCACTCGGGACATCAGGTATTATTTTAAATGTTCGGAATTGTTCGGATATTGTTGATCCTGTTATTCCTACTCTCGTATTTTCTGTTCCTATAACTGCGCCGCCGGGCGCGTCTAATCGTTCAAGACGAAGATCAAATTCTATGGTAATTACTACCGATGTGCCTGTCCGCCTGTCCGCCACGCCTTGCGGACATAGTATGTCGAACCAAACCTCGTCAGTTCCGCCGCTTACTGGGAATGGGCCGGAAGTACTTGATTCGGTAGCTAGGGACTCGACGACAAAAGTCGCTGCGACCTCAGTAACGAATGTACTTTCTAAAACCGTCACTTCTGCTTTTAGTTGACTAAACGGCGGAGATGTAATCACAGCCGATTGAAATGTATACGTTCCGTCATTTAATCCTGAACCGGCGATTGTGAACTGATCGCCCGCTGTCATCGCGGTAAAATCTGGTAATGTGTCTGTTATTTTTGTGGGCGTAGATGCAGAAAAATCTCCTATGGCGGAAAAAGAAAGAACGCTAGTGTCGTCAGGTGCAAACAATTCCTGCCCATCGACTACTGAAGACTCAGTAACATCAAGAATTATAGCAGGCGCTGTGTCGGGCTCATATATTATAGCTGACCCAAAATTAATATCTGATATAAGTGTGTCGCCGCTTTTAATGTCTTCGACTAGAAAAGATCCTCGGCCTATGCACAGATACTCCGAAACAAACTTTCTGTTATCAATGAACTCAAAATATGATTTTATAATAAGATCGGGCCATACTTTATTTCGCCCGTAAATATCGGGAATACGCTGCAACGGACGAGCCACGTTGACTTGCCCTGTCAATCTATTGTTTGGGGACTCGTCGGCACTATCACTGCTCCGACCTGGAGTGTGTGGCGTCGGTATATTTGGGGCGAGGACTATAGCTGCAACGGCGGAAATAATTGATATTACTAGACCAATCGTGCCGGCCTCTTGCGGACAATGAACAATGACTATGTGATCATGGCCGTATAATTTAAGGCCGTCTTCGTGATCAGCCAAAACAATTTCGTTGTCTTCTGAAATGTGACCATTTTTAAATAGCTTCGTTGGTACTGAAAAGCCATCGGGGCCGTATTCAGAGATCAGCCAATCCATTAATTTAGCGCCATCATCAAGAACAAACTTTGATTGCTTATTAATTCCGGCTGGGTCATCGTAAACGCTAACGAGTGGCATGGCGAAAATATTCCAAATTAGCGAATTTTCTGTTTAGCGTTCTGATTGGGTGCGCGGCTGAGTTTATGCCGTTTTTCCCCATCGAGTGAAGAACAGTGTTTCCAAATATGACGATGCCGACGTGCTCCGGCCTTGCTTTGCCGTGATTGTTGACGCTCATCATGCAAATATCACCGTGCTTGGGCTTATCAACAATCCGCCAGCCGCAAAGGGTTCTTCCTTTGTCCATTTCACTAGATACAGCATTCATATCATCGGCGGTCATGTCATTCATGTGATTGACGACAATATTAAATTCTTCTTTTAGCACCAAAATCACAAGCTGCCAGCAATTTTTACTGTCGAAAGGGATGCCAATGTATTTATTTACATCCATTAAATGTTACTCAGACCGGGAAAGCGTTCAATCGTATAAAGTTCGCCCGCCCTCTTGGTTGTTATGTTTGAGTCTTCGGCAGTGAATGAAACGGCGGTATAGCCATCGAAGTTTATTTCTGACGCAGACAGAGAAAGCACTAAAACCGGCTCGGATAAATCACCGCTATAATATTTTCTATAAATAACTTCAATTGGTATTAATGCGCCGTCCGGCGTCATTTTGTCAATTTGGTCGTTGACTTCATTGCCGACAGAGCCGAGATCGACTGATAACAAAGAATCAGTGCTGCCGATATCTGCTGGCTCGACAATTTCAATAGTTATAGCGGTAAATAATACAGACTCACTCGGATTTCTTGGGGCTGTTGATTCCAGTGCAAATGTCTGGTCGGTGAAATCTTTTACGAAGCGGAGCAACTGACTAAAATCAGGGTGATATATCTCAAGCGTCCGAATCTCACGCTGTGCCTGCGGTGCCGATGCAATGAATTTTCTGTACTCGTCTATCGATGCCATTAATCAGGGAACGCTGGTTGAAGTACGTTTTCAATTAAGTTGCTAAATTGATCGACCCATTCTGGAACATTTCCTTCGACCGAATTACTCAAAGCAACAATAGAATCGATCAGGTCGTCGTCATCGTATACTTTAGCAACTGCTAGCAATTGTGCCGTAACTTTAAACCGTTTACCAGTTCTTGTTCGTGTATATTGAGTATTGAAAAAACATTCGTGGCTCTTTAGTCCTGCGCCAACAATCAAGTCCATGTTGAACGATCTCGACCCAAATAATATAGTTCTTTTAAACCAACCCTCAAATACTTGAAATTCAAAGCTATCAAACGACCATGCGCAACTAAAAACACTTGGCCCGGTTTCAGTTAATAATTCATAAACGGGTGGGCCTATTTGTACGTCATTTCGCTTATATTTAGCTTGATCAATATTCTTATCAGCAGAAACTAGAACGCTGGGCAAGCCCGCTGGATAATCAATTAGCGATGCCATTATTTGATATTCCTAGGAATGTTAAAACCATTTCTTACTGAATCAGCAGATGCGCCGCGACCAGACGACAGACTTGCGTTTATTCCATCAGCCGATCTTTTAGCTTCCTGTCTTGCTATTATAGTCACCTGCTCTGCCGTCATAGATTCAACTTCAACGGCAACGCCTGACGCAAGATTGTTGATCACTATGCTTGGCATTGATCCGCCGCCCATGCCCGCTTTCATTGGCGTAATATTGCCGCCTTGGCCAGTGGGTAATAGAAACTGTTTTCCGCCTTGGTTTAGTATTTCAGGCGTTCCAGCCTCGTTTATTTGGTGAGCCATTTGGGGCGATACGCTGCCGCCGTGCTGACGACCTCCGCCCACTGCAAGACCTGCAACAAGCCCCGCGTTTGCGTAACCAATAGCCCTTATTCCGGCTTGTGATGCAAGCCAAGCAACGGTTCCAGAACCAGCCACAGAGACTGAAGCTAGTGCCGCCGATGTTTCTGTGGCCGCTATTATTTGAGCGACTTGTATTCCCTTCATGGCCAAAAACACAGCTTTAGCCGCTGACGTGCCTTCAGCCCCGCTGGCAGATATAAGCTCGTTGGCCGCCGCTGCAAATGATGCTAGTCCGCTTAAAGATGCCTGTTGCTGCGCCTTTTTCTGATTTGCCAACTTAAGTGCATCTTGCGTGTCTTTTTTCTCAATTGCCGCATTTGCTTTCTCTTGTAGCTCGATGCGTTTTTGCGCTAAACCTTCCTCGGCCTCAAGTATTGATAAATTGCCATTTGATACCGCCTCTAGTGCAGCTAGTTCAAACCGCATCAATTCGGCTTCAATAGCAAGATTTGAGTCACTAAACAATGAAGCGCGCAATTGAAGGGCTGCTATTTCTTGCTGCATTAATTGGTCGAATGTATTCCCGCCAGTTCCAGCGCCAGCGTCTTGCGGGGCGTCGGTTGCACCAAGATCGCCGCCAGCGATTTCAGTGAGTAGTTTATCTATATCCTTCTGTTTTTCTTCTAAGTTTTCTTTGTGCCCGTCCAGCTTGTTTTGTATTGTGTCAATTTCCCTTTCAACGTTTGAAATCGCCTCTGTCTTTCCTCTCGTTGGCCCGCGTCTTCTTTTGTTTAAATTGTCCAGCCTAGCGTTTAGCGGTATAAGCTCAGCTGATAAAATCCTAATTGCCGCAGAATCTTCGATAATTTGGTCGGCCAACTTTGCAACCGATAGGGCTTTGGTTTGTCCGGTCAGCTTTAGATATTCTTTGGTTAAGTCTGCAGCTGAAGTTTCGGCCCTTTCCATTGCCTCACTTGACTCGCTCAATGATTGCCACAAAACTCCGCCGATTACCGCAGCTAATGAAACGATAACGCCCACTAATGGCGCGCCTAATACAAAGCCTAAATCTGCTGATTGTTGAGATAGCGCGACGAAGGCATTTTGACCGCCTTGTAGCTGCCCAACGAATTGCTGTATCTGTATTCCGGCTTGACCTGCGGAACGGCCTGTGTTTTTAAATCCTTTTGATACTGAATTCGATGCTTTCTCGGTTTTCAGTAGTTGGCGGTCCATCTTGTTCGTTGATCGGATGACCTCATCTTCTGCCCGTTTTAAATCAGAAGTATCCGCCCCAATATCAGCTTGTATCGTGCCAATTTTCAACGCCATTAATGCCAAGCCTCCGGGTTTTCCGCCATTCTATGGCCTGCCGCTGAATATAAATCGTCTAAATCTTCGGTTGTTGTTATGTCTTCTTCTTTTATGCCGTTGCGTTTTTTATACGCTTCTACCATAGTTTGAAAATCATACATGCTAGCGCTGCTGAAATCGCCAAGCTGCCCATCCATAATAAGCCAAGAAACGCGAAAGTCTTCCAGTGGGAACGGTTCGGTTTGAATATCGCCCCCATCGTCGCCTCGTGAAGCCTTATCTGCTTTTTTTTTATAGCACCAACCATGGCGTGTGTCATCATAATGCGGGCAAGAACTGACGAGTCCTGAAGTCCTGCGCGCTCGATAAACTCAATAGCTGCGGCGTCAAGATCAACGTCTGCAACGTCTTCGCCGTCAACCTGTTCTAGCGAGAACTTAACAACGTTTTTTATTTCATCGGGCGGCAACAATCCTTCAGCCAAGTCGGAAAATATAAATGAAGGGTCGCGTCCTGCTAGTGATAGCTTTCTAACAAAGCCAAACGTGCCAGCAAACCGATAAGATTTCCCGGCTTCGGCGTCCGTTACAATTTCTTCGCATTCGCGGACTTTATTCATCATGGAGCGATAGAAAACACGCCGATAGTAACGCTTGTTATTGCATCGTATGTCCATGTGAAATTATTGCTTGCATCATTATAGCCAAGCGGTACAGCCAAGAAACCAGTATCGCCAGCGGCAACTACTAGCGTGATTGGGTCAACATCTAAAGCGCCAAGGCTGCCACATACGGCACTTGCTGCGGGGGCTGCAATGGTTAGCGTGTGCGGTGAAGCATCGCCATTAGTCATAGCAATAAGAATGCCGCTCGATGCTCCAACCGTATCGCCTAAAACGTCCGCTGCAACCATAGGAACGCCAATATCTGCGACGCCTGCCTTTGTAACGCTATTTACTGTTAATGTAGCCATTGTTTATACCTCGCCAACGACAGCAACGTCGCTTTTTGATTGTAGGGTTGCGTCAAAGCTTAAAAGACCGGGTGTGTCGCCGGTTTTACCAAACGATGTTACATTGAAAAAGCCGTCGATGTAACCGCCGGTATCGACATTGAGCATGCGCATTAATCCGCAGCGATTACCCGTTGTGGCAACTTCAAGCAAGCGCACACTACCGACAACAGTCAAGCCGGTTGCCGGGTCAACTTGCCCGGTTCGCTTATCTGCAACACCCGAAACATTAATCGTTGCCTGACTGAATCCGGTGTACTCTGAATCCTGATATTCGCCAGTAGTCGAAGAGCTCGTAACATCTTCAACGGGGTTGTCAAAAGTAAAGCCTCGGGTTTTTACACCACCGGCAATCTCATATAATGTGTCCGCGTCATTTCGTATCAACAGAACAAGTTGCCGCCCCTTTGTTACATTTGCATCGCAAGTCATAATTTACCCCTTTTAATTAGTGTGTTCTTTAGCCTATCTGATCATATTTGTTGCGCTTTCAACAACAATATTTGCCGTCCCATCTTTATTAGCGGCCAATACAGTTAATATTTCACCCGTTTGGAAAGTATGCTGAAATTGAACTCGTGCAAAGGTGGGCTTTGATGCACTCAAGGAAACGGCCACGCCGGACGCAATCGGAGCGCCGTTTATAGCGATTTGCATATACGCGTCAAAGTTTCCAGCACCGGCTAACAATCCTACATCGACGCCTATCGGAACCGATATAGGTCTTTCGCCAAGATAAATCACCGATCCGTCTGGGCTTCCTTCAAAATGAGACTCGCCGCCCACTGTCCATACAGCGTTAACCTGCACCCCGACATTTTGAGTAACTATAGCGGTTTCTAGTGCGTTCCCAGAAAAGCTAAGCAGTGCATCAGGGTTAGTGTCTGATATTCCAGAGTTTGCCGTAAACCTCCATCTAAAATCGTCTTTTGTGATGACGGCCAGCGCATCCATACCGCCTAAAAACTCGCAACTACTTACCCCTGCGATAGATCCCGCCGGAAGGTTTGCGCTGTCAGCCGCGCCAGATATACCAACAGCACCAGCTGGGGCAATACAAAGTAGATTCCTTACTTCAATCGTTGGCGAAACGGAAACCCCTAAGTCAACGCCCTTGAATGTCGCGCTTGTTGAAATCATGGCTGTTTCGACAATAGAAACGACCGCAACATTCCCATTAACGGTTAATCCGTCGTCAATATCCAGCATTTGGCCTTGCGTACTAACAGCAGCGAAAACGTCTTCAACTGTTCCAAATTTACCGCCCTGCAATATACGGTAATCCCCGATATTAACAGTTGTTGACCCCGGGACCGTGTCGGTTATATCAAAGAGTTGTCCACCATTAGGCATATCAAAAGTAATTCCTCGCACTGAAAGAAGGCCCAAATCGCCGCCTTCAAGCATCGTTCCTGTACCATTGTAAGTAATCTTCGATGCGGCTGTCGCTCCTGTAAAAGCGATATTCGGAGCAAGTGCAAGCCCATCAGGGAATTCAACCGTATCCGAGCCTATATAGTATTCAGTGAGCGTGGTTAGTGCTGCGGGCCAATCAGACGTTTCATTAATAACCTGTCTATTGCTTATTGCGTTGCTATCGCCGGGCACCCCCTGTGGCCCCCGTGTGACGATCTCGACAGTGGTCGATACCTCTTCTACAATCTCGACAATGCTCATTCTGTAATGTCCTTAGTTACGCGAACAACGCCCTTCAATATTGAAGTCACTGCAGTACTTGCCGCCGTTAATTGAACATCGTATTTATAACAAGTTGTGGCGCAATCGACAATTAGAGCCTCTGTTGCTGCACCCGTAAAGCTGAATATTATTTCGCCGGTTGCCGGTGTTGCAATAGCGCCAACTAATGAAAGCGCAACGTCATCGCAAGGCTGTAACCTCAATTCAAGCAAGGCAGTATAACCCGTTAAATCAATAGCCGTGCCTGTGTCGTCCTTCCACCTGACAATAAAATCACGATCATCGCCAGAGTATAGGCTTAATGTGTAATTAGGGGGCAGCGACATCGAAAGCGTTCCTGTAAGTTGTAAAATTCATCGAGTAAATAAACCTCTCGTTTTCATCTTTTCCCAAAGGGGCTATGTTGCTTGATGGCTCAAATCCGGTGTAGCAGGTGCCGTTAATGTCTACATTATCAAGTGCCGATAATAATAAATCACTAACGCCCTTGGCAATGGCGTATACATGCCGGTCGGATTCTGATTTGTTGCCTCGTACCAGTATTTGAATATCTGGCATTTCATACAATGACTTAAGTTCTGACGGAGTACCAGCACCGCCCAATACTAAAATCT
>JQIA01002163.1_pt1 | contig 10520 bp, 8 predicted proteins | sample 811431 | NCBI WGS metagenome assembly JQIA01 (sample SAMN02998118, study PRJNA258478) | marine sediment metagenome | biome: marine; feature: seafloor; material: sediment; isolation source: oil-polluted sediment collected from 3 locations (0.5 km, 0.7 km and 0.9 km)... | place: USA: Gulf of Mexico ... | reverse complement strand
AATTTATATGAAAAAAAATTTGAATGATATTGTATCACCTAACTTTTATAGGTAGCAACTTGGGTTAAATAACACAGCTACTGCGGTAAATTCCATTACTTCATTTCCTCTATTAGATGCCGATAATGATAAAGACAAAGTTAATTTTCATCCAGTGCAAGATTTAAACTTAAAAACTAGTGGTGGTTATAAAATCATAGATAACTTAGCAATTCTTATCGATTTTAACATTGCAATGGAATCCTTAATTGGTGGAGATTTATTATTACCAGTATTAGATATAATTTTATGGAAAGAAACAGAAGCCGTTGCCAAAATCTTAAACCATAATCCAATACTCGCACACAATTTTATCCTATACCTATTACAAAAACACTTAATTGAACCATCAACTATGGCTGGATACGTTTATTCTTATGAAATAACCGATAATTTAGGTCCAATGAATGCAATATTTGATGATTCACTGAAAAATAAATTTACTTTCAAACAAGATAAATGGTTACTAAAAATCGGCGAACAAGAATTTGCCATGCCAGACCCAGATACCTTAAAACAAGGAAAACTATTGTACTTACCAACCATTTATGAATTATTAGAACTAAGAAAACAAATAGCCCAAATCAAATTCGACTATGAATTTTTTGCTAATAAATTAAGTTCAGAACAGAAGGAATTTTTGGTTGGGGTTTTGGAGTGAATTGATAGTACGACCTTGTAATTATTCTAACCTTCAATATAGTAAAAAATGGTTCGGACAGTTTCTTAAAATACTATCCAAACCATTATTAATACAACACTAATCGTGCCACTTAACTTCTTTATGAACTAAATTATAGTGACATTGCACACAAGTCTTTTTAGTAGTCTGATGTTGCTTCTTCTTAGCAAACCATTTCCCTTCTGTCTTGTGACATACTTTACACTTTTCACTATTTTCTTCCATCATTTGCTTCCGTACTTTAGTAGCAAGCTTAACTCGTAATTTTTCCCATTCAGGAATATCACGTAAACTACTAGAAATAGCATGGAATGGACTATCACCCGTACCACCAGAGTTGATATAGAAGAACTTCCAAGCCAATACCTCTCTAACACTATGTGGATTATGACAGCCAACACAGCCGGCTTTTACTCCACGCTCATTATCATAATGTGGAGATTCCTTATATTCTTCATATGGATAGGCATGGCATTCAGCACAACCAACAGTAACATTAAAGAAACCGGGGTCATATTCTTTAGTAGGTCTAAAGTCTTCCAATGATTCACTCAAAGGAGCTGTTTGTTTATATTCATCATAATCAACGAATATCTCATGACAAGTGATACAAACATCTACTCTATTAAAACGAGTGCTACTCCAACCTACAGCAGCTATAACTAACCCGAGGCCAAACACTGCGATTCCAGTAAGAATAAGTCCTGATTTAGTTTTAGGAAATTTCATATTTACCCTCAAGCCAGTGATTGCTTATAAATCGCAAAATGTTTAGCGTTATCAACCTGAATATCGCCATACTTATCATCCGATTCAGCTGGAGAAATTGTTACCACTGTATCATTCCAAGTTTGGATTCCACTTTCTGGATCAATAGATAATGGAATTATATCGTTAGGATTAGTGCCAGCATCTCGCCACCATAAATTATCATCAATATCAGGATCTTCCATCTCAGCCTTGGCAAATGGTGTATGAGCATCTGGATCAGCCTGAGCAACTCGCCCATAAGATGACCGACCTACTGAAGTAGATATTCCAACTACTTGGGGATGAATACCTTGAGTTAGAAAAGCTCTAGTAACCATATAACCAACTTCGGTGGTAACTCGTACCAAACTATTATCTTTAATTCCTAATTCGACAGCTATATTTTTATTAATCCACAATGGATTAGAATGATACATTTCAGAAATGTATTTCAAGTTAGATGTCATGGATAGAGTTTGATAAGCTACTTTAAAAGTAGTTAACACAAATTCTGTAGATTTAAGAATTTGATGGCGTGGATTTGCAGCCCAATATGGAGCTTTAAATTCCAGTTTACCAGATGGAGTAGCAAAACCAGTTTCTTTATAGGTATCATACTTAGCTACCACTGGTTCACCTTTTTTATCCAAAATCTTTCTATCAGCAGGATCAATCTTGCCGTAGTTAGGCCATACACCTTTGGATTTCAACCTTTTATAAGTTTTTCTATCCGTATCTTTAGTAGCCGCAACTTCATCTTTAACCCATTGTTTAGTATTAGCAAAAGACCAATATTGCTTCATACCTTTACTACCATCTGAGTCAATAGCTTCCACTATCTGCTTCAAAGTTATGCGAACATCTTGAGCTTTACCTAATGGCTCTACGTTAGGAACTGTCATAGTAATCCAAGACCATAAAGCAGTAGGACTGCTAGCAACGTTATCTCGCTCTACATCAACTACATCTGGTAAAATTAAATCGGCAAATTCAGAAGTTTCGCTCATAAATGGAGTAAAATCAACAATATATGGAATCTGTTTTTCATCCTGTAACACTTCTCGCCATAAGCTAGCAGCAGGAGCAGAATAAACTGGATTACTCATATGATTGAAGAATACTTGTACTTTACGAGTACCATTTTTCACTTCAAACGGAAATTTGTAATTTAAAGTTTTAGTGATATTCTCGGTTGAGGCTGGAGCTGGTTGTGGCTCTCCAACATTAAATTGACGTGGCAAACAGCTACCACCTTCATTGTCGATATTACCAGTAATCACTGCCAACAATAAACAAGCTTTCTCACTGCTAATACCGTCTTTATGCCAACTTAGGCCATTATGACTAAAAATTGTTGCTGGTTTGGATTTAGCAAATTCAACCGCAATAGTGGCAACAGTTTTAGCAGAAACTCCACTAGCTTTTTCTGCCATTTCCGGAGTAAATTGCTCTAAATCTTTGGCAAGTTCTTCTGCTGAATAATTAGTCCAATTTTGGATAAAATCAATGTCAGCCAAACCTTTTTGCATTATGACATTAGCCATTGCCAACGCAATCACTCCATCACTACCTGGGAATACTGGCAACCACTCATCACTACGACCAGCAGTATTAGACATCCTTACATCAAAAGTTACTAATTTTAACCGATTATTTACTATACCATCAGTTAAACGTTGAGCTAGTGGCATAGCAGTTTCTAAAATATTAGCCCCAAAATTCAGTACATATTTAGTATGTTCTAAATCTGGCAGCATAAATTTAGCACCAGTAGTTTGTTCTAAAGCCATCTGTTTGGGAGCAGTACCAATAGAAGGTAAGCGACTGCGGATAATGGAATGAGAACCGATGGTATTCATAAACCGAACCGCACCACCATCTTTGAAACCACCTTCATTCAGATAAATACTATCCACATCATCCAAATTAGCATTTATTTTAGCAGCAACCTCTTTAATTGCTTCTTCCCAAGTAATTTCTTGCCATTTGCCTTCACCACGCTCTCCAACCCGCTTTAATGGATTCAATATCCGATCTGGATCAGAAGCTGCAAAAAAAGATGCTAATCCTTTACTACAAAATTTGCCTCTAGTGGCGATATGGTCAGGATTACCCTCAGTCTTTAATATCTCCCCAGCTTCCGCATAGGTGAAACCACCATCAAAGTAAGAACACATCGTACATAAATAGGGCTTTCTGTCGCGGGCATGGTAAGTTCTAATTTGATGAAAATCCTGTCCACCAAGCTGCAATTCCATAGCATCTATAAATGCTGGACAAGCTGCAGTTGCCGTCGTCGCTGCCCCTATTTTTAGGAAATCACGTCTGTTTGTCATCGTTTTTTAATTCTTAATTCTTAATTCTTAATTCTTAATTAACTTCAAAGACATTTAAAAATATTATTTATTGATAATTATTTGATTCTAAAGTGTTAATTAAGCATTAAGAATTAAGCATTAAGAATTGCCTTTAGTAGTTTTGATGATACTTGTTATTAATTTAATTAATTCAATTGCATCTTCATTGATGCTATCGAATTGTTTCTGTGACAAAAAATCTGTTTCGTGTAAGAGTTCAAGCCAATATAATGTTTCGTTACATTCTTTTTGAGCTATTGCTATTTTATGAATAAAATCTGCTTTGCTTTCACCTCGTTCTGCTTCTCTCACCATAGCTCCAACAGAAGTACCTGAACGCAAAAGCTGTTTACTTAAAACAAATTCTTTTCTTTCTTTAACAAGAAACTTATACAAATTCACAATTCTAACCGCAAACTCAAAACTCTTATTCTTAACAACGTTCTCTTTCATGATTTAAATAATTCTTAATTATGAATTCTTAATGCTTAATTAACTGCAACAGTTTTAAAACCTAAAAACAATATAGTAGTTTAAGATGTTGATTTAAGGTTTTAATTAAGAATTAAGAATTATAGCATTAAGAATTAATAAAACGTCTGCAAGTACTGGCCGCCCATTACCCACCAAACTCTCATTCCATAAACTCCAACTGCTACTAACAATGCGGATAATATAACTCCGGCTTTGAGTTTTTTCAGAGGTGTTACGAGAATAAAGAATGGAATTAATAAACCAATTATCATTTCTAGCCATAGGTAAGGAAATCTAAATACGCCCATTAGCACTACTTCGTGTCCCATGACTTCGCTATGGCTACCATATAAAGTTTGCATGAAATCTAAAAATAGCAAAAATGCGTCAAAAACTAGACCATACATCATGTACTGAGCCATTTCTTCTATCAATGTCCATTCAATCCGATTTTTGATTGCAACAAACATGTTCTGCACCCATAAAATCAGGATTAATAAACCAATCCCGGAAATGAAAGCTCCAGTTAAAAATAACAATGGGGCAAGAGCGGTATGATTTAAAAAACGACCTGGATTGAGTTCCATCACTACACCGGTATACCAGTGAGTGGATAAGGCTAAGACAATGGAAATTATACCAATTGCTTTAGCCCAAAATGGATTATTTTTAAATACAAAATAGGTGTAAATAATCATTGCAATGGGATAAGAAAAAATTAATGCAGTACCCCATGACATCGGTCCAGTGGCGTGCCAATACCCCGGAAGCATTAGATATAAAAACCGCAATGGTCTACCTAAATCCCAAATCAATAAAATTGGGACTAGCATTAACATAAAAATTGCGGTTATAGAAGCCGTTAAAGCCAGCGGTTTATAACGTTTTATTCCAAATACCCAACCAAAGCTGGAGATTACAAAAGAGCCAGCACTAGCTCCTACCAGCCAAAAATAAACTGAGATTGTGGTTCCCCACGCCACATGGTGGAACACATTATAAGTAATGGTACTTTCGTCCATGTTGGCCTCCTATTTAAAAAGAAAATTCACAAACGAATCAAATACATTCTTCGCTTTATGTGGAATTGTGTGTAAAAAGCCATTCATATTTTGGCCAACTTGCGGCATGGTAGGCTCACCCTCAATAATATCACCAAACGCATCACCTTTATGGTTTCGTTTGAAGGTATTAAATTCCTCTTTTACTTGTTCAGAACGATTGGTATAACTGTGTGGTTCATCCATCAATTCCCAATCACCACCAATATAAGATACTGAAGGACTAGTACCCAATTCTGGTTTCAATACAGTCAAAGTTTCTTTGGAAGCTAATTTAGCTACTTCACTATTAGGGTCATTCATATCTCCAAAAATTCTTGCTCCACCAACGCAGGCTTGAACACAAGAAGGAACTAGACCTTTTTTCACTCGATGAATACAAAAAGTGCATTTATCAACTACCATAGTAGGCAGATTTTCATCAGTCCGTTTGGCGGGGATTAAATGTCTAGCATTATATGGACAAGCAACCATACAGGTACGACAGCCAATACAACGGTTATAACGTTGCAAGACAAAACCATCTTTATGTTTAAAAGTTGCTTGAGTTGGACAGTTGCGAACGCAGACTGGATAGTCGCAGTGATTACACAGGCGTGGCATAAATATCCGTTTAGTATTTGGATAGATGCCTTTATCACCTTCTTTAACCCAAGTTCGCCAGACTCCCAAAGGAATTCCAAATTCAGATTTACAAGCGACCATACAGGACCTACAACCTATGCATTTCCTAAGGTCAATTACCATTGCATATCGTTTCGTTCCGGCGACTCCTTTAGAACCTGGAGTTTGTATCCCATACGAACGACGTGCTCCATGCTTTTCTTGCATGATTTTTACCTTTTATTTTAGACTTGACAGGTTTTAAAAACTGTGAACAAAATGTTCACTACTCACTATTATGTAAAGGAATAATTTCCTTTAATTATATACGTAAAGTAGGTAAATATACTTATTATTCCCAATAGTTTGGGAATTATGATGTCCTACGTTACTAATTAATATAAAGTAAATGGTTTTTTGAGAATACTATTTGTTTAAATATGCTTCTTTAGAGTTATTTTTGCCTTGTTTAAGGTCAATTAATGAGTTGTTGTAATAAAAATTGTCACAAGAAATGGAGGTTATATTAAATATATAGCAGTTATCGATTGAACGCAGTATCTTAGTTGTTTCGGGAATGGAGCGTAGCAGATTTCCCGAAACCTTGTACTTTATACAAACGATAAACGCTATAATTTTAGGGAAAATGCAGGAGTGATAAAATTTTTTAGGAGATTTTTAGATTACTTTTAGAATAGGTTTAAATATAATATATTATCAAAGTAATTAGGGGAGCCATTAAGGGCAGACACATAGGTCTGCCCCTACAAAATGCAATATAAAGGTTATGGAGTTCAAAGCTTCAGCTTTGTAAGTATTTATAAATGATAATATCAAAGCTTCGCTTTGGACTCCTGAAAAATTTGTTTAACTTAATGACATTGAGTTATAGGTTGGGTAAAATCCACCATATATTATTCTTAATTAGTCGTAAATATTGCCCATATCGTAAAGCATTAGTTTTTTGTTGGTTAGTGGTACAGCTAACCAGCAGCCAGTTGGAGTGCATTTAAAATCAAAGTCCCAAATTTTGTTTTTACCTTTGACTGGTATTTTTATGGTAAATAGTTCATTTTTTTGCAGTAAATCCCAGAATTTTACTGTATTATCTCCACTGACTGTGGCTAGTTGGTTGCTATCTGGACTGAAGATGGCACGAATTACGGTGTCTTTGTGGCCGTGTAATATATGAATCTGAATTTTCAGGATAAACCCGAACTAAGAAATCTCGCCCAACTGTTACTACTTTTTTTGCATCTGGGCTTAATGCTCCCCACCAAGTTGTTTCTTGAATAGGTGGATAAGTTTTTATTGGTTCTGGATTTGGTAATGATAATAAATCTTGGCTATTCCAAAGTTTTGTTATGTTATCATTGGCAGTAAGTATATAATCATTTTTCCATACTACAGAATTCATATCACTATTATATAGTTGTTTATATTTAACTTCTTTAGTGTTCTAGGTTAAATATCCCCATTTGACCATCATAACTTGCGGTTAGTAGAGTTTTATTATCTGGTGAAAATGTTACGTCATTCACTCCTGATTTATGTTCAACTTTACCAATTGGTTCTAGTTTTTTTGATTTAACTTGCCATATAGTTGCAGTTTTATCTAAACTAGCAACAGCCAAATATTTATTATCAGAACTAAAAACTAGACGTTGAATATCTCGTTTATGAACGGTTTCTTGTTGCCAAATTGGTTGTTTATCTGTTAAAGAGTAACATTGTAATGAACCATTTTCAAAACCTATTGCTATGTTATTTCCATCAGGAGATATTGCGGTAGCGGTAGCTGGTTTAGGTAAGTCTATTATTGGTAAATCAAGACTCCATTTTTTTACTTTTCCATCGGCACTACTACTAAACAGATATTTGCCATCAATAGCTAAACCAGTAACACTAGCTGTATGGTCTTCAAATACTTTTACAGTTACACCACTTTCTATATCCCATAGTCTTATGGTTGAATCAGCACTTCCAGAAGCTAAATATTTTCCATCTTTAGTGAATGCTATAGTAAAAACTTTGTCTTTATGCCCTTCTAAGGAGGCTATATTTTCTCCAGTATCAACTTGCCAAATTTTTATGGTTTTATCATCACTACTGGTAGCAAGTAGTTCTCCATTGGGACTGAAAACTATTTCTTGTATGTTACCAGTATGGTAGTGTAGTTCATCAGTAATTTCATTGTACTGCCATTGCCATAAACGAGTGATGTTATCATAAGAACCAAATACAATAGTTTCATCACTAGGACTAAAAGCTAATCCAGAGATATAACTTGTTTGTATTTCTGAGATAGATTGTTTTTCTCCAGTTTCTGTATCCCAAACAGTAATTTTTTTATCCATACCAGCACTTGCTAATAATTTACCAGTAGAATTAATAGCTAAAGCCCAAACTTTATCGTCTGTTTGCAATTTTTTGATAGCTTTGTTTTTAGATAAAGACCATATAATAATCTGTTTATCATCACCAGCAGTAGCAAACCATTTACTTTTGGGATCAAATATTACAGATTTAACATGAGAACTATGTCCATCAAAACGATTTAATAATTCCCCTGTTTTTATATCAAATAATATTACTGTACCTCGTTCTCCAACAGTAACTATTTTTTCCTTGTTTGGAGAAATGGCAACATCATATAAAACTGCCTTGGCTCCACGATATTGTTGTAATTGTTTTCCTACCGTTAGGTTAATGAAACTTGCTAGTAAATTACGAGCGTGTTTTGGAGAGTTTGCTATCTTTGTGTCTAGTGCATAAGTTTGTATTAAAGTCTGTTGGGTTTCTATATAATTTTCTGTTTTGATTAGTAAGGCTGCATGTCTGCTGTGAGAATCGAATAAACTTTCAGTGCGAGATTGTTCCGCTTGTTCTGTCTGTTGTTGAGAACTTATTGCATTCTGACGTGCAAACCAAAATAACATGGAAAATGCAAGGCATATTATCACACTAGCAAAAGCAATATTTTTTCTTTGTTCAGATAATTTTAAGTTTTCTTGTGATAATTGCAATTCTTTTTGTTTTTGCTTCAATTCAACTTCACGTTTCTTAGCTTCTTTAGCTTCTTTTTTACTTGCATCTTCTGCTTTCTTACTTGCTTCCAAAAACTGCCATGCTAAATCAAAATCATCTCCATAGCGTTTAGACCAGAGTTTTAGTTGTTCTATTTTCGGATAAATTCGTTGGATTTTTTTAATCCAATCCAAACCCTTTTCTAAATCAAGACCATGCCATAATTCTCCTTCTTTCTCCCTATGTTGTATAGCTTCTTTCTCCCAATATTCATAAAAATTACCCCAATACCGCTCATTATCTGCCCAATCTCTTAAATATTTCCATTGACGAATAACGCTCTCATGAGTAATGTCTATTTCATCAGTCTTCTTTAGAGGAGTACCTTGAAATGTGGGTTGATTGCGTGAAAATAAAAACCTTTGCTCAGTTGAACGAAATTTATCGACTATATCAGAAACAACTGTCCATGAAACATTTGCTAAACTTGCAACCTGTATTAACCTGATTGGATGGCGAGAATATTTATTTTTTGTATCACGTTTACTTAGGCGACAAAATAAAATTTCTGTAACCTTTCTTTCATTTTCTGAAAATTGATTATATGTGTTATTAGCATTGTCATTAAGTGCATCAACTAAATTGCCACCAATAGATTCATAACATTCTAAGGTTATCTTTTTTTCTTCAGTATTGCTTACTTTTAACCACATTTGCACTAAATTTTGTTGCAATAATAACAATTTATCTGGACGGCTTGTTTTATTTATTTTATTTACATCTTCACGCAATCTATTAACTAATTCAATTTCAACTTTTCCATCAAATATTTTAGCAGGGTATTCAATCATTTCTCTTAAATTGTCTTGGGTCAACAATGGAATTTGAAAGAAACCTTTATTAATATGTTTTATTAAATCATCATATTCGGCACAGTTATCCAAATATTCTGAACGCATAGTGATAACTACATATATCCTAGAATTTTTGAGTTCACATGTATGAACCAACCATTGGATAAAATATTCTATTTCCTTTTCATCAGAATAATGAAATAGTTCCTCAAATTGATCTATTGAAATCAATAGGTTATGATTATAAGGTAGTATGGTTTCTAATTTTTGATAAGAACTCTCTATATCAATAAGCAAATTTTGGCGTAGGTTAGCCACTGCTTCTTCTGGTTTAATATCATTGATAGAACATAGATATTCTTTTCGTAACGCAAGTTTTTCTGGATTTTTAGTATCAAGAAGCAAAGCCGAAGCTAAATTGAAAAATGGATGTTTGCCCGGCCGCATATTAGCCACACACCAATGTTCATTCCCCCCAACTTCAATTACTCTCAACTTAGAAAGTAAACCGGCACGCAACACTGAAGATTTACCACAGCCCGAATCACCAACTATGGCAATAAACCTGTGGTTTTTTAATTTTTCTGTAAGAGCTGTTACACAATAGACATCTTTCCTAAATAAATAAAGAAATAGTAAAGAATGTTAAAATATTTTAATAAAAATATTCAAA
>JQIA01002162.1_pt1 | contig 10520 bp, 6 predicted proteins | sample 811431 | NCBI WGS metagenome assembly JQIA01 (sample SAMN02998118, study PRJNA258478) | marine sediment metagenome | biome: marine; feature: seafloor; material: sediment; isolation source: oil-polluted sediment collected from 3 locations (0.5 km, 0.7 km and 0.9 km)... | place: USA: Gulf of Mexico ... | reverse complement strand
TGTAGATCCTGCACTATTAAATATTGGACTTATATCATCTTTGGTTGTAAAGTTGAACGTTGTTTCATCGGTAATTCCTGCGAAATTATTATTTGAAGAATCATATAATGCTGTAGCAGCTATTTGAACTGCATATAAGTTCGTTACTGCCAATACATTTGTTGGATTAATATATAGTTTATCATTCATTACACCTAGAGCTCCTGCAACTGGTGAACTAGTTGCGGTAGCCGTGGTTATATCAAACACTTCAAAATTTACATTACTAGTAACATCTCTAAGGGTAATTAAACCAGTTCCTTTTGAAATATCTTCGCTGAAGTCTACAACAATATTAATAGCAGTTGCTACTTCAATCGTATTATCAATTGGTGAAGACCCCGCACTGTTAAATGTTGGATATATAGCATCTTTTGTTCTAAAGTTGAGGCTTGTTTCATCTGTGATTCCTGCGAAACTATTCGTTAAACTATCATCTAATGCTGTAGCAGCTATTTGTATTGCATATTCATTACCGTTACCACCTGACACCATTGCATTTGTTGGATTGATATATAATTTATTATCCAATATACCAAGAGCTCCTGTACCTGGTGAATTTGTTGCTGTAGCCGTTACTATATCAAACACTTCAAAATTAACATTAGCGGTAATATCTCTAATAATAATAGTACCTGATCCTTTTGCAATGTTTTCATTAAAATCTACAACAATATCAGCAGTAGGTAGCACTCCTGTAGTATTATCTGCTGGTGTAGATGCATATTCATTCAATATAGGCCCTGCATTATCAACTATGAAATTATTATTTATTCCTATTGGTGTCAAATTGGTTAAAGCATTTCCTATACTATCTGTTATATCTTGTTCACCTACCAAACCTAAAGTAACAGTTCCGTTTAAAGAAGCTAAGTTTCCTCCAGATGCTGTTACTCTATATATATTACTGCCTTCATTACTCAAACTAGTAATCGTTCCTGTTGCACCCGTAATACTAAAATCTGTGTCAGTAACATTGCTAACGTCTTCATTAAAGCTTACATCCCATACCAATTCATCTGCATTGGTTGGAATTGTTGTAGGGCTTTGACGTACAATACTTGTAATTCGCGGTGCTGCATTGTCTAATATAAAGGTGTTGTCGTTTGTTCCTATTGGAGTCAAATCATTTAAGACATTGCCCACTTCATCTGTTATATTTTGTCCGCCTGTAAAACCAAGGGTAACAGTTGCATTTAAAGAAGCCAAATTACCTCCTGATACCATTACTCGGTATACATTGCCACTTGGATTGGTGACAATTATACTTGTTATTGATGTGCCTGTTGTATTAAAACTCGAGTTATAAACATTTTTCACCGATTCATTAAAGGTTACATCCCATACCAATACATCTGCATTTGTTAAACTAACTGTAGGGCTTTGACGCACGATATTCGTAATTTTAGGTTTTGTATTGTCAAGAACGAAGCTATTGTCGTTAGCCCCAATTGATATCAAACTGGAGAAAGCATTCCCTCCTAAATCTGTTATATTTTGTCCGCCTGCAAAGCCTAAAATAACGGTGCTGTTAAGAGAACTCAGGTCTCCTCCAGATGCAGTTACTCTGTATGTATTACCGCCTAGGTTAGCCACACTAATCGCTGCTGATGTACCGGTTACACTAAAATCCGCGGAGTTAACATTATTTGCGCCTCCATCAAAGGTTACATCCCAATACAATGAATTCGCATTGGTTGGACTTACTGTAGGGCTTTGACGTACAATACTTAAAACTTGAAGTAGCGTAGTAAAACTGTAAGAAGTATCATTAATGATCCCTGCAAAACTATTTGCATTTGCACTAGCATCATTAATAGCCGTATCATTAATCCGAATCGCATACTCAGAAGAACCTGACAAGGTACTTGTTGGGTTGATATATAATTTATCTCCTACAATTCCTAGAGCTCCGTTTCCAGGCGAAGTAGTTGCCGTTGCTAAAGACACATCAAAAGTCTCCATATCTAAACCACCCGCAACATTACGCAAGATAATGTTACCTGTACCTTTTACAATATCTTCACTAAAGTCTAAAATAAGATTACTAGTAGTTGATACTCCCGTACTATTATCTATTGGAATAGAAGAAGCAATATTCAATGTTGGAGGGATATTATCTAAGGTTTTAAAAGATGTAAGGTTTCCGTAACCAACACCTCCTAAATTAATTGCATAAGCCTTAAAAGAATATTGAGAATCCGAAGTTAAACTCGTAATTGGATCAGAGAATACACCAGTTCCGCTACCATTTATATGTTTAATAACTCCAGTTCCGTTAATCAAAGGATTTCCATTTGTAGCTGTTAACGAATATATAATTCCTCGTTCTGTAACTGAATCATTATTGTCATCAGTTACATTTCCTGCCAAAGTTACACTCGTAAAATCTATATTACTTGCTGTAGTTGTGACTGTAACTGGCGGAACAATAAGTGTAATATCTTTAAATTCAATATTGTTAGAAGTAACAAGATCAGTTGCTAAATCAGCTGTTATAATAACTTGTGTTACTCCTGTTACTGGATTAGATTCTCCAAAAATAGTTTTCGCAGAGGTTTCACCATTTAGAGCTACAGAAGAAAGAGTCCAAGTAACATCTGCAAGAACCCCTCTTTTAAAAAGAATTTGAGTTCCTGCTGCCAACGTTCTAGCTCCTCCAAAATTTCTCCAAGTCATATCATAAAAAGAAAATGAACTATTGTCGTTTCTTTTTATGGTAAATGTAAAAGCATCGGGCGAAACAGCTGTTTGATAAAATATAGGAGATGCATAAGTTACAGCATCAGAAACAACAATATTTGATCCTGTAGGGCTCGTGGTAATTGATCGAAACCCTCCACTATTGCCTCCAACTGCAGAAAAACTATATTTAGTTTGACTATTTGTAAATCCAAAAATAAGCACACTAAAAAGCATAAGTAATACATATTTTGTCTTCATAATTAGCATTTTTTTGTTGCAAGGTAACACTAATACTTACATAAGTTTATTCTTTACTACCTTATAAAATAATAGCCTTAAAAAAATCAACAAAAAAACACATTGAATATCAACTCCTTAACCATTAATATATGAGTTTTTTAAAAGCTAGACCTACAAAAATAAAATTAACACCTAATTTCATTGTAATGGCAATTACATCAAAATTTAAACAAGAAATACAATTATATTAATTTCCCTAGAAGTTACTTTAGGAAATTTTGGTTTAAAATTATTCTATCAAAAACAATATGTTAACGATCTTTTTTGTTCCAAATAAGAGTAAAGACATTCTATACTTTAAAGCATAAATAATAAAAACATCCATAACTTCAATTCATCAACAATAATTTTATGGTATAAAGCATAAAAAAACCGATTCAAAATTGAATCGGTTTTTTTATAATTAATTTTCAAATGAGGCTTATCCTCCAAAATCATCAAAACGTATGTTTTCATCAGCAAGACCAAAATCTTCACCCATTTTCTGAACTGCATTGTTCATTAATGGTGGTCCACAGAAATACAATTCTAAATCTTCTGGTGCATCATGGTGGTTTAAGTAGTTTTCAATTACACAATTGTGAATAAAACCAACAAAACCATCTCCAGCTTCATCACTAATATCTGTTTTCTTTGTCCAGTTATCTGCTTCCGTTGGATCAGATAATGCAATAAAGAATTTAAAATTAGGGAAATCTTTTTCCAAAGCTCTAAAGTGATCAATATAGAATAACTCTGCTTTAGAACGTCCTCCATACCAATAGGTTACTTTTCTACCAGTCTTTAATGTTCTGAATAAATGATATAAGTGAGAACGCATTGGTGCCATACCTGCTCCACCACCTACATATAACATTTCTGCTTCTGATTCATTAATGAAGAATTCTCCATAAGGACCAGAAATCACACATTTATCACCTTTCTTTAAGTTAAATATATAAGAAGATGCAACCCCTGGATTTACATCCATCCATCCGCCTTTCGCTCTATCAAAAGGAGGCGTAGCAATACGTACATTTAACATAATTTCTCTTCCTTCAGCAGGGTAAGAAGCCATAGAATATGCTCTTTCTACAGTTTCAGTATTTTTCATTACTAATGGTCTTAAGTTAAACTTATCCCATTCTCCTTCAAATTTATCTGGAGTTTCATGCTCTTCTGGATGCGCTGTAATATCCATATCAGCAAAATTCACTTCACAAGCTGGAATTTCAATTTGAATGTATCCGCCTGCTTTGTATCCCATATCTTCTGGAATTTCAACAACAAACTCTTTGATAAAAGTAGCTACGTTATAATTTCTTACAACAGTTGCAGGCCATTTCTTGATTCCAAAAATTTCTTCTGGAATAGAAATATCCATATCTTGTTTTACTTTTACTTGACAAGATAAACGCACACCATGTGCTAATTCTTTACGTGTAAAGTGAGGCGTTTCTGTTGGTAAAGCTTCACCTCCACCTTCGTTTACATGACATTCACATTGAATACATGTTCCACCTCCACCACAAGCTGATGGTAAAAATATTTTTTCGTTTCCTAAAGTTGTCAATAAAGATGCACCTGAAGCAACTTCAATTGTTCTTTCGCCATTTATGGTAATCTTAACAGGACCAGATGGAGAAAGTTTTTGTTTTACAAATAATAACAATGCAACTAATAACAAAGTTATTACTAAGAATGCAGCTACTGTAGCTACAATGGTTCCTAATGTACTTGCCGCTAATATCATTATTCTATAATTTCTTTAGTGTTGTTAGCTATTTTATCTTTCGTCAATTCTTTCGCTTTGATTTCTTTAACAACTTGTGTTTTTGGAGCTTCTTTTGCTTCTTCATCACCACCTGTTAACATCCCTCCAAAACTCATAAAACCGATTGCCATTAAACCCGTTACAATAAATGTAATTCCTAATCCTCTTAATGGAGCAGGTATATTAGAGTATCTAATTTTTTCACGAATCGCTGCAATTGCTAAAATTGCTAAAAACCAACCGATTCCAGATCCAATACCATACGTAGTTGCTAATCCTAAAGTAGCAATCTCACGAGACTGCATAAATAAAGATCCTCCTAAAATTGCACAGTTAACTGCAATTAATGGTAAGAAAATACCTAATGAATTGTATAAAGAAGGTGAGAATTTCTCAACTATAATTTCTACCAATTGTACCATTGTTGCAATTGTTGCAATAAATAAGATAAATGATAAGAAACTTAAATCATACTCAGCATATTCTGAACCTAACCAAGATAATGCTCCAGGTTGTAAAATATATTGATCTAATAACCAGTTTAAAGGAACTGTTACAGCTAATACAAAGATTACTGCAGCACCTAAACCAACGGCTGTAGTTACTTTTTTAGATACAGCAAGGTAAGAACACATCCCTAAGAAGGTTGCGAATACCATGTTATCTATAAATATCGATTTGAAAAATAATTCTAAATGTTCCATATTTTTTTCAGTTATCAATTAACAGAAATCAATTATCAATTAATGATAAATGGCTACTGATAATTGTTTATTGATTTAATCTTCTATTAATGCTGGGTTCTTACTACGTTGTATCCAAATAAGAATTCCTACAACTATTAATGCCATAGGCGCTAATAACATAAATCCATTATTTTCATATCCGATTGCATATAACCCTGTTTTTTCAATAGGATCTCCTAATACTTTAAATCCTAATAAAGTACCAGAACCTAACAACTCTCTAAAGAAACCTACAATGATTAGAATAACTCCATAACCAATTGCGTTTCCTATTCCGTCTAAGAAAGATTTCCAAGGTCCGTTTGCTAAAGCAAAAGCTTCAAAACGCCCCATGATAATACAGTTTGTAATTATCAATCCAATAAAAGCTCCTAATGTTTTACTTAATTCGTACTGAAAAGCTTTCAGCACTAAATCAACAATAATTACTAATGTTGCAACAACAATAAGCTGAACGATAATTCTAATTTTTGAAGGTATAATGTTCCTCATTAAAGAGATGACCACGTTTCCTAAACCTAACACAAACAATACAGAAACTGCCATTACAATAGAAGCTTTTAATTCTGCAGTAATTGCTAATGCAGAACAAATACCTAATACCTGAATTGTAATTGGGTTATTATCTGCAAATGGATCTGTGATTAATGCTGCGTCTTTTTTTGATAAAAGTCCCATATTAATTTGTTTTTAAAGTGTTAAAGTATGATACGTATTTTTTCAACTCAGATTTAATCATTGCTGAAACTCCATCACCAGTAATTGTTGCTCCGGCAATTGCATCTACTTCGTTATCTGTTTTGTCTTCGTTCTTTGGATCGTTATTAGATTTAGAAATTGCAATTCCTTTAAAATCTCCATCTTTTAACAAATGCTCTCCAATAAAATCATCCATAAAATAACGTTGTTTAATGTTTGCACCTAAACCAGCCGTTTCTCCTTTATGATCAAAATATGCACCTTGAACTACCATGTTAGCGTCCATTGCTACATACGCCCAAACTGCATCCCAAAGACCTTTCCCTCTAATTGGAGCGATGTAAAATGTTAACCCATCTTTCTGTCCAACAAACAAAGGTAATTTTCTAATTTTCCCTTCTTTTGCTAAAGTTTGTTCTTTTTTAAGATCAATTAAATAAGCATTTTCATTTTCAGAAACTTTAGTTCCTTCAATAACCAATTGCTTTGTAATATATTTAGAAAATGCTTCTGCTACCTTATCTTTAGATATAAAGACTGCGCTAGTTTCATCATTTTCATTTACGCCCATTGCGTATAATATATTCTGTTGCTTTTCTATACGTTTGTTTTCATCAATTGTTGGCTTCAACGCTGATGCGAAAAACGCTAGTATCGCTCCTACTATTACCACCATACCAGTGGCAAATAATATTGTATATAAATTACTATCTGTGTTTTTAGACATAACTAGGCAGTTTTGGCTTTTAAACGTTTCTTTCTTCTTGATACATTTCCTTGAACCACATAATGGTCAATTGTTGGAGCAAATACATTCATTAACAAGATTGCTAACATTACTCCTTCTGGATATGCTGGATTAAATACACGAATCATAATTGAGATAAAACCAATTAAGAAACCATAAATCCATTTTCCTTTATTTGTTTGAGATGCTGTTACAGGATCTGTAGCCATATATACAGCTCCAAATGCAAAACCACCAATTAATAAGTGATGCCAGAAAGGTGTATTCATTAAACTATAAAACTTACTACTTTCAGTAATAATTCCTGCAGCTGCAATTTGATTAAAGATTAATCCCATTGCAAGTGCTCCTAATGCAGCACTTAGCATAATTCTCCAGCTTCCAATCTTGGTAAAGATTAAGAAAAGCCCTCCTAATACAATTAATAAAGTAGATGTTTCTCCAACTGATCCAGGAATAAATCCTACAAACATATCCCAAGCAGAATATACGATTTCTTTACCTTGAGCTAAACTTCCTAAAACAGTTTCTCCAGAAATAGCATCTGCTGTTCCTACAGAATCAACTGCACCAGTTACCCAAACTTTATCTCCAGACATCCAAGTAGGATATGCAAAGAATAAGAATGCTCTAATTGTTAAAGCAGGATTTAAGATATTCATTCCTGTTCCTCCAAAAACTTCTTTTCCGATAACAACACCGAAAATTACAGCTACAGATAACATCCATAATGGAGTATCTACAGGAACAATTAAAGGAACTAACATTCCTGTTACTAAATATCCTTCTTCAACCTCGTGTCCTTTTATAATAGCAAAAATAAATTCTACTCCTAAACCAACACCATAAGAAATAATTACCAATGGTAATATTTTAACTGCACCAATAAGTAAGTTTCCAAAGTTCCAGAATTCTCCACTAAAGAAAGACATTCCTGATGCAAAGTTGCCATTGACTGCAACATTATGCTGAAAACCTGCATTAAACATACCGAATATTAAACATGGCACCATTGCCAATATTACTGTATTCATTGTACGCTTTAAATCATCTGCCGCTTTTATATGAGTTCCTCCGTGAGTAACATCATTTGGCAAGTATAAAAAGGTATGGATTGCGTTAAACGCAGGAGCCATTTTTGTCCCTTTATACTTTTCTTTTAAATTATGTAAATTTTGTTTTAAGCCCATAATCTTATCCTAATTCTTCTCTCATTAAATCTAAACCTTCACGAATGATTTTCTGATGAGGTTGTTTTGATACACAAATAAATTCTGTTAAAGCAAAATCTTCTGGTGCTATTTCATAAGCCCCTAAAGCTTCCATTTCGTCTAAATCTTTATACATACATGCTTTTAACAATTGCATTGGATAAATATCTAAAGGAAAAACATCTTCGTAAGAACCTGTAACAACAAATGCTCTGTGCTCTCCGTTTGTATTTGTATTTAAGTCGTATTTTTTCTTTGGCTTTAACCAAGAAAAAGTTAACGCTCTCGTTGTAGAAACTTTATTAAAGACAGGTGCTGTCCATCCAAAAAGTTCATAATCATTTCCTTCTGGAATTGCTGATATTTGATTATCATAATACCCTAAGAAATCTTCATCTCTAACTTGCTTACCAGACAATACATTACCACTAATGATTCTTGTATTATCGTCATTCAAATTACTTGCTGTAACCTCTGAAATTAATGCTCCTGCAATTGCAGTTACATATTGAGGTTTATCAAATTGAGAACCTGCTAAAGCAATTGTTCTTTCTAAGTTGAATTTACCTGTTAATAATAATTCACCTATTACAACCAAATCTTGAGGTGTAACCACCCAAACAACCTCTCCTTTATTAATAGGATCAATCGTTGCAATTTGAGTACTTACATTCCCTGAAGGATGAGGTCCAGAAACTTTATGAAGTTCAATGTTTTTTAATGTTGATAAAGGAGAATTAGAACTAGCACCAACAGAAACATGTACTTTACCGTCTGTTAGTTTAGAAATAGCTGTAACAGCTGCTTGCAATTCTGCTTCTTTACCTGCTAAAGTATAATCTAAATCAGCTGCTAAAGGTGCACTTGCATACGCTGAAACAAAAATAGCTTTTGGCGCTTGATTCGGATTTGCAACAACATCATATGGACGTTGTTTGATAAATGGCCAACATCCTGAAGTAAATAAGTGGTTTTTCACTTCTTCACCAGACATTTTAGCTACATCTTTAGATCCAAAATCTTCATGAACTTGTTTAGCATCTGCTGCAATTTTCATTGCTAATACTTTTCTTCTTGCTCCACGAACAACCTCTACAACTTTACCTGAAACAGGACTTGGAAATAAAATACGTTCATCACTTTTTGAATAAAAAAGTGCTTGTCCCGCTTTTACTTCTGCCCCTTCTTTGGCAATGAGTTTTGGTGTAATTCCGTGAAAATCTTCTGGCTTTATAGCATAAACACTACCTATAGAAATATTTGTAGTTGTTTTTTCTGCTTCGCCAACAAGCTTAATATCTAAGCCTTTTTTAATACGAATGTCTTTTGACATAGTAAATTGGAATTGTTAGTTATCTAAAAAAATCACGCAAATTTACGATTTTTGACATGTAAGACAGATACATTTCAACTTTTATCTTATGTAAATAATCTTATTTATAATTATTCTAAATAATTGTTTTAATGAAAACGTTGTAGCTCTGTTTATAAATAATAAATCTCTATCTTTCAAACTACAACACTTAAAATTTAATGCTAATATTTAAACCAAAACAAATTAGAAATATTTTTTTTCGTAAGACAACTTACCACAAAAACACTAATCCTTCAAAATCCTTTTTGTAATAATTCCTTGGTCAGTAATTATTTTAATCAAATAAGTTCCAGCATTTAAAGAATTCAACTTAAATTTTCTAATAGCATTTTTTTCCTTAATAATTTCTTTTCCTGATAGGTTATAAATTACTATTTCATTAATTACTAATTGGTCACTGAATTCAATTTGCAAAAAGTTCCTTACTGGATTTGGATAGAGTTTGATTTTATTTAAGAGTATATTATAATCAATACTTAAAGTAGATGTAATCACAAAATTTGCATTTACAAAAAGCATATTATAATTATTACCTAAAGATAATGTGCCAATTTGAATTAAATAAGTTCCAACATCCTCCCCAATCTCCCTAATTAAATCCCCCGTTAAAACATCTCCAAATTCCAAAGCTCCTGAATTGATTTGATACGTTAATTCTGCGTCTACTTCTCCATAAACCTTTGTCTTTGCATCTGCTGTGATTGTAATTTCTTTTTTTGTAATACTCAAATTAGCAGACATAAAAGTAATCTGATAATTGTCATTTGACAAAGTTGATGAAATTGCATAATCACCAACATTTTCTCCTGAAACTCTGCTTAAATCCCCTGTTAAAACATCTCCAACTTCTATAGTTCCTGATGTAATTTGATACGTTAATTTTGAATCTGTTTCTCCATAAACCTTTGTCTTTGCATCTGCTGTGATTGTAATTGGTTTTTTGGTAATACTCAGATTGGCAGTA
>JQIA01002161.1_pt1 | contig 10520 bp, 8 predicted proteins | sample 811431 | NCBI WGS metagenome assembly JQIA01 (sample SAMN02998118, study PRJNA258478) | marine sediment metagenome | biome: marine; feature: seafloor; material: sediment; isolation source: oil-polluted sediment collected from 3 locations (0.5 km, 0.7 km and 0.9 km)... | place: USA: Gulf of Mexico ... | reverse complement strand
CCATAGAAAACTCGATCCCATAATCTGGATTGATAAAATCCCCGGCTTGCGCTTTGTCGTCAACCAGGTATTGGCGCGAGCTGACGACCTGTTCAATTTCCTGCCCTTTTTCCTCCACCTGCTGTACACAGCCTGGCGCTTCAAGGCAGACCTGATACACGCCAATAACGAACCTCTGTGCAATCGTGCCGCACTGTTAGTCGCCAAAGTCCTGCGCATCCCCAGTGTTTGTCACGTACGAGGCGATCAGGATGGATCACGCCTAATGCGCTGGGCATTCAGCCTCCCCACCCATTTCACCCCCGTATCTCATTGGGTATCGGCAAGTATACAAAGCAAACTCAACATCCCCGAAGATAAAATCACTGTCATCTACGACGGGCTAGAGCTTGATGGGCTGGATCCATCGATAGACGGAAAAGCCTTTCGTCAACAGTATCAACTCAATGATGACGACTTCGCCGTAGGGCTAGTAGGCCTGCTAATCCCCTGGAAAGGGCAGGAGATTTTTCTCGACGCCGCCAAAGAGCTTAAAAACAAGATCCCCAACCTGAAAATGCTTATCATCGGCGGTACGCCTGATGACTGTATTCCCTATGAAAAAATGCTCAAACAACGTGTCGAGCAAGAAGGGCTTGAAGAAAGTGTCATCTTCACCGGGCACGTGAGTGATATGCCCGCCGTGTATAGCGGCCTTGATGTCGTTGTATCCGCCTCGACCAGCCCCGAACCCTTAGGTACCGTTGTGATTGAATCCATGGCAATGGGCCGACCATTAATTGGCCCCGATCATGGAGGCGCGGCGGAAATGATGGCTCACGAACAAACGGGGCTATTATTCGAACCGGGTAACGCCTCTAGCTTAGCTGCCAATATAAACGACTTTTTCAAATCTCTAGAAAATCGAAATAAACTAGGTGCAGCGGCTAGGCAGCATGCCCTGGCAACCTTTGCCGTAGAAACGCATACACATGCAGTGCAAACTCTCTATTCCAGCCTTGTTGGAGCTACAAAATGAACCCGATAAACCTACTCCCCTGGAGTTTTCGAGGGCTCAACCCTTTTTTGAACGCCTATGGTGATAAGTTTTTATTTGGTAAAGTAGCGAAAACAAAGCCTATTACAACCAACCCTGACGCAAAAACAGAAGTGCACTCTGTAATACCTCACCGTTACATATATGCCTATCTGGTAGCCATTAAATCACTTCTTCAATACCACGCCGACCTCTCAGTAGTCGTACATGACGATGGCAGTTTAACTAAAGCAGACAAAGCCCTATTAGCTTTTCACCTACCCGGCTGCAAGGTAATCAATAGACTCGATGCCGATGCAGCATTTGACTCACTCAACAACCCTTTCCTATCAAAAGTTCGTAATAGCTATACAAGTTATATCAAGCTTTTTGATACCATTCATTCTTGTAAATCCGAGCGGATTATAGTCATAGACAGCGACACCTTATTTCTAAAACGCCCAGATGCAATTATTGACTGGATAGAAAATGGGGGCAAACCCTGGTATCACACGGCCCCGCTAGGGGGCATGAAACGGAAAGAACTGACAAAACAAAAAAGCCAGCCGAGTACGGGCAATCAAGCCCCACAGGAAAAAGATCATATTCAAACCTTGATCATGAAAAACCTTGATGACATCAATACCACATTAGAAAAAAACTACAACATAGAACAAGGCTTCTGTGCAGGCTTCATCGGCTACGACAGCACCACCATCAAACTTGATGAATTAAATGAGCTTTTTTTATTGCTCCACAAAAAATTTGACGACAAAATATTCAAATGGGGAGCAGAGCAAACGGTTCACGGTTTAGCTTTAGGCGCAAAAGGCGCTGAAGCCCTGCCCATTGAAGACTACTTCGTGTTCACTCAAAAAAATGCTGACCTCGCAAAGGATGCTACATTCGTACACTTCGTGGGAGAAAACAGGTTTCACCGCCTGATATACCCTCGCCTTGCAAAGTCCCTTATTCAATCATTGCGCTGATCAAACATGAATAAACTAGTCGTAGTCACCTCACTGTATATATGTGCCCTAATACCAAACGTCAACCTACACGCCGAAACCATACCCTGGCGTAAGGCAGTAAATAACGTTAACTGGGTAGAGCATCGCGCAACACTCCCACCCTTTTGTGTAGTACCCCTGAATAAACAACGGGCGCCATTCAATGGTCCCAGTTACCGAGGAGACATGATATGGGGGAATCATCTTTGCGGCCACCTTGCTAAAACGCCGGTATGTAAGACCTACTTTGGCAATGATCGTCGTGAATGTTTAAGTGCTACAACAGAAGGCTATATCTACTGGTTATCTAATGCAAAAAACCCTAACTTCGGCCTAAGGCCTTACCTGCACACCGGGCTCGGTAACGTCTATTTTGAAATAGGCAAAAAAGCAGAAGCCATCAGAGAGTATCAACTAGCGCTCAAGAAAAACCCCAAATACCTAAAAGCCTATAAAAGCCTTATCGACGCTTTTATCGACCTTAAACAATACGACAATGCCCAGTACTATCTCGATAAAGCCATGGCAATCAAACCGCATAAAGCCTTTAAAAGAAGGCAGGCAAAACTTAACAAACTAAACCCATCATGACGACCATCTCGAGTACACAAGCATCATGAGCATAAGCACTCCAAATTTATTTGCCTATCGCGAGCTAATCGCGGCATTAGCATGGAAAAATATCGTCGTACGTTATAAACAAGCCTATCTTGGGCTGCTATGGGCTGTCATCAAGCCAGTAATGCTGATGCTGATTTTCACACTGGTAAAGAGTTTTGTCGGTATCGAAACCGATGGTATACCCTACCCCATCCTCACTTTCGCAGCCTTAATGCCATGGATCTTTTTTCAGGAATCATCGTCAGAAGGCGTTAACAGCATAACTAGCAACACCGCATTAATTAAAAAAATATACTTCCCGAGGGAAGTTTTTCCGCTAACAGCTATGGTCACAAAATTGGTGGAGCTTGCCATTGGCTTCCTTATTTTAGCGGCTCTAATGATCTACTATCAAATGCTACCCACGCTGAATGCACTGTGGGTGCCTCTAATTATTTTTTACACCATGCTGGTGGCTTTAACAGTCAGCCTATTTGGCTCAGCACTGAATGTTTACTATCGCGATGTCGGCCAGGCATTGCCCGTGTTACTTTCCCTCGCCATGTATGCCTCGCCGGTTATCTACCCACTCAGCCTGGTAAAAACAAAACTGATCGACGAACAAGCTGCAGGTGAATGGTCAAACGCCCTCTATACCATTTATAATATCAACCCATTGGCAGGCATTATTGATAGCTTTCAAAAATGTCTGCTGCAAGGTCAGACACCTGATTTCAACTCATTATTACCCGGTTTTATCGCCACCCTGGTCTTATTACCTCTGAGCTACCTGTACTTTAAAAAGGCAGAAAAGTGGTTTGCCGACATAATTTAATCCCGCAGTGAAATAAATCAAAGAACTCTTCAACTAGCAGACCTATTTATGCCCATTATTGAAGTCAAGCATCTCACCAAAGAGTACGACCTGGGGGCAGTCACCAGTATTAAAGACAGTCTGCGTCATACGCTGGCAAAAATTCAGGGCAAAGACACCTGGCAGCGAGAGCGCTTTAAGGCACTGGATGATGTCAACTTCACCATTGAAGAAGGCGAAGTCGTCGGTATTATCGGCCATAACGGCGCAGGCAAAAGCACACTCTTAAAGCACCTCGCCAATATAACCAAGCCCACCAGCGGAGATGTCATTGTTAACGGCAGTATTGCACCCTTAATTGAAGTTGGTGCAGGTGTTAATCCAGAACTAACGGGTAGAGAAAACATCTTCCTCAACGGGGCTATTCTTGGCATACCGAAAAGAGTTATACAAAGCAAACTCGATGAAATTATCGACTTTTCCGAGCTAGAGCAGTTTATAGACACACCAGTAAAACGCTATAGCTCGGGCATGACAGTCAAACTAGGATTTTCAATAGCTACCAGCATGGATGCCGATATACTAATTATTGACGAAGTATTAGCGGTTGGTGATCTGGCATTCCAAAGAAAGTGCTTTGACCGCATGGAAACACTGATAAATAAGGAAGGGAAAACAGTCTTGTTGGTTAGCCACAACATCAGACAAGTCAGCCGAATGTGCTCTAGGGTAATCTTATTAAACCATGGAAGCATCATAATAGACGGTGACCCAGAAGAGGCATGCACTGCATTTTATGATGAAAATAACAAGCAAATACAATCGAAACTAGTTAGCTCTCAACAAGAAAGCAACAACAAAGTAGAGCTGATCGACATACAAACAATTAATCCAGCCGGCCTGAATATTGAAAACATAAAGATCAACGAGCCATTAAATATACGGATCAAAATAAAAGTACACCAAGAAATAATAAAACCAGAAATTGTAGTCGGAACACACACCACCGATTTCATCTATCTCACTGCCAGCTCAACGGACACACACGAGAAAATAGATCGGTTTTTACCCGGCGAATACGAAATTACATTTACACATAGAAACTATCCATTAAAACCTGGGGCTTACGGTGTAAGAATGAACGTCTTCGACCAGAATAGAAATACATTATTTCACGGCGAAAACCTGAGCTTCTTTACGGTTGACATAGATCAAAGCGAATCAAACAAGCCGCCTCTGAGACTCATAGATATTGAAGGCGAATTCCAAATAAACAGAATTGATAAAACAAAGAAGAACAACATATTCCTTTAACATCTAGACATAAAGCATATGAAAATATTGACAGCTTTGATAAATTCCATCTACAGTAATAAATATATTCAAAATATATACCTCCCACCTGAATATACGTCTCAAGCACCTCAGCACAGCCAATCCTACTTACAAGAAAGATTAGATAAGCATAAACAAGAAAGAGAAGAATCTGCCCCTATATTTATTTTTTCTGCAGGATGGGGGTGCGGCTCGACATTACTACAAAGGCTCATAATGTCTAGTGGTGAAGCCGTAATCTGGGGTGAACCACTGGACAGATCAATTCCAATTCAACGTATGGCCTCATCTTTAGCAGCGATTGACCACGATTGGCCGCCAGATAATCATTTCACAGAAATAAGGAGCATCAAAGAACTCTCAAAAACCTGGGTAGCAAACTTAACCCCAGATCTGACGCACTTAAAAAGAGCACATACTTCTTTCTTTAAAACCTGGTTTGAAGCACCGTTACAAGAATATAGAGCCACAAGATGGGGAATAAAAGAAGTTCGCCTAACAATCAATCACGCACATTATTTGAAATGGCTTTTCCCAAATTCAAAGTTTATTTTTATCTATAGAAACCTACCAGACTCATACCTTTCTTGCAAACAGCGAAAATGGTTTTTGTCATGGCCAAAGTACGACATTTCAAGCTTCATGACGTTCACAATGCACTGGAAGCTTCTTACAGAAAGCTTTATTTCAAGACATCACGAAGTCGATGGTATGCTAATCCGTTATGAAGACTTAATTAATAACAGGGTTGACATTAAAGAGTTAGCCGGACATCTAGAGATCAAAAGCATGGAAGAAGATACTTTTAAAACTAAAATTGGGAGCAGAAAAAAAAATAACAAGCTAAACAGCTTAGAAAGCTTTCTTCTCAAACACATACAAAGGACGGTTGAAACACAATACCCTGACAACTTTCAAGACTGAATTATAGAGTAATTCAGGAAAACACATATAGACGACAAAACTTAATAGACTAGATTATGAATATCCTCGTTATTGCAAATAAGATACCCATGCCAGATCGCGCATCTGGTGAATTTCGTTTCTACCATATTTTGAAAAGCCTTGCTTCAACTCATACAATAACTTTCCATCCATTCTCGAGATCGACTCAAGAAAACAAATATGGCATTAATGAAGTCAACAGATATCAGCTGGAATTAGAAGAATTAAATATCTTTGTCAGCAAAAATAATCTCCCATCACTTCTTAGAAACGAAGTATTTGATGCTGTATTTTTCGAGTTTTATTTTTCAGCCATACCCTTCCTTGAAGACGTAAGATATTGGCAGCCAAAAGCACACGTACTAATTGACTCTGTGGACATACATTTCAACAGGTTATATTCTAAAGCAGCACTAACAGGCTACAGTAACGACTTTCAATTAGCTCAGAAAATGAAGCGCCTTGAATTAACCACTTATTGCAAAGCCGATCTTATCGTCACGGTGACACCAGACGACGAAAATATTTTATTATCTGAAAACCCTGTTTTAAAAACCTGTATCATTCCAAATTTACATCCAACCCCTGATACAACTAGCACGATTCGCAAAGAATCAAATGGCCTTCTCTTTGTAGGTGCTTTTGATCACGAACCTAATGTCAACGCCATGCTCTATTTCAGCGCTGATATTCTCCCCTTAATTATAGAAAAATATCCAGATATAAAACTCACTATAATAGGCAATAACCCGCCCAATGAGATCCAGGCGCTTGCCAACAGAAGCATTGATGTCCTTGGCTATGTACCAGATATAGCCCCCTATCTGTCTTCTTGCTATATCTCAATTGCGCCTCTCCTATTTGGCGGCGGCATGAAAGGCAAGATTGGTGAAGCCATGTCATATGGCTTACCCGTTGTTACCACTGAAGTTGGGATAGAGGGTTTTGGTTTAACGCCAGAGGTAAATGTACTTGTTGGCAATACGCCAGAACAGTTTTCCAGCCAAATAATTAAGCTTTTGGCCAATCCTGATTTTCACAATACTATTTCTGACAATGGGCGAAAATTTATAATAGATAACTTTTCATTTCAGGCTGTCGACAAAACAATACACTCAATATTTGATGATTTTGACCACCTTGAAATCAATACAATCTCCCCTATTTTACGCCTAAAGAAAACCGTAGAGATCTTTTTTACAGACCATATATTATGGCGTATAAAGAAAACAACTTAGAACCTAAAGAAATTTAAATACTGGCATTTTATGAAAATCGTTGACCAAGCACCTTTAAAATTCAATCTTAATGACTTGCTCTGTATTGATAATAACGAAACAAAACCTACTATTGATTGTCTTGGCACTCAACGTAAGATCAACCATTTACACGAATATCAACAACTGTTATCAGACAATTTTTCAGATGCCAATGAGCTTTGTGCCTTCGTACGATTACCTTTAAATACAAATCAAAGTGTAAGCTTCAACCTCCGCGGTGAATATACGATTGAAAGCACTCTTGCTGGAGGTTGGCTGATTAAGCCAAAAGATGTTTCGCTTGCTTTGTTCTGGCTACCTCGCTTACCTATCCTCCGTCAATTTGACGACCACGAGCATATTATCAAGGAAAGTAACACCGAGCTTGTTTCATTCAATGTTGAAACTAATTCACTTGAAATTACACTACAAGCACCAATTGATGGTTTTTTAGACCTTATTTGCTGGAAACTTAATGCTGGCAGCGCTTTAATAGCCGAATTTACTACCTGGTCAGCACTTGAACTACAGCCCTATTTTATGTGGAGCTCCCATACTCTTTATAGCCGGCCTGCAGACCTGTACCAGCATCTTGTTTATGGCCATATATATGAGAATCACTCTGTTTGGCCAAATTATTGGAAAATATGCTCAGAGCTAGATGCCTATGCACTTTATGTCACATTACAGGGCCTCAAAGCTGCAACAGGAAAGCAACTATATGACCTGTTATGCCATCAAATTGTAATATCCGTGATTGCTCGACAGCATGATGACGGCGGCTGGTATCACGGTGAATGGACTGATGATATGGAATCTCACTTTCGCTTATGCTCTGGTGCATTACACCTTTTGGCTGCTGCATATGAACAAGGCAACGACCCGCTTATACTTTCATCTATGCAAAAATCTGCGGCCTTCCTTGCTTCACATACAGATAACCTCGATTGCGGCATCTGGTTTTCACACGACTCACTCGAAGATAATCAGGAAACTATAAAAAAATATCCTTTTCGTCGAATTAACAGCAATGCCTTTGGTAAATCTCAAAACAATATGCTGGTACTAAATACACATTTAGACACAACATTAGCTATGGATCGCTATCAACAAGTTAGTGGCGATATTCAATACAATGATTTAATTATATCTGCACATCAAGTTACAAAGGTAATGCTGGAATCCAGGCCTGCGGAATTAGCATACAAAGCTATTTCATACGCCATCAACCTGACCCTCTTACCTACCGCTATTGCCAGCCAACTACCGCTTCCAATACGCGCCTTAAAACGCTTTACCTGGAAGTACTTGATACCCTGGTTACCACGCTTTAAAGCGCACTTTCCACGTTTTATAATGCCGAATGGGTTTGTTGAAAGAGACCTGTCTCAATGTAGCTTTTCAGATCAGTATATTAGTGTAAACCTGATGGACATTGTCCGTTATAAAAGAAACTTCCCTGATATTGAACTACCTCATTTCACTCAATCCTTCAATTTTATTCTTAATAGTGGGTTAATTGAACGCTGGAAAGAGTCAGCGAATAACAGTCATGCTTTGGGGTTTTGGTTAGAAACCATCATTCACTTATGTGCACTATCACCAAGCATTACTTATCGCCAATGGCTACTATCTGCTGCACTTGCTGTTGAAGAGGTCAATATCGGCTTCCCACCATCAGTACTGGGGTCACATCCTGAAATTGCACGATTAGATAAACCATGCTCCATACCATTGCCATCAAACCCTGACTTGCGTGTTATAAAACTTAGTGGTATCGAGAAGACCGAGGTATTAATCATTAATCATAGCAACCAGGCAATACACCTTGAATGGGATACGGATGTTGGACACGCCCCTCATAAATATTCATGGCAACTTATAACTGAAGTTACAACCACCACCATTCAACAAGTGACAAGCATCCCTGGCAAAAGTGGGTTTTTGGGTACTTGTGCTTTTGGCACCAACAAAGAAATTTAATGTGAAAAAAAAATCGCGCATCATTGCTTTCCACCTCCCTCAATTCTATCCAACCATTGAAAATGATAAGTGGTGGGGCAAAGGATTTACAGAATGGACTAATGTAGCTAAAGCCAAGCCATTATTTCCAGGGCATTATCAACCGCATGTCCCAGCGGATTTAGGCTTCTATGATTTACGCCTGCCAGAAGCGCGTCATGCTCAGGCAGAACTCGCAAGATCATATGGCATAGAAGGTTTTTGTTACTATCATTATTGGATGGGAGACGGTCGGCGTATGCTAGAACGCCCAGTCGATGAAATTATAGATAGCGGCAAACCCGACTTCCCTTTTTGCCTCTGCTGGGCAAATCATAGTTGGAATACTGCATGGCAAGGCACGGATACCATGCTAGCCGAACAAACTTATCCCGGCATGGATGATCATAAAGCACATTTCAACTGGTTGCTTAAAGCCTTTAAAGACCCTCGCTATCTAACGGTCGATGGAAAACCTATTTTTCTTATCTATAAGCCTGATGATATACCTGATGTAAAAAATGTAATGAAATACTGGCGCCAATGCGCAGTCGAAAACGGTTTGCCCGGACTTTATTTAATTGGCGTTTCACACCGCAATCAAGGTTGGGACCCAAGAGAGCGCGGCCTGGATGCGTCGACCATGCAGGCCCTTCCACCCAGTGATGGTCACATGCCAAAGCGCCACCTGTTAACTAAACTAAAATTGGCTCTAAAAGGAAAAGAGCATAAATTAACCATCTGGGACTATGAAGAGGTTTTACCGATATTACTACGAAACCGACCTGTTGAATGGCCCGACTATCCCCTAACCCTGCCCAACTGGGATAACACCCCACGTACAAGTACACGCGGATTGGTTTTTCAGAACGCCACACCTGAATTATTCCGGCGGCATTTGCGTGAAGCTATATCCAGGGTAGAAAGCCGCCCCAACGATGAGCGTATTGTTTTTCTAAAAGCCTGGAATGAGTGGGCAGAAGGCAACCACATAGAACCCGATCAAAAGTGGGGGCATGCATGGCTAGAGGTTATAAAAGATGAAGTTGTCGATTGCGAGCACCTTGATCAAAAAGCTAAGCACTCTCTTACAGACTAGAAATGAAAACACCACAAACTAAGTACGAGAAACCTTTTGTTGACGGCCGTATCACGGTTGTAATGCCCTGCTATAATGCCGAGCTCTATCTGGAAGATGCTGTTAACAGTGTTTTTAATCAAACTCACCGTGAAACCGAGTTGATTGTAATTGACGATGGCTCTACTGATAATTCTCTTTCTATACTTAACAAGCTGTCAGTCATACATGACGATCAACTCGTCATTTTGCAACAAGAAAATAGTGGGCCTTACCCCGCTAGAAATGCTGCACTGAGTATTGCCTCCGGTCAATACATAGCCTTTCTCGACGCTGACGACTATTGGGCACCGGACTGCCTAAGTAAGCTTTTACGGGTATTACTAATTAGTGACGCCGATTTAAGCTACTGCGGCTGGCAGAATATTGTTGAGGGCGGGGAAGATGGGCCGCCCTATATTCC
>JQIA01002159.1_pt1 | contig 10525 bp, 9 predicted proteins | sample 811431 | NCBI WGS metagenome assembly JQIA01 (sample SAMN02998118, study PRJNA258478) | marine sediment metagenome | biome: marine; feature: seafloor; material: sediment; isolation source: oil-polluted sediment collected from 3 locations (0.5 km, 0.7 km and 0.9 km)... | place: USA: Gulf of Mexico ... | reverse complement strand
ACCCTCAATTCGCCATAACGGGAAAACAGCTCCGGTAATAAGGGCATGTTTTCGTCGGCCAGAATTTTTAACATAAGAACTGAATCATCATGAGTGGGGCATTCCAGTTTAATTAAAGCGTGTAGCGCGCTGCATCCAGAATATTTTTAGTGTCGTAGTACTGAGACAGAGCCTGCACAAAGATCGCGGCCCGAATGGGCAAACCGGTTTCACAATAAACCACCGCCTGTTGCCAGACGGCCTGCTTAAAGGGTGGCAGGGTTTCTTCCCCCCTATTTACCCCCATGTCCGAGCCTGACTCCGCATTTAAGTTATCAACACTGACCTGAAATCTTAGCCCCGCTGCCTCCGAAAATATCCACTCCAGGGCTTGGGGTTTAGTCTCTACCTGCTCAAAAGCTCGCTGTTGCTCCGTATCACGGCCATCGGGCGTATACCAATAGGAAAAATCAATCTGAGTGCGACGTTGTCGCCCCGCAATGCACCAATGGGCTATCTCATGAAGAGCACTGGCAAAAAAATCTTCTCGGTAGATCAGTCGGTGCGGGTCTCTCCCTTGCTCGCTGGGCAGGTACACCGGTTCATCTCCACCCCCACACAGGAGCGTGTTATAAGAGTCAAAAAAGCACTGCTCGAACAGGATTTCCAGCTCTCGGCTCTGCCGCTCGGTAAGAGGAAAAGCAGACGTGTGTGGGTGAGCGGCCATAATATGCATGAAGGGTGGTCAAAAACGCTATGGTACCAGAGGCATGAACGATTCGAGGCCTTAACGAACTCTGAGAAGCCCAGCACCCAGAGCCAAAACGCCAGACACAAGGTCTTGTGTTATTGTCGAGACGTAGGTACCTTATGTAGTGTCAAATCACAGTGACCGAGGGGTGAAGTATGTCTAAACCTAACTCTCCTGTAACCACCGCGTCGGATACGAGCAATGTGGTTGATCTCTTTACTCGTGAAACCTATCGCCATCCGGCTCTGCAACGTTTTATTCGTCTCGCCCCTGAGCTAGACGGCCTTGAGATGCTCTACTCCAACGACTCCCACCCGGAAAAACTGTTTAGCATTAAGATCTTGTGCTGGGGCCTCAAAGAAGACGGAGATATCGTAGGGCTGGTGCCCTGGCTGACTTCACTAAGCGCATGCCCCGAGATCAGTGACCCTCTTAATGGCCGCTGGCAGGGCTACTACGACCCCGGTATTGATGAGCTGTTTTACGAAGCTCCGATTCACAAGGCTCTGGAGCTGGAAACCGCGGCCGACTATTACGAATACACCAGCGATGCTGGCGTCGAGGCTATTCAGGAAATACCCGACACCATAGGCACCCACGCAATATTTTCCGAAGATGGCTTCAAGACCTTAAAGCTTCTTGAAGTAGTGAGTTGGCGTTTACTCAATAATGGGAACCTGGAAGGGATGGTGGCTGACCAGGACAAAGTGATACAGACCCCGATATTACCAGGCGACGACTGTCTATTCCCGGCCGATGGCAGCACTGAATTCCGCTACTATTTCCAACACCATATCGCTAACCAGATCAAAGCTCAGGACCCTGATGCCCTGGAAGCCATCGCTCAACTGATCGATTCCTGAGAATCCTTCCTCCAATTTACCCGGACAAAACCTTAGCCATAAAAAAAACGCCCCACCCTGATAAAGGTGAGGCGTTTTACTTTAGGTCTTAATTCGACTATTGAACTAAAACTTATACCCTACGCCAACCATATAGACCCAGGGATCAACATCCACATCAGCTTTGATACGAGCGCCTGAATCAAACTTGAAATCCGCTGTGGTATCAATATCCAGATACCAGACCGAGGCATTCAGCAACCAGTGATCATCAATCGCGTAATCCAGCCCCACTTGCCCAGCCAGACCGAAAGAATCATCCAGCTCTAGATCGCCAGGACCGAACAAACCTTCCAGCTCGCTATCGACATCTTCGTCAAAAAACTTGGTGTAATTAATCCCCAGTCCCACATAGGGCTGAAATTTGGATGCAGGATCCATAGGGAAGTATTGCAGCGTTACCGTGGGCGGTAACTGCTTGGTCGACCCGGCATCGACACCGACGCCACGAGCGCTCAAATCGTGTTCAAAAGGCGTTGCGGCAAGCACCCCAATCCCCCATTGGCTAGTAAGCATATAAGTCAGAGTCAGACCAAGCTGCTCATTACTGTCCACACCGGCTCCAGTACCAGGAAGTTTCCCAACGCCTTCAAGTTCCAAATTTCCGCTATCCTCATCGGGCTGTACGGAAGCCACTCCCGCCCGGACGATAATATCGCCAGCCTCGTAGGCCATCGCCGGCACAGTTAACGCCACACTGGCAAGACCAGCGAGTAACACACTGCTCAATGAAGAACGACCTGGTAAAAAATTCAACATAAACCTTCCCCTCTAAGTTTCTAAAACAAAGTTTCTACAACAAAGCTTCTAAAACAAAGCTTCTAAAACAAACCTCCACGGCAAGCCAACAACACCAGAGTGTCTCTTAGCTGACCATCCGAATTAGATCAGGTATGGCCTGAAGCAAACTTGATCTAGATTAATTAAAGACTTATTCAAGGCGAATTTATCGTCTAATTCGAACCCAGGGAAAATACAGAAGATAAAGCAGGCTGCAAGGAGTGGAGTTCAGGAAATAGAGCTAACAATCAAGCTCAGGAAGCACCGAGACAATCGGGAGAATCAGGCGCTGAACCCCGTGCCTGCCATTCACTCTCGGTGTAAGTATGGAGTGCCAGTGCATGAACCGGTCCGGCCAGTTCCTCGGCCAGGGTTCCGTAGACCAGCTGATGACGCTGCACCGAACGTTTCCCCGCAAACGCAGGAGACACCAGTGTCACCTTGAAATGGGTTTCCGAATTAGGCGGCACACTATGCTGATGGCTTTCATTTTCGACACTTAAAAGTATCGGATCAAAAGCCTCTTTGAGCTTTGCTTCAATGGCGGTTTGAACGTTCATGGTCAACAGCTACTCTATCGGCGGGCTATGATTTATTAATCTAAAACCCTGACACCATCGTAATCATCACACCGGCAGCGACAGCAGAGCCAATCACGCCCGCCACGTTCGGCCCCATGGCATGCATCAACAGGAAGTTGTGCGGGTTTGCTTCGAGCCCGACTTTATTTGACACTCGGGCGGCCATAGGCACCGCGGAAACCCCGGCAGAACCAATCAGGGGGTTAATGGGCGTACTGGAAAAACGGTTCATTAACTTCGCCATCAAAATGCCGGCGGCCGTACCAATACAAAAAGCCAGCGCACCGAGGCCTAAAATACCCAGGGTTTCCCAGTTGAGAAACTTATCAGCACTCATCTTTGAGCCCACACCCAGCCCCAGGAAAATAGTGACAATATTAATCAGGGCGTTTTGATTGGTTTCACTGAGGCGATCCACGACGCCACATTCTTTCATCAAGTTACCGAAACAAAACATGCCCAGCAAGGGCGCCGCGCTAGGCAACAACAAAGCAACCAGAAGTAATAACATCAGAGGGAAAATAATTTTTTCGAGTTTGGATACCGGGCGCAACTGATGCATGGTGATCTTGCGCTCAGCTTCGGTGGTTAGGAGCCTCATGATAGGTGGCTGAATAATCGGTACCAGCGCCATATAAGAATAGGCAGCCACCGCCACTGCACCCAGTAAATCCGGAGATAATTTACTCGCCACAAAAATTGCCGTTGGCCCGTCGGCGCCACCGATAATGCCAATAGACGCCGCATCGCGAATGGAAAAATCAAGTATTCCCAAAGAACCCATCGCCACCGCTCCCATCACGGTGACAAAAATACCAACCTGGGCTGCCGCGCCGAGCAAGAGTGTTTTAGGATTAGCCAGCAGGGGACCAAAGTCGGTCATCGCCCCCACGCCCATAAAGATAATCAGCGGGAACATGCCAGACTCAATGCCGACGTGATAGATGTAATACAGGAGCCCGCCGGGACTTTCCAGGTGGCCCGCCGCATCGTAAACAGGCAGCGCTTCAAACCCCGCTCCAGGGATATTAACCAGCAAGGTCCCGAAACCGATAGGCACCAGGAGTAAAGGCTCAAAACCCTTGTGGATGGCAAGGAAGAGCAGTACCAGACCAACACCCATCATTGCAGCCGAACCCACCTGCATCTGACCCAGACCCGATTGCTGCCAAAGAGCGATTAATTGATCCACAGAAACCCCCGGTTCAAGCGCGAATAATATTGATTAAGGGGTCACCCACCATTACGGCATCTCCGGCCTTAACCAGAACATCGCCAATAGAACCCGCAAATGGCGCGCTGATCGCGGTCTCCATCTTCATAGCCTCCAGAACAAGCACATGCTCACCTTCGGCGACCTGCTGACCGGGACTCACTAGTACTTTAAAGACATTTCCCGCTAAGGGTGCCGGCATTGGCTCTCCGCCGCCTCCACCGCCTGACGATCCGCTACTGGCAACGCTTCCCTGAGCCAATACCGGAGAAATATTGCTTACTTCTCCTCCATTCGCCACGGTCACGGTGTAAGCCTTACCTTCAACCGTCACCGTATACAGTTCTTCGCCATCCGGCGTGAGTATCGCGCCCCCTTCTCGGCCGGTAGGTACGGGCTCAAAGGCATCGGGGTTATCACGATTTTCAAGAAATTTAAGACCCACCTGGGCAAACAAAGCATAGGTCAGCACATCATCGATCTGATCCTCACCTGTTTTTAGGGAGATGCCCCGCTGTTTAGCTTCTTCGAGAAGTTGCTCAGTCAAACTTTCAAGTTCGTCCTCAATTAAGTCGGCTGGCCGGCAGGTAATGGGCTCTGCTCCATCCAGCACGCTAGCCTGTAGCTCAGCGTTAACGGGGGCAGGAGTCACGCCGTATTCGCCTTTGAGTACGCCCGCGGTTTCTTTAGAAATAGTTTTGTAACGCTCGCCGGTTAAAACATTGAGAACCGCCTGGGTACCGACGATTTGAGAAGTCGGCGTGACCAGAGGAATAAAGCCCAAATCTTTCCGCACGCCGGGAATTTCGGCCAGTACTTCATCGAGCTTGTCGGCCGCACCCTGCTCCTTAAGCTGACTTTCCATATTGGTGAGCATGCCACCGGGAACCTGAGCCACCAGAATACGGGAATCAACGCCCCGTAATGCGCCTTCAAATTGAGCGTATTTTTTCCGGACTTCGCGGAAGTACGCAGCGATCTCTTCCAACAGCTCGATATCGAGGCCCGTATCGCGATCAGTGTCCTGCAGAATGGCTACCAGAGATTCCGTGGGGGAATGTCCGTAGGTCATCGACATGGAAGAAATCGCCGTATCGACGTTATCGATACCGGCTTCAATACATTTTAGATAGGTCGCCGTAGACATCCCGGTCGTGGCGTGACACTGAATGTGGATTGGTAGTGCGACGGCCTGCTTCAGGCGTGTCACCAGTTCAAACCCAGTATAGGGCGTGAGTAAACCCGCCATATCCTTGATACAGATGGAATCGGCACCCAGGTCCTCAATTTGTCGACCCAGATCGATCCACATATCCATGGTGTGCACCGGGCTGACGGTATAGGACATCGTACCCTGAGCATGCTTACCCACCTGCTTGACCGCAGCCAGCGCAGTTTTCAGGTTACGCATGTCGTTCATGGCATCAAATACCCGAAACACATCAACCCCGTTGACGGCTGCGCGCTCCACAAACCGAGTCACCACATCATCCGCATAGTGCCGATAGCCCAGAATATTCTGCGCCCGGAACAACATTTGCTGAGGCGTATTAGGCATCGCCTTTTTTAGTTCACGAATACGATCCCAGGGGTCTTCACCCAGATAGCGAATACAGGAATCGAAAGTGGCTCCACCCCAGGATTCAAGCGACCAAAAACCCACCTGGTCCAGTTTTTCCGCAATTGGCAGCATATCGTCGATACGCATACGTGTTGCAAACAGGGATTGGTGAGCATCGCGCAATACGACATCGGTAATACCCAGGGGTTTTTTCTGATCAACCATAACGAACTCTTTCTCTCTACTGGCAGCCTGCTTGGGCTACACGCCTAAATATATATTTAACGATCAACGACGGTGCTGATCTATCGCAGCCTGTACAACTTTTTTTAGTTGCTCGTCGACCCCAGCATGAGCTGTAGCCCCCACTCCAACGGCCGCAGAAGCTTCGGGTTCGGGGAAAAAACGTCGGATCACCGACGACATCACAAAGATCATTAGTACTAGTAAAGCCAGGAAGACAAATACCACGCCCATGCCGTAAAGCATGAGGCTGCTACCCTGTTCAATGAGCGATGTTTCCATAGTCATAGGACCCTGATCAACGTATTCCACAAGCATTTGAAATGACGGGGGATTATACACAGCAGAGGCACCACCCCCCAAGCCCAACTTTAAACAGCCCCGTCTATCTCAAACATCCTGCAAACACTCACACAAGATATTGCAATCACCCCTGTGACAGCTAGAATGCTCCGCTCTCCACAAAATACCTTAGCCATGACCATCCGCAACCTACTCAATCAGCGCCTGCGCGCCGCCATGACCGCCGCCGGTATCGACGATACGTTTACGCCTCATTTAGCGCAGAGCACTCGCCCTGAATTTGGCGATTTTCAGGCCAACGGCATGCTGGCCGCCGCCAAAGCGAGTAAAACGAACCCGAGAGAACTGGCTCAGGCGGTACTTGAACAACTGGATTTAAACGGTATCGCCTCCCAGGTCGACATCGCCGGGCCGGGGTTTATTAATATTCATCTGGCAAACTCCTTTCTCGGCAGCGCCCTGAGCGACATAAGTGACAGCAGCCATCTGGGTATAGAACAGGTCACCACGCCCCAAACCGTCGTCGTAGACTATTCCTCACCCAACCTGGCCAAGGAAATGCACGTAGGTCACTTGCGTAGCTCAATCATTGGCGATGCGGTAGTACGTGTACTGGAATACCGGGGCGAGACCGTCATTCGACAAAATCATATGGGTGACTGGGGCACCCAGTTCGGCATGTTAATTGCCGAACTGGAAGAATATCTCGAGCGGGAAACCCAGAGCAAGAACGATCTGGGAGATATAGCACTCGCGGACCTGGAAACCTTTTACCAGCAGGCGAAACGTCATTTTGATGCCGATCCCGACTTCGCTAATAAGGCTCGCGACTACGTCGTTAAATTACAGTCTGGAGATGCCCACTGCCGTAAGTTATGGCAAAACTTTATCAATATTTCTATCGCACACAGCGAAACCATTTACCAGCAACTCAATGTCAGTCTGAGCCACGCCGACATTCGCCCCGAAAGTGCTTACAACGACGAGCTCGACGGCGTTGCTGAAGCGCTCATCCAGCAGGGCCTGGCCACAGAAGACCAGGGTGCCTTAGTGGTATTTCTCGACGAACTGGCCGACAAAAAAGGCAAGCCCAGCCCTGTAATCGTGCGAAAATCCGACGGTGGCTACCTCTACGCCACCACCGACCTCGCGGCCCTGCAATACCGTTATCAGCAATTGAAAGCGGCACGTATTTTATATTTTATCGACGCCCGACAAGCACTGCATATGAAGCAGGTTTTTATCCTTGCCCGCAAAGCCGGGTTCGTTAACGATGACCTTGCTCTGGAACACCACGCCTTTGGCACCATGATGGGCTCCGACGGAAAACCCTTTAAAACCCGCACTGGCGGCACCGTCAAGCTCGCCGACCTCCTCACTGAAGCCGTGCATCGAGCGGAACAACTAGTGACTGAAAAAAACCCACACTTAAGCTCCGAAGAGCGTAAAGAAATCGGCCGGAAGGTTGGCATCGGTGCAGTCAAATATGCGGATCTCAGTAAAACCCGCACCCACGATTATATTTTTAACTGGGACAGCATGCTCAGCTTTGAGGGCAATACCGCCCCTTATCTACAATACGCCTACACCCGCATACAAAGTATTTTCCGCAAAGCCCAGCTACAGGCCAAAGACACCCAGGGCTCTATTATTGTGGTCGAAGATGCCGAAAAGAAACTCGCGCTACAATTACTGAACTTTAGCGACACCCTGGAACAGGTTTCGCGGGAAGCCTACCCCCACATTCTGTGTCATTACCTCTACGATCTCGCCAGTGCTTTTATGAGTTTTTACGAGCACTGCCCCATCTTAAAGGACAACATCGACCCACCGACTCGCGCAAGTCGACTGGCCCTCTGTCACCTGACTGCACGCACTCTGTCTCAGGGACTGGAACTGCTGGGCATAGAAACCATGGAAACCATGTAGGCCCCTAGCCTCTAAACATCCTGCCTTCTAAACATAAGACTTCTAAAGCTGGCAATCCAGCTCAGGCGACCAGATTCCCGCCCATTAAATTTCGAGCCAGCCCTGATCGGCATTAATACCAGTAGTGATCAACATTAATAATAGTTTTATTTGATCTGTATTAACGACGTGATTAATCCCGTCGACATAGAATCGGAAAGACAAACAAGTCACCTCATTGACGCACTTATACCCTGCGCGGTTATACTGACCCTACTCCAATATAAATGGCCCATGCTCTAAACCGTGATTTAGAGCATGCAGGCACGCAACAAATTCAACATCAACTTAAGAGGTTTACAACTATGGCTGAAGCAAAAAAGGATATGGAATCCAAACTGGGCGGCGTTGCCCAGCTTAGTTCATTTGACCCCCTGAACGGCAACAAACACCCCCAGGAGTACTACGATAAAATTAAGCAAAAGTTCGCCGAAGAGCGCGACCTGCGTTTGAATTATCGCCCGGAAGGCACTGCACAGTTCAACTCGGACTTCTCTGGAAACCTGGAGCACTTCGGCCAGGACTCCTACAATCGCGACGTGAAGGCCCGCGACACCTTGAACGATACGGTTGAAGTTCTCTTTATTGGCGGTGGTTTCTCCGCTCTCCTGACCACGGCGCAACTAAAGGCCGTCGGCATTGATAACATTCGAATCGTAGAACGCGGCGCCGATGTCGGCGGCACCTGGTACTGGAACCGCTATCCGGGAGCATCCTGTGATGTAGTTTCCTACGACTACCTGCCTCTGCTCGACGAAATGGACTATGTCCCGAAAGATCGCTACGCATCTGCAACCGAGATCTACGAGCATTGCCAAAAAATTGCAGAGAAATACAAACTTTATGACCTCGCGGTATTTCAGACTACTGTAACCTCGACAGAGTGGGACGAAGAAAGCAAACTTTGGCATGTGAAAACCGACCGTGGCGATCACATGAAAGCCCAGTTTGTCATTTGCGCCAACGGACCCATGTCCAAACCCAAACTGGCTCGTATCAATGGCATAGAGAAGTTTAAAGGACACTCCTTTCACACTTCCCGCTGGGACTACGATTACTGTGGCCAGGATCTTTCAAACCTGAAAGACAAACGCGTCGCCATCATCGGTACTGGCGCAACGGCGGTGCAAGCGGTTCCTCAATTAGCTCAGGCCGCTAAAGAACTGCATGTCTTCCAGCGAACGCCATCCTCCATCGATATCCGCAATAACTGGCCAACGGATCCTAACTGGGCGCGCAAGCTTCAGTCCGGCTGGCAGGCTAAGCGTCGTCAGCGTGTCATTGATGGCCCACCCGTCGATGAAAAGAAAAAAGCCAAGCAGGCTGAATTATCCAAAGAAGAAAAAATACGTTTGCAGGAAAATGCCAATATCGATTACATGATGTGGATACACGATCGTATCGACTCCATCGTCGAGGACAAAGCCACAGCGGATTCGCTGAAGCCCTGGTATATGTTTATGTGTAAGCGTCCCACCTTCCACGATGAATATCTGCCAAGCTTTAACCTGCCCAGTGTTCACCTGGTGGATACTCAGGGTCAAGGTGTATCGGAAATCACCGAAAAAGGTGTCATTGCCAACGGTAAAGAATACGAAGTTGATCTGATTATTTATGCCACCGGTTTTGAAGTACAAAAAACCGGCATTTATAACAAGATCGTTGGCCAAAATGGCCTTGAAATAAACGACCACTACAAAGACGGCATTCGCACTTTGTTTGGCATTCAGTCTCAGGGTTACCCCAACCTGTTCATCATGGCGGGCTACCAGGCTTCATTCCAGTTCAACATTACCGACGTACTGCAAACTCAGGGCGGGCATATCGCCGCCTGTATCGATTACGCTCGGAAAAATAACTGCGCCTCCATTGATATCACACCGGAAATCGAAGAATGGTGGGTACAGGAAGTTATTAATCATCGCGGCAAGACAGATCGGAATAAAGAATGTACCCCTGGGTACTACAACTTTGAAGGTGAAGATAACCGCCGTCAGGATGGCACCTACAACGGTGGCTTCAAGCGTTATATTGAGCAGATCGACACTATCAAAAATAAAATGGATGACATTTTTGTGGTTAGTAAAGCCTCGAATGCCTAAGCGCTAGTTCAAAGTAAAAAGCGTGAGCAGGCCCAGCGGCAGGCTCGCGCTTTTTTTATTTATTCACTTTCGTTAATTATAAATCCCTCAGCACCTGGCCCCAGGGGCTGTCCATAACTAAACTCCACATAATTACCATTCG
>JQIA01002158.1_pt1 | contig 10527 bp, 4 predicted proteins | sample 811431 | NCBI WGS metagenome assembly JQIA01 (sample SAMN02998118, study PRJNA258478) | marine sediment metagenome | biome: marine; feature: seafloor; material: sediment; isolation source: oil-polluted sediment collected from 3 locations (0.5 km, 0.7 km and 0.9 km)... | place: USA: Gulf of Mexico ... | reverse complement strand
TCTGATTCTTTTTGCCCATAATAATTGCCCATCTTGATTCGCTATAATGATACCCACATTCATTCTATAACCATTTGTATCAATCATAAGATGAATCCTTCGTAATGAATTTGGGGAAATACACCATTCTAATTGATTTTTAATATAAATTCAAAAAATGATGCAAAATTTGGAAAACTATTCAAAAATATTTAAGCTAAATAAGCTGGTATACTAGATGCATTAGTAATACCTACAATTTAAAAAAATTAAGTCACTTAAAGATTATTTACTAAGTAATCATTACTAATCCACTAATTCTGGGTTTTAATGATTATTAATTGGCATTGCAATTTGCGTTGCAATAATAAATTGATATTTACTAAAAAAGTAGTGATAACACTATTATTAATTAAATTAACTTTTATTTATAGCTACTAAAAAATCAATAATTCGGCCAGTTTTTAAAAACTAAGCTTAGTTGAAATAATAATTTATTTAAATTTAAATTTTTTTTAAAATAAAAATTACTTTGAGTTTAGAAAAGCTTGGATAAATCTAAAATTTACTTTTTAAAAATGCTGAGCGATGATTTTCATATTCAGCATTATTTTTTGCAAATTAAAATTGTATTTTGCAAAGTTATATTTATAATAATTAATTGAATCAATAATATATTTGTGGCATATATTTAGCATAACTTATTCTTTCAATAGCTTTCAGATAGTATTTTTCAATTTTAATCGTATAATGATCAATTACAGAATTCCTTTAATTTGAAATTTCAAATTATTAATTAAATTTTTTAAGTTTAACTCAAAAGGAGTAACACAAAATGCGTAAATTATCGAGAGATCCTTTACGAGAAGCGATATTAAAATGTTTAGTGGCTGGCAGTATGGCTACAGCTATGAATGTTTACGCTGATTGTAATATTATTTATGGTGTTCACGACGAAGGATTAAACAATTCCCAGTTTGTTACAATTGATCGTGGCACATATGCAGTAAGTCCATTGGGTGCTATGAATCCTGGCCGTGATATTGAAGGTCTGGATATGAATAAAGCTCATGAATTATATGGTTCTTCTGGCGATGATCCAGAAGGTCATCCAGCTGGGCATTTATATAAGATTAGTACTGTTGATGGTTCACCTCAATCCATCGGTGATATTTGTTTTGATGTACAAGACACTGAAGTATGTGGTACCGAAGTATCTGCTATCTCTTTTAATCCAATAAATGATGATTTATGGGGCTGGTCAGAAGAATGTGGACTAATTAAGATTGATATAAATACTCCAGAAAATTCTACTTTAGAAATGCCATATTCTACTGATGAACTTCATGCTTGTTTATCAAATGTAAAAAGACAACGGCAAAAATATACATCTACTATTGAAGATCTTTCATGGGATTCTGATGGTAAAAAGATTTACTATGCTAATGGAGATGAAGTTTATGTTTATACCCCTCTTACTGGTAGTCTTGAAGGTCCATTAGGTGGTGTTGGATTAGGCGGAAATGTTGAAACTGTTGAAATGCTTCCTGATAGTGATAAAACATTAATTCTAATAGTAGATGGTTCACCTCATTTATTTAATTTAGACATAGCTACTGATACAGTTTCTGTAATAGATGGTAGTAATATAAAACCATATACAGATATAGAAGCAGTTGCTACTTGCATTGAACCATCCGATGATGATGATAAATCAGGCGATGATGATATTGACCCAGTTGAAACTGTCAGCTGCGATAAAATGGGTTCTAATATTTTTGCCAAATTTAATTGGGATGGTTCTAACTATGTAGCAGACGATTCTGCTGCAAATAATGATTCTATTACAATTAATGCTGATGGAAACGGTGGAACTTGGTCTGCAACTGATGCTGCTATTACTCACGTAGTTGTTAATACTACTGATGCTAATATTGTAGATGGTGCAACAGATGGTTCATTTAATAATTCAGATGGTATTACTACAGTTGAATTCTGCGGAACTCCAGTGGTTCCAGAACCACCACAAATTACTTCCTGTCCAGATGAAAGTGGTATATTATTAGCCAAATTTGAATGGAATGGTAGTAATTATGCATTTGAAAAACCAGAAGCCAATAGTGATGTTGTTACCATAACTGGTGATGCTGAAAATGGGACTTGGAGTGCAACAACTGCTAATATTAACTATGTTATTTTGAAAGGTGGTACAAGTACTGGTAGTTATGCACCTGATTCTGCTCAAGGTGAAACGTTCAGTAATACTAGTATTCCAGTAAATGGTGGTGGCAACATACCTGATATTTCTAATATTCAATTCTGCGGTACAATGGAAGAAGTTGAACCAGTTGTAGTAGATTGTGATATAGATGAACCAGAAAATGAATGGTTATATGCTACTGACGCTGTTGGTGACAGAACTGGTGATAATGGATTTGAAATTTACGGTACAGCCGTTAAACAAGATGGTGACACTATTATAGTAGCCATTAGTGCTAATTCAACTCCAGAAAATCCAGTTTATTATCAAGGAGAAAATATTAATTTTACTGATTATGTATTTGATTTCTCCGGTACTAAATATGCGATTCACTTTGCACCTGATAACGACTCTGGAGCTAATGCTGGTATAGGTTTATATGAAAATGTAACCTTTAAAGATGTAACTAAGAAGAATATTGGCTGGTCTAGCTTCAGTAGTTATAATCGCGGTGATTTAGGTGACTTACCAATTCATAATAATTACTTTAGTTGGGATGCACAACGTAGTGTTCCACAAGAAATTGACTCTGGAACTAAAATTGCCAATGATGGTTACACTCGTTTAACTGAAGCAGAATTAACTGGAATGGGACTGGATTTTGTTAATGGTCTTACCTCTGGACAAACTGGTACTTATACTTTTGGTTTCAGCTTTAATAAAACTGCTGATATGGAAGGTGATTTTGTATCGTATGTATTTACCGAATGTATTAATGATGGTATTGCGTTAGTAAATACTTTACCAGCTCCAATGAATACACAATCTTGTCCAGAACCAACTCTTGATTCAGAGCCAACTTCTGATCCAGAGCCAATTCCCGATCCAGAACCAACTCCTGATCCAGAACCAATTCTCGACCCAGAACCAACTGATACTAATGCTTCTTGCGATGTTGATGGTGGTGATTCTGTAACTCTTGCAGCAGGTGGTGGTAGTAATTCATTCACTATTGAATTCCTTGGTAAAACTGGTAATGACTGGTCTTATAAGGTTTCTCAAACTGGAAGAGATTTAAGCCACTGGAGTTTAGGTATTGAAAACTGTGAAGGTAAAGTTGTTAGTTCTTCTCCATCTAGTGGTTTTGAATCAGGCCAAGGTGGTCGTTCTGATCGATTGTTAAAAGATAGTGTAAACTGGATGGTCAAATGGGATACTGATGGTGGTGTTGCTGATGGGCAAGTATTTACACTTACAGTAGATGATGATTATGCTGCTACCGATGTTGGTGTTTTAGTAAAAACTGGCGGTAATCCAAAATCAGCTTTAGGTACTATTACAGCACCTAATTGTGGTGTAGCACCAGCTAATTGTGGAGCAGTTACTCCCGAGTTAGAGACAACTTCTGATCCAAAACCAACTCTAGACCCAGAGCCAATTTTTGATCCAGAGCCAACTACACCAGTTGAAGATACGGATTATATTGCTCCAATAAATCCAACCACAGGTTCTGCTACAGTTGATGGTGATATTTCAGAATGGAATTTAAATACAGATTTATCGGCTAATATGTGTACCGCTGGTAGTGTAGGTTCAGATGGTAATTGTGCTGGTAATGGTAAAGTTAATTTATCTGACCTGTATTCACGTTATGACTGTGATACTAATACCATGTATGTCCTAGTATTAGAAAACGCTCCTTATGAAGCAGAAAGAAGTGAGAGTGATGCTTGGGTAACCATTGGTGGCAATAGCAATAAAGTTGTAAAAGGTAGTAGCGGCAACGATGGTACAGCACCAGATTTCTCATGGGTTGAGAATGCTAGTGGTAGAACCATTGGTTACGAAGCCTCTTTTCCACTTGATGCTGGAACTTATGATAATGTACAAGTTCATTTGAATGTGTCCAATAATACTTCTTCTACTGGTAAGAATGGTGATACTGCATCAATCACTACTCCAGCAAGTTGTCCAGTAAATTAAAACCATAGATATTATTTTACAAAGTATGTTTTAGATTTATAATTTAATACTTGAACTTTTAACAACGTCGGGATACAATCGTATTTCGGCGTTTTTTATTTTAAATTAAGTAGGAAATAATTCTAATGAACAAAATTTTAATAAGTGGAATTATCCTGTTAATGTCCACAGTAAGCATGGCAGCACCTAATAATGATGATTTAGCTAATGCTACCAATATATCTACCCTTCCAACCAATTTACAACAAGATTCCACTGGTGCAACCAATGAAAATAATGAAGCTGGCCCAACTTGTTTAAGCAATGAACCAAATCCTAGCGTATGGTTTAAATATACCGCTATTACTTCGCAAAATATTGTGTTTGATAGCTTTGGTTCTGATTATGATACTACTCTATCAATTTGGAAAAATAATGAACATCCACTGATACCAATAGATTGTAATGATGATCACAGTAATTTAAAACAATCATTAATTAATGCAGAGTTGGAAGCTGGAATAACTTACTATATCAATGTAGGTGGTTATAATGGTGCAAGTGGTAATTTAGTATTTAGTACCAAACCAGTAAATATTCTAACCAATGATAATTTAGCTGATGCTATTACTATTGATTCTGATACAACCTACAGCAATACTCAAGCTACCAAATCCGCAACTACTGAAACTGGAGAAAAAATAGCTAGTTGTAATGAAAATGGTGCTGAATCCACTGTTTGGTATAAATATTCGCCTAAGAAAAATCAACGAGCAGTTTTTAATACTAGTGGTTCAGATTACAATACCGTATTATCAGTATGGACTGGAACAGATCATCCGCTTACTGAAGTAGCATGTAACGATGATAATGGTGGTCCTCAATCACAAGTTGGAGTAAATTTAACTGCTAATAGAATCTACTATATCAACGTTGCAACTGGTAAAACTTCGTCTGGTACTATATCAGAAGCCACTGGTTTATTAACTTTAAATATAGATGTTCCTCCAGCCAATGATAATATTGCTAATGCCATTTCAATCTCAGAAACATTTCCATATATTAATACTCAGAATACTGGTGGTGCTACAACAGAAAAAAATGAAGCAAACCCAAGCTGTGTAGAGAATTCTGATGCTAGTGTTTGGTATTTATTCAATCCAAGTTTTAACCATAATAATGTAACTTTTTCCATTCCTGATGCTAGTTTTGATGCTACATTATCAGTATGGCAAGGCAATGAATTTCCTCTTACTGAAATAGCCTGTAGTGATAACGCAATAACTCCAAGTCAAACAGTTGAATCACAAGTTACCATACCATTAAAAGCTGATACCAATTATTATGTTGATGTAAATGGAGTTGACGGAGAATCTGGTACTGTAACTTTACAAGTTGAAACAGGTAAAACCGATTTTGCTATTGCCGGTCAACCTCAACCACAAACAATTGGTGGCTGTCAGAACGCTACTTTAACAGTAGTTTTAAATAATAGTGAAGGTAAAATAATTGAGTCTACAGATAATCCTGTTGGTAGCCAATGGGAAACTGGAGTTACTTTACCATTTACTTATCAATGGTATCAAGGTGAAATTGGAGATGATAGCAATTTAGTAGCAGAAGTTGAAAATAATCCTGTAGTTTTAATAAGACCTACTGTGACAAGTAATTATTGGGTTCGAGTTATAAATCCAACCGGTTTGACTGATAGTACATCTACGATTATTACTGTCGATGAAACTATTAATAATGGGACTGGTTTAGATGTAAATGGTAATCCTATTTCTACTAAAGCCCATTTCTGTGGTTCTATTACTGAATCATTGCAATCCAAAGTTAATTTAACCTCAATAACTCAACAAGATAATGCAGTAATTAGATTTACCATTAATGTTGATTCCAAACATACTAATAAAACTGTTGATGTATTAATGCTTGGTGTATATAAAACTGCAAACATAACTCAATATTTTATGCGTAATGGTTCAAATTGGGAATTGTGGAACGGAGACATTGCTAGTTTTGAGGCTGCCCAAACCAATTTTAAATTACCGGAAAACTTTGAAGTAATTATATACGATGGTTTATTCGCAGGATTGCCAGGTAGTTTAGAAATTTATGCTGGTTATCGATTTGAAAATGGAGGGATTTTTTATAGTGGTGAGAATATAAAATTAACCATTGAATAATATTATTTTTTATAATACCTTCACCAATGCAAAAATTATCGTATATTATAACGTAGAGACAAGGCATGCCTTGTCTCTACTTATGCTTCCATGGTAGCGAAAATATTATTAGGAAGAACTATTTAAATAGTTGCACAATATATAATTGTATATTATTCTAGGGATAAATTATTTATTAAGGATGTTTTATGGGAAAATCTATACTTTTTCGTTCATTGGTAACAATTGCTATTGGTATAATAATTGTAATCTATTTTTCACCTATTTGGTGGGTTTCACTTAAAGCTCCCAACTATCCCCCAGAAGCTTTTCCTGATGGGATTCGGATTCATTTTCATATTGATGGGGTTTTTAATGGTTGTAGCAAACGAGAAACTGAAGAAATTTATGTAGGTGAAGGTCTTAACTGCCTTCATGAGATGGATACTATTAATCATTATGTAGGCATGTATCCAACTGCTTCTGGTGGTATTATTGAGCGTACTTTATCTCAATTTTTATTTTGTTTTCTCATCGTGTTGCTAATTGCATTTATGATGTCTGGGCGTAAATTGCAAGCATCTGTATTAACTATTGGTTTTAGTATTATTATCGCTTGGTCTTACGTGACATTGTATACTCCTGGTGGAGTTAAATATATGTCTGCTGGTTATCAGCAAGCTTTACAAACTAGTATGGATATGGAAACTGATGAATTTAAAGATTGGAATGGTATCCAAGCGATGCAAGAAAATTATCAAGATTCTTTAGGTATGTACTTTCGAGACGATATCAAAATTAGTCAACAAACTGATACATTGCTTACTGCTTTCAATATAATTATAGGCATATTATTGTTCAGTATGCTATCTATTATCGCTGGTATTGTATTGAAAAATAGCTTATTTTACTGGTTATTAATAATAATTCCGGTTTGTTTGCCAGTATTTTTTATCTTTGAATATGCTGGTTGGTTATGGTGGTTTGGACATAATTTAAATGAGATGGCAGCTTTTAGCCTTAAACCATTTATGCCAACAGTACTTGGTGATGGTAAAGTAGCTCAATTTTCTACTCACTCTTATCCTCATTACGGATTCTTCTTGATGATGTCATCGTCGATATTGCTAATGATTGCTGGATTAATTCGTAAAAGACAGTTGCGATTGGCTAATTCTTAGAAGGATAATTATTTATAGTAATTCTTAATTAAAAACTGATGTTACGCAGAGAACATTTTAACCAATTAACTATTCCACCGATTTCATCGGTGGCTATTCACATTCAATCCTTTCAGGATTCAAATAACCCCAACGGGGTAGAACATGAATAGCCATAGGTGAAATCTATGGAATACTTAAAATGCTCTCTGCATAACATCAGTTATATAAATGGGAAACGCTATAATTATTAAGATTATTTTTCAATATTCTTACCCAAAAATATTTCCCCAATATACTTTCTAAATATATCTTACAAAGATTACTATTTATTAATACTGCTTCATAAATAATTAAAATAACCAGCTATTTAAATAATTTATGAAGCTTTAAAATAGATATAAATTCCAAATAAAACGCATAGCAAATATAATGTCTATCATTATTCTTATACCAGGATTATTAGCAATCTATGTTGCTTTAACACAATCACCTCAAAAAGCATTTCTGAATGTATATATACCAGTAGTATTTTTTCTCCCAACTTACTATACTTGGAAAGTAGCTGGTTTTCCAGATCCAAATTTCCAACAAATCACAGTCTTACCAATCATAATGATTTGGGCTTTACGAGGTATGCAAGGTTGGCGATTTTCATTCATTGATATAATGGTATTTGGTTATGCTTTTGCAGTTGGTTATTCTGAATATAGCCATGTCGGTTATTCTGAATCTCAAAATTTTATAGCCAATGGTGTAGCTGGAGCAGTATTATTCCCATATATTTTAGGCAAAAGCCTAATTGAACCATTTAATTTACGAGAACAATTTGCCAAACAAGTTGTAATTATACTAGTAATAGTTGCCATTCTAGCAACTTATCAATCTATCACTTTCTCTAATCTTACCATATGGCAAAGAGCTTTAGGCCGTTTTTTTGGAGGACAAGGTTATATATGGTCAACTCAATATCGTTGGGGGTTACCACGTTCTTCTGGACCTTATGGCCATGCTATATTGGCTGGAATTATCATGGTAACTGGCTATCGTATTCAACGTTGGTTAGAATGGAGTAGAATTTGGCCATCACATATTCGCCAATTATCTTGGTTACCAATTTCTCCAGCCCGTTTTTTAACTTTAACATTATTGATGGGATCACTTGCAACATTAGCCCGTGGCCCATTATTAGCCGCTGTAATAGCTGCGTTTATTCCAGTAATAGGATATACTAAAAAACGTTGGCTAGTTGTTGGAATACTCTTTACTGCTATTGTTGTTATTAGTGTTCCAGCCATTACTTGGTTTCTAAGTTATGTATCTGTTGATCCAGAATCGGTAGAAACTAAATCCCATCAGACGGTAATTTATCGCTGGCAACTAATAATTAATTACATTGAACTTGCTAAAGAAAAGTTATATTTCGGTTGGGGACGGCTTAAATATCCAAAAGTTGATGGACAAGGTTCTATTGATAATCATTTTCTATTGTTATTTTTAAAACACGGGATTATGGGTCTCGGGTTTTTCTTAGCAATTATGTTTACTATGATGATACGTTTGTTCGTTCATTCTATGTCACAACCTCCAACTGAATTATCTGGTAGTTCTTTGGGTTTTACTTTATTAAGCTTATATGTAATTATGTTTATATCACTTGCTACAGTGTGGATGGGTGGACAAACTTTACATCTGTTTTTCTTAATGACCGGTTGGAGTGAAGCTTATCTATATTCAAAACATGAAACTATAACAACTAATTCAACAATTTTACCGATTAAAACTAAATTTCAATTTCGACGAACCTTTAAATAATCTTTAATAAAGAGAACTAATATATGTTTGAAAACCTTACTGGTCGCCTTACTGATAGTTTAAAAAAATTACGTGGCCAAGGACGTTTAAGCGAAAAAAATATTCAAGATGCGTTACGTGAAGTACGAATGGCACTATTGGAAGCTGATGTTGCCTTATCAGTTGTTAAAGAATTTATTGAACAAGTAAAACAGCGAGCAATTGGTCAAGAAGTAGTTGGCAGTTTAACTCCTGGCCAAACTTTAATTAAAGTAGTGCGAGATGAACTAACCGCATTAATGGGAGATAAATGTGAAGAACTTGATTTAAACGCTCCAGCTCCAGTTGTAATGTTAATGGCCGGTTTGCAAGGTTCTGGTAAAACTACCACTATTGCCAAGTTAGCTCAACGCTTAATTGAACAAGATAAAAAATCAGTTATGGTTGTTAGTTGCGATATATATCGTCCGGCTGCAATCAAGCAATTAGAAACTTTAGCAGGAGAAATTAATGCGCAATTCTTTCCTAGTGATAGTGGGCAGAAACCAGTAAATATTGCTAAAGCCGCTATATCTCAAGCTAAAAAACAATTTGCAGATGTATTATTGATTGATACCGCTGGTCGTCTGCATATTGATAATGAGATGATGGACGAAATTAAGCAGCTTCATACAGTTGCCGAACCTACTGAAACTTTATTTGTTGTAGATAGTATGACTGGTCAAGATGCGGCCAATACTGCTAAAGCATTTAATGACACTTTACCTTTAACCGGAGTTATTCTTACTAAAACTGATGGTGATGCTCGTGGTGGTGCAGCTTTATCAGTAAGAAAAATAACTGGTAAACCAATCAAATTTATTGGTATCGGTGAAAAAAGCAGTGATTTAGAACCTTTTTATCCAGATAGAATTGCTTCCAGAATTATTGGTCAAGGTGATGTACTTAGTTTAATTGAAGAAGTAGAACGTACAGTTGATAAACAGCAAGCAGAAAAATTTGTTGGTAAATTAAAAAAAGGTCGTGGATTTGACTTTGAAGATTTTCGTTCTCAATTAATACAAATGCGTAATATGGGTGGTATAGCTGGATTAATGGATAAGATTCCAGGAGTTGATCAAATTCCAGATAAAGCCAAATCCATGGTAAACGATAAAGAAATAGGCAGAATGGAAGCAATTATAAACTCTATGACTCCCAAGGAACGCCGATTACCAAATATTATCAAAGGTTCCCGTAAAAGAAGAATTGCCAATGGTTCTGG
>JQIA01002157.1_pt1 | contig 10529 bp, 11 predicted proteins | sample 811431 | NCBI WGS metagenome assembly JQIA01 (sample SAMN02998118, study PRJNA258478) | marine sediment metagenome | biome: marine; feature: seafloor; material: sediment; isolation source: oil-polluted sediment collected from 3 locations (0.5 km, 0.7 km and 0.9 km)... | place: USA: Gulf of Mexico ... | reverse complement strand
GTTTGTTGGATATAATTCTGATATAGTTACTGCAGTTTGGATTGGTTTTGATAAGCCACGTTCCTTAGGTTATAAAGAAACTGGTGGTAGAACTGCACTACCTATGTGGATTGATTTTATGCGAGTTGCCTTTAAGGGAAAACCTATTAGGTCTTTGCCTAAAAAATATCGTTCTACTGCTACTAATAAAAAATCCAAAAAGAAGAAACGTACTACTAGGGCAAGGAAAAAGAATAAGAATAAGAAGAAAAAGAGACGTACTGTTAAGAAAAAATCAACTGTTATCCCTGAACAGCTATTTTAGGGTTCCATATTTACAAAAATAATTATGTTTATTGAAAGTTTACTGGTAGTTTTGGCTTATTTATTAGGCTCTGTATCTGGTGCAATGTTAGTATGTAAAACTATGGGATTAGCCGATCCACGTACTCAAGGTTCTGGTAATCCTGGAGCAACCAATGTATTACGACATGGAGGCAAGAAAGCAGCAATAATAACTTTATTATTGGATATACTAAAGGGTGTGGCAGCAGTATTAATTGCTAAATTACTTACTAGCTCTGTAATTATATTGGCTGGAGTTACTATTGCCGTTTTTATTGGTCATTTATATCCAATTTTCTTTAATTTTCAAGGTGGTAAAGGAGTTGCAACTGCATTTGGAACTTTAATTACATTAATGTGGCCAGTTGGCTTAGCAGCTCTAGGAACATGGGTGAGTACAGCTGTACTATTACGTTATTCATCATTAGCAGCAATTGTTACTGCCATATCAGCTCCAATATATATGTTTTGGTTTACTCCAATCTGGGAATATAGAATCATATGTATTGCAATCAGTATGTTATTACTTTGGAGACATCGTTCCAATATTCGTAAATTATTAGCTGGTCAAGAAACTAAAATCGGTAAGTAAGCATTTTTTATTATAATAATCAATGATAAAAGCTATTGTAAAATATTTTTAAATCAAGTTATTTGAAATAATTAAATTTTACTAGCATTGTACAATGATAATATATCATAAGTATTCAGGATAATTAATGATTAATGAAAGTCAAAACCATTAGTAATTAACCATATTAATTCATAATTAAAAATAAGTACTGAAGCATAAGTATTATTACTTTTTGGAATCTAAATTGTAGAAACAAGGCATGCCTTGTCTCTACGTTATACGATAATTTATGCTTCAGTACTTACATTCCCAAACACCTTAATAGAATAAGATAAGCATTATCATTTAATAAATTAGGAATTCTTTATGGCAAAATCGGTAGGTGTACTTACTGCTGGCGGTGATAGCCCAGGACTTAATGCAGCAATCAGAGCAATTGGAAAAGCCGCTATTGGTTCTTTTGGAATGCAATTTATTGGTTTTCGTGATGGTTTTCGTGGTTTAGTAGAAAATCGTACTGTACGTTTGGATGAAGCAACCCTATCAGGTATTTTGATTGTTGGAGGAACTTTACTAGGTACTAGTCGTGATAAACCACATCGGATGCCAATAGGTAGTAAAGTATTGGATATGACTGATACAATTGTTGAAACTTACTATAAACATCACCTGGATGTGTTAGTTTGTTTAGGTGGTGGTGGTACTCATAAAAATGCATTTCGATTACAACAAGCTGGATTAAATATTATCACATTACCTAAAACAATCGATAATGATTTAGCAATGACAGATACTACTTTAGGATTTGATACAGCATTAAGTATCGCTACTGATGCAATTGATCGCTTACACAGTACTGCTCATAGTCATCATCGGATCATAGTGGTAGAGGTAATGGGACATAATGCTGGTTGGTTAGCTCTGGGAGCAGGAATTGCTGGAGGAGCTCATGTAGTACTAATTCCAGAAATGCCTTATAATATCAATACTGTCTCTAATGCTATTCGGCAACGTAGTAGATATGGGAAAAACTTTAGTATTGTAGTAGTGGCAGAAGGTGCAATATCACAAGAAAACGCTAAGTTTATCAAATCCAATGAAAAATCTAGTAATAAAGCTAAAAATAAAAAAGCTAAAAATTTACTTAAAGAAAAATTAATCCAGTTTAAATCTCAACAAACTGATAATACTAGGCATCTCACAGAACAACTTGAAAGCTTGACTGGATTAGAATCTAGAATAACAACCCTAGGTCATTTACAACGAGGTGGTACGCCTTCAGCTACTGATCGCTTATTAGCTACTAGATTAGGCACAGCTTGTACTTATATGATTAAAAAAGAAGAGTATGGCATAATGATGGCTGTTAAGGGCGAACAGGTTTTACCAGTAAAATTGGAAGAAGTGGTTGGTAAACGTAAAATTGTTCCACTTGATCATTCTTGGATAAAAACAGCTAATGAAGTTGGTATTTGTTTAGGAAATTAATCATAAATTTAATGTTAAGTTATTATGACTACCAGAGTTTGATATGATAATTAAAATATGCACGTAGGATGTAATTAGTTTTGCCTTTTACGTGCATATTTTAACTGACTTTGCGTAACTTTAGTTACTATATATTTAACTGATGTTACGCAGAGAGCTTGCGCAATTCCAAAAAACTAACTTACATGGCTTTCAGATAAAGTTTATTTTTAAGTGCAAAATGATTAGTATGATGTTTAAGTTTAAGAAGTTCCAATTTAAAAGCGGAGAGAATAGAAGTAAATACATGATTATACTGTGTATTAATAGTTATTATGGGAGATTTGGCTATTGCAGTATTAGATTTGATAGATTTATGAAAAACCTTAATATTTCACCTGTATATCCTGTAGATAGTTGTGATTTTGTCGAAAGTCAATTCGATATCACTGCAAACAAGATACAAAATACCTTCACTACAATGTTTAACTTTACGAGTTTTAATATCACAGTATTGGTTTATATAATTTCGAATGCAACTGAAATTATCTGAAACACTGTACATGGCATTTAAAATATTTATACCTTTTACTGAACGCCCTATGATCATAATGCCAAGTAATTATATTATTTTGTGTATGGTTTTATATAGTATCGTCAAAGATGAGAACACCATCACTCTTTTCTATATCTCGTACAGCAGATTTAACGGATAACCACAATTGATGAAAATATTGAACGAGATAAAAAACGGATTATTTCATCATGTTTGTTGTTGGGTCAAAGGAACTTATTAAGTAATCTGTATAAATATCTAGTAGTTTATCCATTATGCCCTTTTTATAAGCTATGTTATCCTTTAGCTATATTTTAACATATTGCAATCTCTCTGCGTAACTTCAGTTACTAAAGTTCTTAGCTTTACTAGGTTTGCCATTACGAATAATGACTGCCACCAATTCAGATACACCAACATATGTTTGCTTTGTCATGTATAGTTCCATGGTTGCATTAAAAGAGCAATTATATTAAGATATTATGTAGGTCTCCGACCTTGTTAAATACTACCTACCTTGCAAATATACAGGATGTGCCTAGGCCTTCGGTATTGGTGAAGAGGAGGCCAATCTACGTACAAGTTCTATGGCTTCAGGGTCGGACGGCCTCCAACCTACACTTCTATTAAGCTTTTTCTCTTATTTTTTAATCATGGGTCTATTATACAAGGGGCGGTGAAGCAAAGCGTAACCGACCCTACAAATTTAATTGAATCCCTGTCGGGAATACCTTTCAAACCCGCAATATCCGATTCAATACCTGTTCCCAAGCCATATCACGGAAAAGATCAACTAAACTATAATATTGCTTATTGGTTTGTTTTATAACAAGTTTTTAAGCAAACGTGTCGCACTCCATCATCTGCTCAAGAACATTAAAACCTTCAGTTTCATCTAACCCAAACCTTTTATCAAAAATCTTCGAATAATCCTTCGCCAAATCAGCATCATCTATATTTTTGGTTTCCTTCCAAGCAATTGAGCCATCCATTGTTTTACCAACTCTCCCCCAGTAGGAATTCCCGATGGCCTTGAAGCTTCAGAACCAAGTATAAAACAGAATTTCTTTCTCAAATTATTTTCACGAAAATGATAAAGAAAGGTTTTTAAAGATATTTCATTCATATAAATTTGTCGTTAAGTTTGAGTTCAAAAGTTGGATAAGGTTGGTGTATAGCGTTTCCCGAATAATTAAAACACAAAAATGGTATAATATAGGACTTACGCATTGATAAACGACAAGAAAATTAGAGTTTGGGAACGATTTTAAGCAATTCGTATTGAAGTTCCTGTTGTAGGAATAACTCGTAAGGTGTATAAGCAGAGCCTCATACACCAACTCAAGTATTTAATGGGAGTAATATATTAAATCTATACTATTTTAGCTAGATTTCAAATCTTTGATTAATTATTGCTGTTCTTTTTCTGCAATTATATCTTCCAAATTTTCTTTAGTTTCCATTAATTTTTCTAAAGCCATTTCTTTATAATTAGTCTCATTTGAAGGAGGTATGTCAATCCCCTGTAATCTGAGAAAATTTTCTATCTTAGGTTGGTTTTTTTTGTACATATAGAAACCAGCAGCAGATACCGTTACACCAGCTAAAAAACCTATAAAATAATTTTTTGACAAATCCATATTGTGTTCCTTTAATCACTCATTCTTAAAATAATGCCACTTTTTCCAGTTCCAATGCCTTCTAAAATTTGACCATGTTTTTCTGATACCATTTTACTCAAATTAAATAAGTTACCTTTAGTATCATGTTTGGCAAAATTTTTGGAGACTAATTTTAGCAGGTCTCCTATATTAGAAATAGTTTTATCCTGAGAAATAATGACATCGTAAAAATTTACTCCAGCTTTATTATCCATAACTTCAAATACTTGTAACTCTATACCTTTTTCGTTAGATATTAATAAATGGCGACCAAAAGTTGCAATCCAAGTTAACGCTCCAGATTTAATTGAACTTTGTGAAGAACTTAATAGATATACCACGGATAATACTTCTGGATCAAAAATACCTTTCCTTTTTAAATCTAACCAAGCATGTTCGGCGACAGCACTAACAGTGGTTCCAATGATTAACCAATTTAGTAATTTTGACATTGGAACATTCATCAATGATATTAAGGAACCTATTCCAATACAAGTTCCAGAAATTAGCATTAATGGTGAAATATACTTGGGTTTAGGTTTTTCCAATACTCGGATTGGAATTAAACCATATTCCTTAGATAAGGATACTGCTATTCTAATAATAATTTCTTGAAGTGCTATTTCAAGCGGGTTAAAATAGATTAAAGCAGTTTTCGTAATTGGGTTATACTTTATCGAACGAATTCCAGTATGTTCCATCACCATTTGCTCAATATCTCGCATATTTTTGGGCGGCCAGGAAAATTTAATCCGGACTCGAAAAGATAATTTATGCAGAATTGTAATTGACGGTTTTTCCATCAATAATTTACCTTTTTATTTATATCATGCGACAACAAACGGAGAGAATTTGCAACTACTATAATAGTACTGGAATTATGGATTATAGCTCCCCAAAATACTGGTAATATACCAACAGATGCGAGTACTAAACCAGTAACATTTACTCCAATTGTAGTAGCGAAGTTCTGCTTAATTATCTTCATGGTTTTTTTGGATAAATTAATAGTTGCTGGTAACAACATTGGATCATCGCCAATAATAGTTATATCAGCAGCTTCCATCGCTACATCAGTCCTAGTACCACCAAGTGCCACTCCAACATTAGCATACGCAAGAGCTGGTGCATCATTAATTCCATCTCCCACCATTACTACATTAGAACCTTCCGCTTGTAATTGCAAAACAAATTTAACTTTATCTTCAGGCAATAATTCCGATTCAAACCGATCTAATGCCATTCGATTCGCAATAATTTCTGCTTGGCGTTCCAGATCACCAGTCAATAATACTACATCATCTATACCAGATTGCCGCAATCTATTTAAAGCTTTTTTCATATTATCACGGACTGGATCATGAATTCCAATAACTCCTAAAATCTGCTTATCTTTAGCAATATAAACTATTTGTTCTCCAGCTAAGGAAAGTGCGGTAGCTTTATCGTGAATTATAATAAAGTCAATATCATTTTCGAGCATAAACTGTTTATTGCCTACTCGAATAATATTATTATCTACATTAGCTTCGACTCCACGAGCAACTATTACTTTAGTAGTAGAAGCCTGTGGGATTGTATAACCGAGACTATTTACTTTACTTAAAATAGCTGTTGCCATTGGATGGCTAGATGTCTTTTCCGCTGCTGCTGCTAACTTAATAACTTCATTGGAACTGATAGTTTTATCGATTGGAATAATGCTGACAACAGTTGGTTTACCTTTCGTTATTGTGCCAGTTTTATCCAAGATTAATGTATCAGCTTCAGCCAAAGTTTCTAAATAATTACCGCCTTTGATTAATACCCCATTTTTAGCTGCGGTATTGATTGCCGAAGATAAAGCAGCAGCCGTTGATAAGCGCATACCACAAGAAAAATCTATGATCAGCATGTTTAAAGCCCGGACTGGACTTTTAGTAGCAATATAGACAATAACTGCTAACATAAAATTCAATGGAATCAGTTGAGCTGAAAAACGATCGGCATAAGCTTGAATCGCAGCTTTTTTATCTGGAGCTTCTTCTACTAAATGGACAATTCTAGCAACTGCTGTTTGATCACCTATTTTTTCTGTTTTAATAGTAATAGTACCATTTACTACTATCGTCCCAGCAAACACATGATCTTCTGATTTACGAATAATTGGTAAAAATTCTCCAGTTATCGGGGCTTGATCAATAACCGCTTCGCCAGCAGTTATAACTCCATCTACACTGATTTTATCGCCAGTATGTACCACCACAGAATCATTCACATTAAGAGAACTAACTTGAACCTTATCCACTCCACCAGTTGCATTCAATCGCCACGCATAATCTTCACCGAGACTTACCATTTGTCTAATCGCATTCCGAGTCCGATTCATGGTATAACCAGTAATAAATTCTGCCGTATCATGCAATAAAATAACCGTTAATGCAGAAATATCTCGCCCAGTCAACACACTCGCTATTATTGCAGTGGCACTAAGAGCATCAGCATTAGGTCGATGTGATAAACGAATAGAATTTAGTCCACTTTTAAACAAAGGTAATGATAGAGCAAAAACACTGATAGCTGGAATAGTTAAAAGACGACTTGCAAGTGTGGTGGCCGGTAATTTATTTCTCCAAAACGCATATAGCAAAATTGCCGAAGTTACTACTATTCGTTTTACTGTTGTGGATAGGGGTTCTTCATGCAAATCTCGTTCTGCCACCAACGTTTTATTTTGAGCTTCCCTAGCTTTTTTATATACGGTTAAAGAAAAAGTAGTGATAATCGATTCCACTAATTCCAACATTGCTTCTGTATCTGAACTATGATAAATAAGGATATTTTTAGTTAAAATATTTACTTGAACTGATTTTATCGTATCAATACTTTGTAATTGTTGTAATAGTTGATCTTGTTCTTCAGTTAAATATGACAATCCTGCACAACCAATCCGCAATCTTTCGGGTAAGTGGTGTAATATTTTACATTTTAATAAAGGTTTATTAAACATAATTATAGACTTGTATATGCCCACCAGAAAAAATTCAACCCAGCTGGTACTGATGTATTACGTATTAGCTGATAAGCCCCATAACTAACTAAAAATAGACTGAGAGAAGTTTTAGCATCTAATAAACCATTGGTTTGTTCATAGACAGCTCTATTTAATGCATTTCCAACTTTCTTTAGCTCTCCATTAACTAATGAAGTTGGATTTTCCTCTACATATTTTTCTAAATCAAGTAATTTTAGCAGAGCAGTAATCAATATATCAGGATTTAATTCAGGATCAAATTTTATTAATAAACTACCTGTTACGGCATTAAGTTCGACATTTTCAATTGCATCCATTTTTTGTAATTGTTCTTTTAAATAACCTTCTATAATTCCAATATTTTTCAATTCAGGAATAATAAAACGGATTCTACCCGGAATAGAATGTTTAATTTCTATTATGTTTTTAAATCCAGGTACAAATCTTTTTGTAGGGGCAATGGATTTTGCTAAAAATGTACTCAAACTCATTAATGCTAACCAACGGTATAGACTCATAGTAATTATTTTGTTTTAATGCGATTAATATTAAGCAGATAAATTTAAATTACCTACAGAACCTAAAAAATTTTCTATCTTACATAATATTATAGTAAACCATATGTCACTTATATTTAAAATTAATAATATTTAATTTTAGCATTAATAAAAATAATGATATATGGATATTTAAAAGAGAAATAATTCTAATTAAGTATATTATATAGCAATTTTTAATTCTTAATTAAATTTAAAAAATATAAATTTCTTATTTAGATGTAATTTATCATTTCTATTTGGCATCAGTATCTTTTCCTTTTAACATATTACGAACTTGATTAAAAGATACTCTAAAATAATATATTACAAATATTGAACTTAAGTTACCAAATGTAAATATGATGGATAATTATGTGATTTAATACATCATACATTACTGAAACTATTGCATAATTAACTTAATGGTATTGAGCTTAGAAGGGGAACAAGTGATGGTTGGTATTTACTAAAAAAAGAAATGGTATAACAGATTTATGGCTTGAATTTACTAGTAAACTTTATCATGATGGTAACTTATATTGGCTTTATCAAGGTAATTAAAAATTATTTGGTCGTTATAAACAATAATAAAGTCAAATTTGATGATTTAAATCATTTTAAACTAATAGGTATTTATATGAAAAAAATTTTAAACTTAGGGATATTGGTTTTATCAATAGGTTATATTGGGGTTTCTGTTGCTAATGACGGTAAAGCAACAAAAACAGAATGTATTCAGAAAACTAAAGAAGCAGCTATAATGCTTAAAACAGATAAAGCTGCTGGAATTGCTGAAATAGCTAATAAAGAAGGTAAGTTCGTTTGGAAAGATACCTATGTATTTTTGGTAGAATTGCCTGGTAAAATGTTAGCTCATCCTATGAAGCCTTCTTTAACTGAACATCCAGATTTACTTGAAGTTACTGGTAAAAATAGAGATAAGGATAAAGCTCAATTCATTTTTGAAGAATTTAAAGACATTGCCCAGTCCAAGGCTGGTAAAGGATGGGTTACTTATAAATGGAATACTACTAGTGGAGAAATTGCGGATAAAGAAACTTTTATTTATCGAGTTGGTGGAACACAAATGTATGTAGGTGCTGGTATTTACAAGCAATAATATTAATTCTCGGGAATGTTAAAATTCCCGAAATCTTTACTCTAAAAATTCTTTGCCACCCATATAACTTTGTAATACTTTAGGAATAGCAACCCTACCATTTTCATCCTGATAGTTTTCCATCACTGCTACCAAAGTCCGTCCAATTGCCAAACCAGAACCATTTATAGTGTGTAATAATTGAGGTTTTTTAACATCTGGACTCCGCCACCGAGCTTTCATGCGTCGAGCTTGGAAATCTTCAAAATTACTGCAAGAGGAAATTTCTCGATATTTCTGTTGGCCTGGCAACCATACTTCTAAATCATATGTTTTAGCAGCAGAAAAACCTAAATCACCAGTACATAAAGTAACTACTCGATAAGGCAATTCTAATTTTTGCAAGATAGTTTCAGCATTATTGGTCAATTCTTCTAAAGCGGTATAAGAATCTTCTGGTTTTACCAATTGTACCATCTCAACTTTTTCAAATTGATGTTGACGAATCATACCACGAGTATCCTTACCATAATTACCAGCTTCACTGCGAAAACAAGGAGTATGAGCTACAAATTTAACTGGCAAATCTTCAATATTTAAAATTGAATTACGAACAATATTAGTAACTGGTACTTCGGCAGTAGGTATTAAATAATAATCTTGCTCAGGAATGTAGAATAAATCTTCCGCAAATTTTGGTAATTGGCCAGTTCCTCTTAAACTATCGGCGTTTACCAAAAACGGTACATTAACTTCGAGATAACCATGTTCTTCTGTATGCAAGTCCAACATAAATTGGACCAAAGCCCTATGTAAACGTGCTAAAGAACCACGCATTAATGAGAAACGAGTACCAGTAATTTTAGCTGCTGTCTCAAAATCAAATAAGCCTAAATTTATTCCTAAATCAACGTGATCTTTAGGCTCAAAATTTAAACTAACTATAGTTCCCCAACGACGTTGTTCTTCATTGTCATCTTCAGTACGACCAGATGGTACGGTTGCATGAGGAATATTTGGCATTCCCATTAATATATTGTTGAGTTGTTCCTGAATGTCATTTAGTTTAGTTTCTAGAACTTTAAGTTGTTCTCCCGAATCAGCTACATTAGCTAATATTTCTGCAATATCTTTCCCAGCAGCTTTGGCTTTACCAATTTCTTTAGCACTACGGTTACGTTCATTTTGTAGTTGTTGAGTTTCAGTTTGACATTGTTTGCGAGCTATTTCTAATTTTTGTAATTGTTCTTGTGCAACGATAAAACCACGTCTAGCTAGTTTTTCGGCTACTTCATC
>JQIA01002156.1_pt1 | contig 10529 bp, 8 predicted proteins | sample 811431 | NCBI WGS metagenome assembly JQIA01 (sample SAMN02998118, study PRJNA258478) | marine sediment metagenome | biome: marine; feature: seafloor; material: sediment; isolation source: oil-polluted sediment collected from 3 locations (0.5 km, 0.7 km and 0.9 km)... | place: USA: Gulf of Mexico ... | reverse complement strand
GCAATGTAGGGCAGCACCCAGGGTTCGCAAGTCTCGATGAACCAGTTGTCATAAAGCTGATCGAGATCCTGTTCGAGAATGCTTAGTTCTTCCCGAAAGAGGCCCATAAGAGCTTCAAGCGGCCGGCCTGCGGCGGCGTCGCGGGTGCGAAGGTGGCTCGGAAGGCGTTGAAACAAGTCGGCGGGAGTTCGGTTATACATTTCAGGCCTCCATCGTGGTCAGCGTGATGGCCGAGGGTAAAAGGGCGAGCAGTTCTGCAGCGGTAAACACATCGGACGAGCCGCGCTGGCCGGGGCCAAGGGCGGGGAATGCAGGCAACACCGCTTGAATAGGGGCTCCTGATGTGTCAATCGCGCCACCGCCAAGTAGGATTGCCAATGCATCCAGATCGCTCGAAAGCACACCGCGCACAGTTTGCAGCGCCGAGATGATCTCGGCCGCGCTGATGGATTGAGCCAGTTTGCGAGCGTCGTACCCAAAGAGCTGTGCCAACGATTGCCGCGTCCAAAGCATCACATCTGCGGCGAGGTAAATAGGGTCAATCTCCAGGCGCGCGGTAAGAGTGAAAAAACGCCGTTGAAAGGGCTGTATGATCACCGCGCGAGCGGGGTCACGGACACCTTCGATGGCTTCCGAAAGATTTGATATCAGTGTGTCACTTTGTTTCAGTTCGGTATCCGCCTCGGGGGCAACAGTAAGGTGAACAACCTTTTCTTGCCCGGACCATAACTCGCGAGCCTGTGCCTTACCGACCCCGGCAAAGGCACTAGCGAAATCCTCGTAATCGGTGAGTGACACGATACGGCCTAGTGTTTTGACAGTGTTTGGCGCGTTCAGCTTGGCGCTGTCCATGTTTTCAGGGTTGGCAGCCCCGGTTGCGGCCGAGGGGTTCACGACAGCGCGCACACCTAAAGGCCGTGTTTTAAGTTGGCTGATGGCCTCGTTGGGCACCTCGCCGGGGAGGCCAATGCCGCTGCGATAGACCGCCTTTACATTAAGCTCTCCGGTGGGAAGGCGTCGCCCCGTCACGCCATCACCAAAACGCACCTGGGTCTGGCCGTCGTTGGATTGGCGTACTTCGTAAACGGCATCTTCGGGTTCGGCTTGCCCCAGCGCGGGCATCTCTGACCAGAGCGCGCTGTCCACGCGAATTTCAAGGGTTGAGGCACGCCCCGTCTCATTTACCGCGGAAACGAAGGTAAGCGGCAGTTTTTTGAGTGAGAAGGTCTGGTGAGTCAGGCGGGCGTCGCCAGATCCGAGATCTTCGATAACCTTTTCACCATGAGTTGCCATTGCGACGTTGGCGTTGATCCGTACAGTCGTGCGTTCATAGGGATAAGCAGTTTCATCAGTTAGCAGTAATCGGGTGATCCCATCGATATGCTGTACCTCAGAGATGAAATGCGTCTCACGTCCGGTGAGACCCTCGGCATCGCATCGCGCACCGCTCAGCGACACCGGGCGCCCCCGTTCGAGATCGAGGTAGAGACGGTCAAGTTCAATAGAAGCCACGCCTTGTGGCAGGTCAGGCGAGAGCGGAACGCCTGACAGCGCAAGGAACTGACTGGTTGCGTGGATCTGTGACGAGCGGAAGCCGAAGCCGTTGTACATATTTGGCTCTACAACGTCGCCGTTTGGCAGCCTGAACTCGAGTCCAGTGGACTTACCGGTGATGGCGTAATCAGCCCGGGATTCGAACGCGGCATGAGTCACTTGCAGGCCTAGTGACTGACCTTTTTCGTTCTCGATGATTGCCCAGCTGTTGGGCTGTATTTCTTTGATTTCGCGATCAAGGTAGACCTGCGCCTTGCCGGTGTAGGTATCGCCTGTTGCGTCCATCCAGATGGTGTTGTGGAGGTCGTCCCAGTCGTGCGAGGCATAAGGCCCCTTAGAGTCGTTACCGTAATCCAGTGTGGACCAGAGCGGCGCGGTGGAGCCGAAGAAACCTGTGCTATCGCGCATAACGTGCAGGCCGAGTGCGATGTCGAGATCATCACCCTGTTCGGGAAGCGGAAGGACAAGGCGTTGGATCAAGGTCATGATCTTGGCGCGTTGCCAGGATTGCGACTGTACAAGGGCTGAAAGACCATCGCCGCTCCAGCGTTTGCCGCGGATATTGGTTTCCAGTGTTTTGGTATCAAGAGGCATGCGCAGGGCCGGCATGAAGCCAACGGCAAGAACGGCGAGTTGGAAGGCGGGCGCACGGCGAACTTTTTCGGGCGCACTGCCGCTGCGGGTGAGGATGACCTTGGTGATATTGAACCCTCGATCCTCGGTCGCGGAGACGACGCGAAGGGGCATCGCTGTCACTGGATCGCTGTCGTTGCTGCCCTGTCCCACGGCCAGTATCCGCGCACCGGGTTTGAGGTTGAGGCCGAGGCCAGTAAGGCAGATCTCGTTTACTGGGAGTGCATATAGCACCGGGGCGATTTCGGAGTTGGTCTTATAGTCTTCGTTCCTTTTGTCAAAGGCCGTCGGTAGATCGAGGCGGCGGGTGAGCGGATGGTAATGGGTGAGCTGCTTTTTTTCTGTGATGGGATCCAGACCGGAGTCGTCGGTGAGCGCTAATTTGTCAAAGCTGTTGTCTAGATCGAAGAGATAGAGGGTGCCATTTTTAACATCCTTTACATCCGTAACGTTGTTGTATAACACCAGATTCTGCGGCCGCTCGGTGCGGGCGTTGATATCGTTCCATTCGGCACGGGCAGTGATTTCTTCTACCGTCTCGAAGATCTGCGGCATCGCATCTTTCTTGTGTGGAATCGACATGGCCTGCACACCCGTGCCAATCTGCACAGTGCGGTAGGGGTCATCGGCATCCTCGACCATAAAGGCCAGATGGGTACTGGCGGCAACACCGGGTGCGAGTTCATAGCCGATCATTCGCACCAGTTCGAGCACCGAGCGGCGCTGCGTGGCGGTGCCGAGATACCCTTCTTGTGCGATGCGTTCGGAGTAGAACGAGATGACATCGCAGGCCATTGCATGAGCGTCGAGCAGGCTAATCGTTGGATCGCTCAGATCGCGTGTACGCAGGCGATCCAGTGGGTAGAGGGTGTTTCCGGTTTCGGGGTCGGTGATCTGCTGCCGGGGCAAGCGCCAGAGCATGCGGTCGAGAGCCTCAGGTTGGGTGGTGATGCGATAAGCAATCTGTGATTGCCCTGCACGGTTTTCAGGGCGACGAGGATTGTAATCGGGATCGGCGCACGGGATTGGGGCCTTTGACTTGTTCGTCATGTCAGCGTCCGCCTTCTACGATGAAGAGAATACGCCCGTTTTCGGGGCGGCTGGGGTCGTTATCGAGTCGAGCAATCTCGGCACTGGCGATGGGTAGGATGGCGTCGTCTGCGTAATCGATTCCGGGTTGATCCATGCGGGCAAACTGACCCACTGGGGTGTTCTGTTCGTTGCGGGTGCCGATCCAGCTAACACCGTCGACCTGCATGGCCCGCGCGATAAGCGGCGAGAGTGCAACGTCTTTCCCGAATTCGAGAATGTCTGGGTGAAAGAGCCCGCGCGTGCCATTTGCAAGATCACGGTCCGAGAAAAGCGCGAGTAAGTCACGGTTAATATCAGCTGGATAGGCATCGGGGCGTGCACAGACATAAAGAATAATGTCGAGTGCCACGAAGATTGGCGAGACAAACTTAAGGTCGTGACCGGCAAGGCGGTGATCCTCAATGAAGGCGCGTAAGTCATCTTCGAAAGCGGCGTCGATTTTACCGCCGCCTACCAGGTCAATGGCGAGAGTGATGGTATGCCAGCTACCCGTCCAGCGGCGAAGTCCATAGGCGCGGGTAACTGCGGGGTGGCGTGCCGCGACAGAGGCATAGTCCTCAACGGTGACAGCACGGCGTGGCGTGCGGAAGGATTGCGGCGCAGCAACGTGGATGGCGGCGCGGGATTGAGGGGGTTTGCCGCCGGTGGCCGGGATTGGGTTATCTACGGCAGTGATGCCCCGGCCGTCGCTAGTGACCACATAGGAGATAGCAGAGGAACCAATATTGCCACGGAGGCCGCCGCCGCTGCGGATACGGGCAGTGAAACGTGTTCCTATGGTCGGTGCGCGGCCAAGAACGCCATCGCCGAAGCGAACGAAAGCCTCCCCCGGAGCAGTGCCTGGCTCGACGGCCACATGTGGCGCAAAACCATCAGACGCAAGTAGATCGGGCGCGGTAGTCCAGGTCTCGCCCTCACCATCGAGTGAAACGGCTGCGACGGCCTCGCCTAATGGCACCATAGCTGAAAGGGCTGAGGCGTCGCGGGCGGTTTCGGGTACGAAAGGTACGGCGCGAACCACACTCGAGGCATTCAGGCGATAGCGCAGTACCTGACCAGGGCCGTCATCAGGGCCAAGCCCCCGGTTGTTACCCGAGAGTGCAATTTCGTCCTCGCCTGCTGCTGGACCAGATTCTGAGTAATCGAGAGTACGGCCCTCGTCCACCAGTAAAATGTTTCCACGGGCCACGGCCAATGGTTGATCGGACACCGAGCCCAAAGGCACCGCAAAACACAGGGCATCCTCGGCGTGCCATTGTACTTTGGTAAGAGCGAGGTTGAAGACGGGATCATCCAGTTCAATGGGATCTTGTGAGAGACGCACTATCTGGCGGTGCGTTGGGTCGGGCGGGTCGTCCAGCGTGCCACCGAAGGGGGTAAGCTCTTCGAAGATCAGTAGGTCACCTTTAGAGAGACTCAAGTCAGCAGGCGCACCCACCAGATGCACCGAAGTTGCCCCTGGTTCCAGACAGCAGCCTTCATCACCCCAATCATGCAGTGGGATCGCGTTGCGTTTAATTTTTAGTGAGGCGAGTGGCTCCATCGCCTCGAAAACAACGGCGCCACGGGCGAGTAAATCCTCGAATAGCTCCGCATCACGAGGTAAAACGGCCGCCGGTGGTTTTGGCCCGTCAGCGGGCGGAGTAAGGAATCGGGTGCCTATTGCGATGATGGGCGCAGGCCCCGCCCGGTCCAGATCGGCAGTGATAGCAACTGCGGTACGCGCATTTTGCCCTTCGCCGGGGCGATAGCCCAGTAGACGGGAATGGCGCACTAACGATTGACGGAAGCGGGCCTTTTCAAAGAAAGCTTCGGTGCCGATAGCGTCCTGGAACCAACTGGTCTTGTCGGCGGCATCGGCCAGCACCTCGACTATTGAAACGCCCAGGTCAGCGGGATTGCGCTCGGTCCAGTCGGGCATGGTCGCCGACATGCGGTCAAGCATCAGGCTGCGGAACCCGGCCCAGTCGCGGGTCAGGTAGTCAGTAGGCGGGCCCTGACGGCGGGCAGGGGATGAGGAAATCTCGTCGGCGCAGTCGAAATTCGAGGGGCATTCGACCTTGAAACTGAAGGTGACCCTAGATAGCTGCGGGTCTATGTTGTCCAGGGGGGAAACGTTAACAGAGAGCGTGTAGGGCGAGAAATCCCCAGCCTGATCGAGCGCCAGTTGCAAGGTCCGCCCGTCAGGCTGGAGCGTGACCGAAAGTACCACGATTCCGTTTATTCGTACTCCGCCAGTGATAGCGAAGTTCTGCGGCCCGAGCCCTGCCAATCCATCGGGCTTGAGAAAGGTCAAATCCACCAGCTTTTGCGCCATTCCTGGGGGCGCAGTGTTGTCCAGTACTTCGACAAAATCGATCCCATTGAGTAGCAGACCGTCACCCATGTCCACGTCGCTATCGCGAACGCGCTGGCGCCGCAAGCTGGTGCCGCAATGGCATTTGAATCCGCTCAAAGCCTGCCCTCCACCGTGGCCTGGCGTTCCTCATCATCACCGATCAAACTGTAGATTACATTCACTCTTAGCAAGTTTTCGATGGCTTCGATGCGCACGGCGCGGATTTCAATGACCTCCGCGAGCCATTGCTGAAGCGCCGCCTGGACCATATGCTGTGCCGCCGCTGCAATCTCGGGCGCGTTTTCTGAAAACAACATCTCGTGCATACCCGCGCCGAATTCGGGACGGTTGATCCGCTCGCCCTTACGAGTAAACAGTACCTGTTCAATCATGTCGTGGATCTGGCCGTCGCGATCAGTTTGCGTGGTCGTACCGGCGGGTGACAGGCGATAGGGGAATGAAAAATAGCTCATTGCGCCAACACCTTGGTTTGTGGCGAGGACCAGACCACCGGACCGTTGGGGATCGGGCCAGACTTGCAGACGTCCGCGGGATTCACTAGCAGCACCGCGGTGCCACCCGAGAAGACCTTGCTGGCTGCCTTAGTTAGTTCGGCAATCAGGCAAGGCTGGGGCTTGGGTTCGGGTGTAGTGAAAGGGCAACCCGAAACGGTGCCAATGTCACCCATCAGTGCGGCAGGCGTTCCGGCGATGAGCAGTTTGGACCCCGACGCAGTGAGTGTAATGAGGATGGAATGCGGGCAGGTCATTACCGTTCCCTGTGTGACGATTGGCGTGGTCATGGCAGTACCTTGAGATTGCCATTGTTGATGGTGACACCGTCCGCGCTGAGGCTGACGGTGCTACCTGAGAAACTCAACTCCATGGACTTTTCTCCGGCAGTGAGAGTCGCGTCGCCAGTGGCAGTAGTGATCGTCAACGTCAGTTCGCCGAGCCCCGGCACATCGAGGACTTCGAGTCGGAAGTTCTTACCCGCCCAAACGTGGGTGAGGGGCTGGGTTAGCCCCATGGGTGCGGGGGTGTCGCCAACATCCCAGAAGCCACCAGACCAAATCGGATAGTCGGGATCACCCCGTTCAAACTCGACCCAGACGTTGGCCTTGTTCGGTGGAATTGTGAATATACCCACCCCAGGGCCGGCGCCGGGCAGACAGGGCATCGCCCAGGCCAGGGAGCCATCTCCCATTACATCCGCGACGCTGACTTGCAACCGGCCTAGGCCCAGTGGATCGACGTTCTCCACAACCTTACCGCGATATTTACCAAAGAATTCGGTTTGGCAAGTCATATTGCTGCAAGCTCCCGCGTGACCAATTTCTCGATGGAATATAGACCGTCGCCATGCAGGGTGAAGGTCTGGGTGTAGCTTCCTGGTTTGATAATATGGCGCACCTCTGCCACGGTGTAGACGCCGTTGTAAATCTTTCCCAATCCGCGAATTTGTACGCTGTGAAAAGGCTTGAGGATCGCGTTATAGCGAGTGTTGTCGATGGTGCCGGTGACCTTGAGTACCTTTTCCGCCGTCGAATTGACCTCCGCGATGAGGCGCGCGAGCACTTGCGCGGTATTCAGGCCGCTGGTGGTCAATTCCTTGATCTTGGTGTTGCCCACCTGGGTTAGCGCCTCGGCCAGCAGCGACTGGGGTTTATTGGTCGAGGTGGCTATCTGGAGCTCGGCCACCTGGCCAGTGGCGCGATCCTGCACTTTGGCGCGTGCTGCCGTGAGGGTTTCGCCATTGTGTTCAATATTGACATCAAAGGCATCCGACATTGGGCCAAGGTTCACCGAGATCGGTTTCTGCGGTAGGCCAGGGAGAGGTACTGGGCCAAAATAAAGCTGACTAAAGCCAGGCGCCGGGCCAGGGTCGATGAAAACCTTGTACCCGTGGCGGCAAGCCATGGTGCGGAGATAGGCGAGATCGGTGCCGGTCTGCTGAGGCACCCGGTCCACCAGGTTTGGAGGTACATTTACCATGGGAGATTTTCCCGCCGGCCTGATGCCGTAGGTGGCATAGGCAGCGGCAATCACCTTGACGATGGTACTTTCATCCTGGGCCGGGTGCTGAACACGCTTTTGTTCGCGGTCCATCAGCCAGGTGAGATCACGACCTAGCATAATATAGCGCCCCTCGTTCTCGCCCGAGCCGGGGATGTACTGTGTCTTGGTGATGATGCCGTCGAAAATAGGCGTCTGCTTGACCCCGTTCCACATGGTCACCACAATCCGCGCGTTGCGCTGGAATCGGGAATCATCGACAAAGGGCGGCCCCAGAAGCCCATCGCGCCCGGCATATAGTGATAGCTTGAAACCCGAGTCGCCGATCATCGATTGGCGTACCTCGACTTCCTCGATCGACTCCATCGCGTTCAGTGGCGCAGGCCCAACCACTGGGCCCTTGCCCAATAGGAGCGACATGCGGATACTGAGGGTGTTGCCGAAAGCGCTCATCAGCTGTTATCACCGCCATCGGGCAGGGGGATGATGCGGGTCGCGCCAGGGGTGTCGGTGATCTGATCGGGATGGGCCACCGTGTTGGCGTTGGCCAGCAGCCACCAGACAGTGGCCTGTCCATAGGCCTTTGCGGCCAGAATATCTGAGCGGTCGCTATCAGTCACGCGGTGCTGTCGCGCCGGTGTATAGCTGTCGAAATGCGGCAGGATTGGTGGCACGATATGGCGCACAGTAGAGCCGTCGGCACGGGTCAGCTCGACCTCGGGGGCAGTGGCGTAGCGGCTGTTCTGATCAATCATGGGTGACTCCTGTTCATGAGAGGTCAAAATTCTCAATGACGTTATCGACGCTGGCGACGTTGGCCATGGTTTCCTTCACTACCTGGTGGGTCAGGAAGGCCCAGTAGCCCGGGTTACTCATCGACAGGTCGTTATAGGTGAGCACCTTCATCGACAACGACACATCCGCCCGAATGGGGTTGAGTGTTGCGTCATGTGCGGTTTCGGTGATCGACAGGCTCTCAATCTTGACCGGCACCACCTTGCGCCAACCATAGATAAACAGCGTAAGCGGTGCGGCAGGTGGCACTACCTCCATCGTCCCAGCTAGCATCCGCGCCTGATTGATCGCGACGGCGCCGCTTTTGGGGTAGACCAGCATTTCGAGCGCGGCAAGATAACCGGCGATACCACCACCCAGTGGGCCGCTGTCGCCCTCCGCCATTTGGTCGATCAGGTCCATCTTCAGGCTAGCGCTGATGGTTTCAGTAGGTGGGCCGGTCAGCCGAAGCGGTTCCGCTCTGCCGCCGCCCGCGGTGCTGTAATTGGGCGTGATCGAGCGGCTAAGTTGCTCTGGGTTGTACTGAAAGATCGCCACCGACGAGATCGGGTTGAAGATGTCGATGCCGACTATGGCGCCTTTTTGGAGTTTGGGGGAGCCGGGGAAATTTGTCATGGCGTACCTATGAGCATGCCATCGACATGCGCCTCGCCCTTCTTCGCCTCAAAAATGCGGAACTGCTCGGGGACATCAGGCTTGTCAGTTTCAAAGGTCGCATTTACATTTTCAGGGAAATAGGCGTTCGCGATCCAGCCGTTTTTGAATTTACTGATCGAGACAATGTGCAGTGTTGCGCCCGTCACCTTGTAGCTGTACCCGTTTGCGACCAGCTCCAACGTCAGTCCGTTATGCCGCCCACTGATCGAGGCCGACCGGCGCAGACCACTGGTAATGTAGATTACCCCGTCGCGCATTGCGCCAGTCCCCTTTGTATCCGTCAACTTACCAATTGATTCGCCGCTGCCCTGCTCGGTCGCGCCTCCTTTTGTGCTTTCCGCTGGTTTGGACGATGTTCCACCACCATCATCTTTGGCGGTCTCGGATGCTTTGCCCTTCTTATCGCCTTTGTCTTCGCCGCCGGGCCTGTTGCTCTTAGCCGTTTTTTCGCCCTGTCCGCCCCCGCTGCCATCGCCATCCCCGGCGCCATCGCCGCCTTCGGCGCAGTCGAAGTCGCTGGAGGTCAACGGCGGCGCTGTGATCTCGGAATCCTCGCAGAAGATGTCCTGCACACTCGGCGGCAGCAGCAGCCCGGGAAGTATACCGATGATCTTTTTCGCAATGGTGGTGGGCAGATTCGCGATGGCCTGGGTGCCGGTCATCGCGCCGGCAATCAGCTTCTGATTGGCACAGGACTGAACCATGATCTCGGCCAGCTTCTCGATTGGCGAGAGGCCAAAGAGCGACAGGATGAAATCTCCGGCCGACGCGAGGCAGGTCACGATGGCGCCCCAGCCCGAGGAGCCGAGCCCGGCCAGACAAAGCCCGACGCGCGTGCTCTTCACCACCGTCATGCCTACGCTGACGATGTCGCCGACCAGTTTGGCGATCTTCGCCACGGCCTTCAGCTCTTTTTCGATCGGTTTGATCGTGTTTTCGGCGATCGTTTCAACCTGATCGAAGACGTTGCCCTCCAGCGTGTCTAACTGGGTCCTGGCATCTGTGGCCTTCTGCTGAAGCTCCTCGACTCCGGTTCCAGAAATCATCGCATTGATCTTCCGGGAGATGCCGGTTTCCAAGCAGTTGATGATAACGTCGCTGACGCGTTCCATCACTTTCTTGCCAAGGACCTTCATCACCTTCGACGCGGCTTTCATGGCGGCACGGGCAACTGGCTTTCCGCTGCCTCCCTTGAACTTTACATTGCCAAAGACTTTGTGGGCCTTTTTCTTTATCTTTTCAAACAGCCTGGCGACCTTGCCGAACAGGAACCCGAACTTGCCGCGTAGCATTCCGAAGTAGCCGGCGAGGCGGCCTGTCCAGAATTTCGCCCGGGCCAAACGCCTGGCGTTGGAGATAAACCCACCTTTGGTGGTTGAGGCCGCGTCGCTCGGTAATTTAAAGGTGGTGTTCGTGCCGTTGTTTTCGTTGAACTCCTTTTGTCC
>JQIA01002154.1_pt1 | contig 10533 bp, 8 predicted proteins | sample 811431 | NCBI WGS metagenome assembly JQIA01 (sample SAMN02998118, study PRJNA258478) | marine sediment metagenome | biome: marine; feature: seafloor; material: sediment; isolation source: oil-polluted sediment collected from 3 locations (0.5 km, 0.7 km and 0.9 km)... | place: USA: Gulf of Mexico ... | reverse complement strand
TTAATGCTGCAAGAATATCATCTGTTTTTTCCGGTCTTACTATCGATCTGATCATTATCATTTTAAAATTCTCCGTTTTTGTAATTTGGTTTTATGAATCGTCACTAAGTCGCCTATCCTGCCAGTCCGTATTCGATAAGCAGTGCTTCCAGCTCCTCTATTTCAATCGGTGTAGGGATTACATAGCTTGTATTGTCTTTTATTTTTTCAGCAAGCGCTCTGTACTGGTGCGCCTGATCGTGGTCCGGCTCATAGTCGATGACTGTTTTTCTGTTGATCTCAGCTCTCTGAACCACATTTTCTCTGGGTACGAAGTGGATCATCTGGGTTCCAAGCTTTTCAGCAAGTGCTTCAATCATTTCTTTTTCAAAATCGACAGCACGACTGTTACAGATAAGCCCGCCAAGTCTTACACCACCAGATTCTGCGAACTTAACAATACCTTTGCAGATGTTGTTGGCCGCATACATTGCCATCATTTCACCTGAGCACACTATATAGATCTCCTGTGCTTTTCCTTCCCTCATTGGCATTGCAAAACCGCCGCAGACAACGTCACCCAGAACATCATAGAAAACATAGTCAATCTCTTCTTCTTCAGCATATGCACCTAACTGCTCCAGAAGGTTGATTGAAGTAATAATTCCTCTGCCGGCACAACCAACACCCGGCTCAGGGCCACCTGATTCAGTGCAAAGTGTTCCTTTGAATCCTTCCTTGAGCACATCTTCAAGTTCAACGTCTTCACCTTCTTCTCTTAGCGTGTCTAAAACAGTATTCTGAGCGATGCCGCCTAGTAGAAGACGTGTCGAGTCAGCCTTCGGGTCACAGCCTACAACCATTACTTTATTCCCCATTTCAGCAAGGCCAGCTACAGTGTTCTGAGTTGTCGTTGATTTTCCGATTCCGCCTTTTCCGTAAATCGCTATTTTTCTCATTTTACATCTCCTTTTTTTGTCGTTCACGTTCAGATTAAAAAAATATTAAAATAAAATCTTTATAAGCAATATTTTGACTTTTTAATTAAAACTGAAATTCGTTTTTAATTGTGCCAAAAACTTAATTAGCTATAGTGCAACCGATGTGCCAAGTTTTTATTGAAAGTTTGTTGTGTTAATCAAGTTGCCGAAAAAACTAGATAAAATAATGTTGAAGCTTTTATTTGTATATTTGTGGAAATATTTAAAACGACAATAATGTATTATAATAGTATGTAATGACAAAAATGGAATATAGTAAACGATTTCTTTTTAGTTGTTACCAATGAGCTGTGTTGATAAAAAGAGAAACTTGATTTGTGACTGAATCGAAAGGATAGTTCAGTTGCCTTTTTTTCTGTTGGTTAAGAAAGAAGGGGCTGTTATTCATAGAATCAAACCTTTTCTTGATTTTTTTAGTGTTCAAACATATTGTAAGGTTTCAACTGGCTGGAGTCTAAAAATATTATTATAAAAGCAGGGTAACAATTTGGATAGATTAAAAATTTTCTTAGCAAAAACGTCTCTCTTTGCAGGCCTTCCCGAGAATCAGATGGAATCACTGATAAGGCTTGCTGTTGTAAAACAGTTTAGTAAAGGGGAGACGATATTTTCCGAGGGCGATGAAGGTATTGGTTTTTATATTGCGGAAACGGGGAGTATAAAGGTTGCTAAGATTTCCTTTGAAGGAAAGGAGCAGATCCTACATATTTTCGGTACCGGTGAACCTTTTGGTGAGGTACCGGTTTTTACAGGGAAGCCTTATCCTGCCAATGCCATGGCTATTAAAAAATCACAGGTGATTTTTTTCCCTGCGAAAGAGTTTACAGCTCTTCTTCTGTCGGATCCCTCTATTGCCCTTAACATGCTTGCTATCCTATCAATAAGGCTGAAGCAGTTTACAGTTCAGGTTGAAAATCTCTCATTAAAAGAAGTGCCGGGGCGTCTTGCGGGTCATCTTGTCTGGCTGGTAAATGAACAGGGCGGAGGGGCTGTGGTTTCCCTTGAAATCTCAAAGGGGCAGCTGGCGAGTCTTCTTGGGACGATTCCTGAAACGCTCTCCAGGATTCTCGGTAAAATGAGTGGAGAAGGTCTGATCGAGGTTGATGGGAAGAAAATTACAATCCTTGATTACGACGAACTGGTTCTGTTGTCGGAGCATGGAAAGTTGGGTTAAAAAATGAAAAATTTATTTGATTTTTCATAAAAGGTAAAAACTTACCCATATATCATTATATCCTATAATAAAGCGTAAAATAATACCATTTATAAAAAGCATTGACTTAGTCTTTAATACGTAATATTTTACTTGTTAAGTGATAATTATAGCTTAAGGGGTAAAATAATGCCTGAAAAAAATAAACTGTCAATGACCAACCGAGCTATTGCAAGAGACGTCGGATACCGGATAGATCAAATCCGGCTTGAACTGAATATTTCACAAAAAGAGATTGCAGACAAAGTTGGGATGACAGTCAAAACTTACCGAAACCTGATTGACGGGGGCGGTAAATTTGAGTCTATTATAGCTGTCCTTAGAGTTCTTGACCGTCTTGACCTTATTGACACCTTTATTCCTGAAAGTACTTTCAGCCCACTTGAACTTGTTAAAATGCGTGGAAAGCAAAGACTGAGAGCCTCAGGTAGAAGAGCAGGAACATCCGGAATGAAGAATAGAGAAGGGGAGCTTGACTGGTGAGTGTAAAAACTGCACGTATCAATTTGTGGGGAGGTTATGTCGGGGCTCTTGCACTGGATGAAACCACGAACATTGTGACCTTTGAATATTCCCCTGAATGGCTGCAACGGGGTGTTGAAATAGCCCCGGTCCGAATGCCCTTGTCAAACCGGAAGTATATCTTTCCTGAATTGAACCCAGACACATATAAAGGCCTTCCAGCTGTTTTTGCAGATTCTCTTCCGGATGATTTCGGAAATGCTGTTATCAATGCCTGGTTGGCAAGACAAGGACGCAGCCCACAGTTGTTTACTTCCATAGAGCGTCTTTTGTACACAGGTAGCAGAGGCTTGGGGGCTTTGGAATATTCTCCGGCGCTAAGAGCCCGGGGTAAAAATCCGACAGGTGATATTGAACTTGAATCCCTTGTGCAGATGGCACAGCAGATTTTGAACCAGCGTGCAAAGATGATTGCAGAACCGCAGGAAGGCAGCGCTAACGCTATGGAAACAATCTTCCAGCTTGGTACTTCTGCCGGTGGCGCAAGAGCCAAGGCTGTTATTGCGATTAATAAAAAAAGAACAAAAATCCGATCAGGTCAGTTGACTGCACCGCAGGGATATGAACAGTTCATTTTAAAGTTTGATGGTGTTTCTGAGAGAAACACCGCCAGTGAGATATTTACAGATCCGCAGGGCTATGGCTTGATGGAATACGCTTATTACCGAATGGCCGTTGATGCCGGAATAAGGATTTCATATTCAGAGATTTTGCAGGAGAAAAAGCGATCACATTTTATGACGAAAAGATTTGACTGGTCAGGCGATGAAAAAGTCCATTTTGTATCTCTTTGCGGTATGGATCATTCTGATTTTAGAAAACCGGGAACATACAGTTACGAAGAATTGTTTGCTGTTGCACGACGCTTGAGGTTATCGAGAAATGAGGCAATCGAAATATTCAGAAGAATGGTTTTTAACGTTGTTTTGAGGAATCAGGATGATCATTCAAAGAATACGGGCTTTCTTTTGAAAAAAGGTGCAAAAGAATGGGGACTTGCACCAGCTTTTGATATTGCTTACAGTTACAGGAAAGAATCACCATGGGTGGCTTCACACCAGATGTCTTTGAACGGTAAGCGGGATGATTTTACTAGAGAAGATCTTCATTTAATAGCCACATCATGTATCGGTAATTTTAACCGGAAAGATGCAGATGCGATTATTAATACTATTATTGAAATAGCCTCTGACTGGGATAGTTACGCTAGAGAAACCGGTGTTTTTCCAGAACTTCAAAAAGAGATAAAAGACAATCTCCGTACTGAAATTTAATCCGGCTTATTGAGGACGCTCTTAATTTTTTCTGCAAGACCTTTAACAGTGAAAGGTTTTTGAATAAAATCGACGGCTCCTGCATCAAGGACTTTTCTGACCGGACTATCAATTGAGTAGCCGCTGAAGACAATCACAGGAAGGTCTGGCCGTAAATTTTTTATTTTAGGATAGAGCTCCTCACCAGTCATATCCGGCATTACTATGTCGAGTAGAACGATATCAATGACAGTCTCATTATTTTGAATGACGTTGAGAGCTTCAATACCTGACCCTGTTTTGATAACTGAATAGCCGATTTTATTTAAAATAGTAGTTGTCATTTCCACAATAGATTCATTGTCGTCAATCAGCATAACAACTCCCTTGCCAGCTATTGACCCATTATTATAGGCATGTATAATTTCAGTTTTTACAGGGTTGTCGGTGGCGGGGAGGAAGATATTAACCGTTGAACCTTCATTCGGTGCTGACTTGATAGATAGTATGCCACCGTGGTTGGTAATGATCCCATTTGCTGCCGCCATTCCCAAACCCCTTCCTTCAAATTTTGTTGAAAAAAAAGGTTCAAAGACCCTGTCGACTGTCTCAGGCTCCATACCGACACCACTGTCTTTTATTGCAAGCCTTACATATTCTCCTGGTTTTAAACCTGCATGCACCGACTTATTTCTATCGGTTATGGTGACGCCTTCACAGGTGATATGTATAAGGCCATTGCCCATCATAGCTTCTGATGCATTGATCAGAATAGCAGAGAGGGCTGACTGCAGCTGATTAATATCTATACTGGTATAAAGAACCTCGTCGGGAAGTTTGACGCCGACATGAAGTGATGAATTAACGACGGAATTTATTATCGGCAGTGTTTCATTTAAAAAATCATTTAAAGAAATGACAGATGTCTGATATTTCCCGCCTCCGGCAAAAGCAAGTAGTTGGGAAGTCAGCCTTGTCATTGTATTGGTTGATTTTTTTATTTCTCTGATGGACCTCTCAAGGTTGTCACGGTCAGCGTAATCCATCTCAATTAAATTGATGTTTCCCATAACGACTGCAAGGGCATTATTGAACTGGTGAGAAATACCTCCGGCGAGCATTTCAACAGACTGATGTTTCTGTGTAGTGAAAAACTCCGCTTCCATTTCTTTTTTATAAAAGGCGACGTCAATAACAGTATGAAGTTCAGCACTTTCATAGGGTTTTGTTATGTAGCCGTATGGATTTGTTTGTTTCAGCCGTTCGATGAGATTATCATCCGGCAAATTTGTGGTATATACTATCGGAATTTTATGGTCAGCATTAATTTTCATCGCTGTCTCAATCCCATCAAGCTCTCCCTTAAGATGAATGCTCATCAGGATTAGACCCGGCCGTGTGACGCTTATTTCTTGCAGAGCAGCTTCACCACTGGAGACCATACCTGAAACAGTATAGCCAAGATCCGTTAGGATTAATTGAGTGTCGCGGCCTGTTGTTCCATTTTTTTCAACAATAAGAATTGTTTTATCAAATGCCAATTCAAACCCCTTGTAAAAAAAATGTTCCTACAATAAGAAACGTGAGTATTTGGTGACGTTTCGTTCTGTGATTAAAAACTGTAATAAAGAAAGATGATTTTAGAATAAATTGTATAAAATTTAATAATAGTACACTTTTTTTTAAAAAAAAAGATATAAACAATGATAATTTTTGAATACTTTTTTTACATTTTGACTGTTTTAAATTCTGATAGATTGATAAGGTAAAACATATAAAATAAACAGGTGTTTATTGTCCTTGATAAATAATAGTACATATTTTCGGCAGATGACACTATTGGGAGAAAAATTTATTCTCACGGCGTGCAGATAGCCGCATCAACAAAAGCTGTACTTTCAGGCCATTGTTTCTATTAACAAAGGTTGAAAATGTCTTGTTTATTAAACTTTTTTCTTAATTAATCTGCTCTTTACAATGGTGGTAATTAATAGTAAAATCAGAGATTAGTGCAGAATACCCCAAGTGAAATATAGTTTATCCGGTCGATTTATTTTTTATGAAGTTCCTGTTTGATTAATATTAATGATTCACTAACTGTTAAGCGGTGGAGGCAGAAATGATAACAGCGGAAGATATTTTAAAATTAAAAGGTTTTAATATAGTCAGCGTTGATAGGGATGCAACTGTTTTTAATACTGTTGAAGTGATGGTCGAAAATAAGATAGGGGCTGTTATTATAAAGGATAAAGATGAAATTGCAGGTCTATGGACAGAACGGGATCTTTTGAGAAATATTGTCAATGATGGTTTTAATCTGCATGAAACAAAAGTAGGTGACTGTCTGTTAAGTAAAGTGCAGACGGTTGCACATACAACATCCCTTTTTGAACTTCAGGCTAAATTTATTGGCAGATATACCCGTCATTTATTTATAACAATTAATGAAGAGGTTGTTGGCCTGATTTCTATTGGCGATGTTATGAAAACCCACCTTAATGTCCAAAAGGAAGAGATGGACAAACTGAAATCATATGTCAGTATGGAATACTACGAAGAATGGAACTGGAATGCCAAAAAAAGATAAGTAACAATTGCTATTGTGAACGGCTAAATCTATAAGCATTTATCCATAATTTTATTGACACGGTTCAGGTAATCTTTGTTCTGAGTTGGTTTGGACAGGTGGAAAATATAATCGTCTTTTTGCTGCATTTCCTTGATTGATTCTATAAACTCAATATTTCCTGATATAAACAGAATAGGAATCGTTTTGTTTGCCCTGCGTATATGGTTATATACACCCATCCCATTAATTTCTCCCGGCAGCATATAATCCAAGCTTACAAAATCATAGTCGTTTTTTTCAAACAGGTCTATTGCGGTCTGCCCGACACTGGCAATGTCGACTTTATGTTTACAGGGCTCCTGAGTCAGAAGCCTGCATTGTATTTCAGACAAGGAGAGTTCATCCTCCACAAGAAGAACATTTTTATTAAAATGGGTTATCTTGCTCCGTATTTCATCTTTTTCGTATGGACTCAGTTCCTTTTTGGTCACCGGTATGGTTATGGTTACCCGGGTACCTGAACCTGATTCGGATTCAACCGAGATAGTACCGTTATGCTGTTCAATATATTTTTTGACATTGGCCATTCCATAGCCGGTGCCCTTGATATCACTTTTATAATATCCTCTGGTATCTCTGCTCCCTTTTAAGGAGAAGGTGATGTCAAATATACTGTCAACGTGTTCCTCAGGAATACCGCATCCATTATCCTCAATTTCAAAGAAAATATACTCGTTTCTGCAAAAGGTCCGAATAGTAATGACAGGGCTTTCCTCTTTACTAAGGGCATGGATTGAGTTTTGAATGATATTAATCAGTCCATGTTCAATCATGCCAGGGTCGGCCAGAAGCTCGGGTATACCAGGCGCCTCTTCTTTTATAATTTTTATATTTTTAAGGTCTTTTCTCAGTAGGTCGATAATCAGATCAATCTTTTCATTGGTTTTGAAAAATTCCTGTTTTGGTTCCTGGTCTTTGGCAAAAGCAACGAGATTTTTGGTTAGATTTTTACCTCGTAATGTTTGTTCGAAAATCAGTTGTAAGGTTTTTAATGTTTCTGCTTCCTTACAGTCGAGAAGTGACAGTTCGGCATTACCCATGATGATACCCAGAATATTATTAAAATCATGCGCAATTTTGCCCGCAACCTTTCCTACCTGTGCATGTTTGTTCTGTTTTGCAGCATGTAGCTCAGCTTTATGTTTTTCTTTTTCAAGCAGAGTACGCCAGCTGATATCAACGGAGGTTGCCATAAACTCAACCGGAGTACCTTTTTCATCAAACACGGCTGCAGCAGAAACAAGTACATCGAAGTAGGTTCCGTCTTTCTTCTTCGCCAGCAGTTCCCCGTTCCACTCTTTCATATTACTGTTTAGAGCAGCAATAACTTCTCTCTGTACATCATTTACCATCCAGAATTCAGAAAAATGCTTACCGATTACTTCATCAGGATGCTCAAAACCCCATTTCCGATAAAATGCAGGATTTACATATGTAATTAAGCCATCAGGGTCAGTTGTTGTAATAACTGAGCGAGAGGAATGGATAATGAAATCTTTTTTTCTCAGATTACTTTCTACTTGTTTATGTGCGGAGATATCCCGAGCAATACCAAGAACCCCTATTAATTCCCCCTCTCTGTCACGCATCGGTGTTTTTATTGTTTCAAGGAGTTCATGGTGCCCATCGTCGGCATAAATAACTTCTTCTTCATTGATACTGGGAGCTCCTTTGTTCATTGCTAGTTTGTCATGTTGTCTAAAAGAATCAGCAAGTTTTTTATCAACAAAATCATAATCCGTTTTACCTATAATATCTTGTTCAGAAGCACCAAAAAAACGTTCGAATTTTGAGTTACAAAAAAGGTACTGACCACCTTCATCTTTGAGCCATACCAGATCAGGGATTGCACGAATCAGCGTTTGAAGAAAAATATCATTCATTTTTAGTGCTTTTTCAGTTTTCCTCCTTTCTGTTATATCGCGCCATATGGTGTGAATTACATAATTCCCACCAGTATTAGAAATGGTTGTCAGAAGAACTTCCACCGGTATTATTGTTTTATCAACCCTGATGTGATCCCACTCAAAATTGTGACTGCCTTTTTGTAAGGCCATTTTAATCATTTCTTCGGCTTTTATATAGGAGTCGCTGCCGTCTGGCTGCAGTGGTGGGGATAACTCAGAAGGATGCGTATTGAGAAATTCAGTTTTATTTTTATAGCCAAGCATTTCTACTGTTGCCTGGTTACAGTCAATAAAATTGTCATTTCCTATGATTAGAATGGCATCTTTTGATTTTTCAAATAAAGCCCGGTATTTTTCATCACTGTTTTGCTCTGTTTTTTCCTGTAGTTTTTTCGTCAGTGCTGCAATCTTTTTTTCCAGGTCTTGATAGGTTGGTTTCTCAGCCACAAAAATACACTCCTAACAAAAAATATAATAATAAATTTAAGTTTTTTTCTAATACAGCTTGTATAGCCAAGGTTAATTACTTATCTTTTTTCCACAGGAAATCTCAGTAGTCTGATGTTGCTGGCAGAGTGACCCTAAATTGATGGTCTTGTAAAAAATAATTAGACGGGGCTTATTACCACGCCATCAAAATTTGTCGTAATGGATCATGTCTTCTTCTACGCCAAGGCTGTCGAGCATATTGATAACTGCATCTATCATCAAAGGTGGCCCACAAAGATAATACTCAATTTCGGTTGGGTCTTCATGATTATTAAGGTATTTAGCTTGTAATACCTGGTGAATGAAACCTTCCATTCCATCCCAGTTATCTTCAGGCATTGGGTCTGACAGAGCGAGATTAAATGTGAAATTAGAATTGTTTTTTTCAATATCCTGAAACTCATCTTCATAGAAAACTTCACGCTTTGACCTTGCTCCGTACCAGAATGTTGCTTTTCGATTGGTTTGTAATGTATGAAACTGATTGAAAATATGTGTTCTCATCGGAGCCATTCCTGCACCTCCACCGACGAAGCACATCTCATTGTCAGTATCTTTTACAAAGAAGTCACCATAAGGCCCGCTGATGGTAACAGGGTCGCCCGGCTTAAGGTTGAATATGTATGAGGACCCAACACCTGGAGGTACATCCGGTAGATGGATCGGTGGTGTTGCGATTCTTACCGTGAGTCGTAAAAGTTTTTTTTCAGAGGGCGGGTTTGCAAGAGAGTAAGCTCTGAAAACTGGCTCTTCTGATTTTGCATTGAAATCCCAGAAATTAAATTTGTCCCATTCATCCCTGTATTCGTTTTCAATATTAAAATTCTTAAATGCCAGCTCATACTCAGGAATATCTATCTGAATATAGGAACCAGCCTCACAGATCAGTTCTTCGCCTTCATCTAACTCGATAACCAATTCCTTGATAAATGTTGCAACATTATTGTTTGATTTAACTTTCCCACTGTATTTTTTGATATTAAAAATCTCTTCAGGAATTGCAATCTGCATATCTTCTTTGACTTTAACCTGACAGGAGAGCCTGACTTTTTCATTTTTTTCTTTTCTTGAAAGATGTGCAAGTTCTGTTGGGAGGACGTCTCCACCCCCTTCATTGATGACACATTTACACATACCGCATGAACCGCCACCACCACAGGCAGATGGTAATAAAACACCGTCTCCTACAAGTACAGAAAGGAGTGTTGGTGTGCCTTTGACTTTTATGCTGCTGCTGTCATCTGCGTTGATAACAACGAACCTGTCACCCTTTTTAACCAGCGCCAGTTCCACGCTGAGCAGAATGGCCACAAGAAACATTATTATTCCTAAAAAAACGGTAAGGCTTATTATGTAAATCAATTTATTATCCTCCGATGGCGTCGTAAAAAGTCCCATCTACTTCGTTTTAGTGATTGGCCAGACTTTTGACGTACCACAGGTACTACTTCAAGCCTGGCCAATCACTAAATCATGCACCCCAAGGGCACTTACTTCGCTGCGTACATAGACTCTTTTCCTTAGCCATATTACTATAACC
>JQIA01002153.1_pt1 | contig 10539 bp, 5 predicted proteins | sample 811431 | NCBI WGS metagenome assembly JQIA01 (sample SAMN02998118, study PRJNA258478) | marine sediment metagenome | biome: marine; feature: seafloor; material: sediment; isolation source: oil-polluted sediment collected from 3 locations (0.5 km, 0.7 km and 0.9 km)... | place: USA: Gulf of Mexico ... | reverse complement strand
GCATCATATTTTCCGGCATCAATACCAGCAAAGATACCATCCCATGCTGTATTCTTAATGATTACTTTGAAACCGGCTTCTTTTGCAACAGCGTTCATATAATCGATGTTGAATCCCACAAGGTTTTTATTTTCGTCAACCATTTCCATTGGCGGCCAGGTTGCATCTGATGCAACTGTAACAACCAGTTCTTTTTTCTCAACAACGGATTTTTTTTCAGCAACGGGCTCTTTATCCTGTGAGCATCCTGTTGTAAATAAAATTGAAAAAACTGCCAGTAGAATAATTATTTGACCCATTTTACTATAAAATTTCATTGTACTCTCCTGAATTAGGTTAATGTATGAGCAGATATTTACGCATAAGATTTTTTGATGTCAAACAAAAAATGACGGGGCATTTTTTTTGTTTGCCTTTGTTAAACGATTATGTTTATGTATCCACCCTGAAATATATTGACGCTTGGATATTTTTTGACGATCGAAAAAATATTAATTGTTTTCAATATGTTTGACGTTTATAAAAATCGTATATATTATTTTTTTTGATAATGTGTCGTGTAATGAGAATAGCTAAACAGCAGTTTATGCACAGTGGCTAAAAAAGTAAAGTGATTTTGTATTATGAGTTTAACAGGTGTAAATTATAAAAAAGCCGGAGCATATCTGCTGCTGGTTTTGACAACATTTTTCTGGGGAATTACCTTTGTTGTCGTTAAGGATGCCATCAGTAAGGTAGATGTTTTTGTATTTCTTGCCCAGCGGTTTTTAATTGCTACGGCAATTCTGGTTCTATTGTGGCCCGTTCTTAGGCGGCCCTTTACCATGAATACATTTATAAAAGGTCTTATTCTGGGTGTCATACTTTTTGGCGGGTTTGCTTTTCAGACAGTTGCTTTAGGGCTTACCTCGGCATCAAATACGGCTTTTTTAACCGGTTTGAATGTCGTTTTTGTCCCGATTATCGCAACGGTTTTTTTAAGAAAACCTATTGCAAAAAATACGTTAACCGGAGCAGTACTTGCTTTTACAGGATTATATCTTCTCTGTGCCACGGGGGCAAGCTGGGCATTAAACAAAGGGGATATGCTTGCTTTTTTCTGCGCCATCTGTATTGCCGTTCATATTATCTATACCGGTAAATATGCAAGGGAGTGCGATGTCTACTGGTTGACGACGATTCAGCTGGGGGTTATCGGTCTGCTGAGCCTTGGGGTTGCTTTATTTACAGATCACCAGGTGTTTGTGTGGTATCCGGAAATTCAGAATGCACTGATCGTTTGTGTGCTTTTTGCCACCATATTTGCATTTCTTGTCCAGACGGGCATGCAGCAGTATATAAGCCCCTCATCAACGGCACTCATCTTTTGCCTTGAACCTGTTTTTGCAGCCATTTGTGCCTTTTTTCTGATTAATGAGAATCTGGGGGTAAAGGGTATGATTGGTGCGGCTCTGATTTTGACAGGTATGATTTTATCAGAGGTTAAGCTGGGTTCTCTCAGGAAAAAAAACAGGTAGAAAATTAAAAAAGGCGGGAAAGTATTCCCCGCCTTTAATGTTTCAGGTCATCCGTTGGGTATTTTAGCGTCTGTTGTGATATGAGTATCGTGTCTGAAATGCAGAGTAGTGCTTGCTCTTTTTCAGACCTTTAGCAAATTTTTCAAGTTTGTCGATACGTTTTTGCATTGCAGACGGAAACCAGTGGCTCGCATCTTCCGGCTCGTAGCTTGACCGTACCTTTGTTTTTAAACGTTTAAGGAGGGATACCATCCCACCTGCACTGTAACCAGCCCTGCGAGCATATATCATGCCTCTTTCATCAGCGGCCATTTCGTAGTCTGCTTTACGGCCTCTGATTGCACGTTCGTACATTTCATTACAGAGCTCATCCAGTTCTTTTTCAACATCATCAACACCCAGTTCCTCGCCCAATTCAGCAAACGCATCTTCAGCGGCAAATTTCGGTTTTCTGATACCAAATTCACTGGAACCGTGATTCAGAGTTACGTGAGCGATTTCATGCCCAAGGAGACAGGCGAGTTCGCCTTCATCTTTAATTGTATTCAGCATACCTTTTGAAATAACAATAACGCCGATGGGGGTCGCATTTGCAAATATTTCATTTGAGTTAACCACCAGAACGGATATTGGCAGATCATAAAACTCGGTACTTTCAATAATTAATTGAGCCACATTATTCACATAGACAGTCTGTGTCATATTAGTGCTGAGGCCTGGTGATGCGAACCGGGCGGCGATATAAGCACTTAAAGCCACAAGCTGTTCATCGATTTTAAAGGCACCCTGCTGAGCGATTTTGTTTTTTCGCTGAAATTTTTTCTGAGACCATCGTTTGTGAAATGTATCTTTTTTGAAGGTGTTATACCTGCTGGGAATGATATAACGTCTGAAGGGTCTGTAGAAGACTTCTTTGTTGATTTTGGGTGATGTGGCATTGTTCTCAAAAAATCCTTTTACAGCAGCTGTAACCATCAGCCTGGTAATGTTCTTTTTTGAGTTGTCGTTAGACATTGTGCCATAATCGATTGCTTTTTTGACCGGGTTAAATGCATTTGCCGAAATCCATCCGATTTTTGAATCGGCTGTTTTTACTTTTTTCCACTGGTCTTGATCGTGAAGTATTTTAACTTCGGCACCCTGTGAAAGAATGGTTACGACGGGATAAAATGCACCCGGCATGGTTCTTACAGAGACATTGTTGTTTTGTATTCTTTCGGCAAAGAGTGTCTGAGCCGCAAGAAGAAAGAAAACAACAGTAATAAGGGTTAAGTTCTTTTTCATAATCACCTTCCTGTGTTTATTTTGTTTTAAATGTAAAAACGCCCTGATCATCAATCAGACCGGGGTTTGTTTTTAACAGGTTGCATCGTTCAATATATGCTTTTGAGGGGGAATCCTCCGGGTTCAGTTCGATAACTTTTTCAAAGGCACCCCTTGCATCATCCCATTTTCGCTGTCGGAATATTTTAATGGCATCTTCAAATCTTTGCTCAATGTTGAGCATTGCCGGGGTCATCTCTTCCGGCCGTCCAACAAGATTAAAGACACGTATAGGTCTGTTCTTTCCTTTTACACGGATAAAATCAAGCTCTCTGAAAAAATAGTCATTCTTTACGGCTTCCCATGTATACTCGCTCATGATATTGGTCGTGCCGTATGCTTTGTTTACGCCTTCAAGTCGTGCGGAAAGATTAACAGTATCCCCGATTGCAGTAAAGTCCATTCGCCTGTCGCTACCAAGGTTTCCGACAACGATTGGCCCGCTGCTGATGCCGATTCGGGTCAGAATATTACCTTCCCGCGATGTTATCAGCTCATTTACTTTTTTATCCCTGCAGGCGAGGATAACTTCGCAGGCAGCTTTTGCGTGGTCATTGCGTTCAATCGGTGCGCCAAAGATCGCCATGATACCATCACCGGTATACTTATCCAGCATGCCGTTCTGGTCCATTACTATATCGGTAATAACCTGAAAGTAGTTGTTCAGTACATCGATCAGTTCCTGGGGTGTTTTGTCTTCTGCAAAAGTAGTAAATCCCTGAAGGTCTGTGAAGAGAACCGTGCTGTTTATTTCCTTGCCGGTCAGATCGACTGTGTCAGGGTTTTCCATGAGAATATCGATAACATCTTCATGGAGGTATCGGGAAAAAATGTTTTTTATCTGTTTCTTGGCAAGCCCCTCAGTTAATGTTTTGTACATGGCTGAGGCAGCGCTTGTAAATACGAAAACAAGGACTGGAAAGATATAAATCATTTCAACCAGATGTCTGCTGTACAGGTAGAAGCTTGAACCTACGGTCGCAACAGTTAAAAACACAGCTGCAGAGAGTGCAAAAGCGAGTCTTTTGGTAATGTAGGCATAGCTGAGTAGCAGCGATAATATCAGGGCGAAAAGTAGAATGATTTTTTCCGGAATTTTTTCAATCGCAATACCATTGATAAGGTTGTCGAGAAGTGTGACATGTATCTCGCCACCGGGATACGGCTCGTTGGTTGACGAAAACGGCGTGACTTTGAGATCCATGAGTCCGCTGGCAGTTGCATAAACAATTATTTTTTTGTTTTTATAGTCTTTCAGAGGGATTACAGGTTCCTTACCTTCCATCACCTGTATGGCCGACCTGAACAGATCATAATAGGAATCACAGCGGTATACGCCCTTTGCACCGTTACTTCCCGGGCCATACCAGTAGATTGTATAGTAGCCATTCTCGTCCAGTTTGAACGCTGCTTTTCGTGTCACCAGCGTGCTGTGTTTTGCGTCATAACGGACAACCGAATCCTGAGCTGTACGAAGATATGCTGCAAAGGAGAGTTGTGGATAATATTTGTCTTTTACTTTAAAGACAAGTGGCAGTCTTCTGCAGACCCCGTCCTCATCGGCGTGGTAAGTGACGACACCGGTACCGGCTGCAGCATCGTGAAATTGTTTGATGGGTGGAATAATCGATTTGTACTGCTTGAGTGGCATTTTATCGGCATTTTCAAAAACAAGCTCAAACTTTGACACTGCTGCTTCATCACGGTCGGCATCTTCACTTAATGCTTCGCCGAGAATCACTTTTCGGTAATTGATCATGGCATCGGCAAAGGCTTTTTCAGAAACACTTCCGTCGATATCAATCCGCCCGACTTCTGATTCAGAGAATAGTAAATCAAAAACAACGATATCGGCTCCGGCTTTTTTTAGATAGTCAAGAATAACACCATGGAATTGCCGGGGCCATGGCCAGTGATAATTAAGCGTTTTTGAGATTTTTTTTATAGAATGTTCGTCAATTGCGACAAGAACAATATCTTTATCTGCCAGCTCTTTTTTTGCACACTGCTTAACTTTAAAATCATTAGCCGTGTACTTGATGTTTTTGTACAAAGGGGTGAAAGAGAACATGTATAGTGTTACAGTTACGGCCATACTTATAACTGCAGCTACTAAAAAGGGGGATTTGACCTTATTTTTTTTCATTTTTATTCTCTTTTACAGGGTACTTGTAAGCACTATGCCCGGTAACCTGTGACTGATATTAACCATTTTTGAATTTTTTTACTATGAAATGTCTCACACAGGTTTAAATATCAGAAACTTAACGGGCTGTAAATCCTGTTGCGCCGGTAATGTTGATATATTAAAAAAATGTGAAATTATTCAGACTTTTTTTATTCTTTTGCGAGACATTTTAGGGATATAATAACCGATATGGGTTTCCTGAAGAGATAGGTCTAAATCCCTGCTGATAGCGGCTTCGGCATCTGCGATTGAATTGAGCCCCTGCTTACTATGAAACGGCCGGCAGAAAAAATCACCCCATGTTGTTGTGAAGCAGGCGATATATCGAAAAATTTTATCGGCTTTTTGGTTCGTATTGAAATTGATGATAATGTACAGGCTTTTGATCTGGTAAGGCTCAAGGAAATCCGTCGAAGAAACCGGCATTTTCGAGTCTGTATCGAAAAAAATGCCCATTTCAGTAAGTAGCTCATTAAATTCCTGGGCTGTTACCGGGGTTGGGTTTGGGAGAATGGTAAACTGGGTACCGGTTTTTACAAGGTTATTACGAATCACCCATGCTGCTATCTCTTCAATATAGGTTTGGTTACCCAATACAGCTTTTTCGTTGCCTTTCAACATTTCGTTTTTATTATAACGGGAATAGACCTCCCATACAGGCTGTTGCTTAGGGGCCTGTCGATAATAAAGATAGAGTTGTTTAAACAGGCTTCGGCCACTGGTAAGATTGGGGAGCTGGCTTACTTTGAATGGCTGGGGTACAAAGTAAACAAACATTTTACGGCCCAGAATGGTAATGTCACGCCCTGTTATCACGGCCTTTGAATCTGCTGATCCATTAAGAGCCATACTTAGCTTACGGTAGGTTTCAAGCATGAAATGGTTGATTGATTCAGAAAAGTTTTTGATTTTTTCAAACGACCATTCATCAAAACAGCCAAGCTCGCACAGCATAGACTCATTCCATGCAAAATTTTCAATGCACTGTCGTACAAGTATTTGCCGGATTTTCATTACGGACCTGTCAAGGTCCTTCATTGAACGGATTCCCAGTTTAAAGAAGAAACAGATCTGCACGAGTGATTGAAGGTTTTGTTGTTCAGTTCTGGAATAAAAACTCATTATTTCTTCAAAGAGTATCAGGTATGGATCCTGATGGCGAAGATCACATTTACCACCGGCCCATCTTTTCTTTAAGCGGTTGCATAAAAGGTCTCTTTCTTCTTTTTCCTGTATGGATTTTTCCAGGAGCCCCATTTTCATAACAGATTTATAAGGACTGGTGAGACTTTTGAACAACTGCCACATGGATGCACCAAAATATTCGCCGGAAGGGATAGCAGAGACATTGCCGAAGTCGAGGTAGTCGTTGTGGAATCTATTGGCAATTAAATATAGCAGGCTGTAATATTTGTCGGCAGCCCAGACTGGTAATACGCACCAGAAAGGGATCTTGCCGGCTATCAGGATCATTGTACGGTAAAATTCTTCCTTTAGAATCATGCCCTGCGCAGATCCGGAACTTTCAAAATCACTTCCACCAAAACGGCCTTCACGAATGCTGCTAGCATCAACGACAAAAAAGTGCAGCTCAGTTCCAAATCTTGATTTTGCCCATTTTTCGATAGCTTCGAGTTTCAGTTTTAAAAGTGAGACAGCATCTTCGTCCATTGTATTCCGATTGATGCAGACCCAGTAGTCAATATCAGAATCTGATGACTGAGCAATTGTGCCAAGACTGCCGATAGTATAGACAGCCTCGATATTGTTTTTTTTGCCTGGTACAAGAAGGAGTTTATCGCATTTGAGATATTTTTTGGCCAGGCTGACTGTCTTCTGCGGTGGCACATAACCATAAATACCTGAAGAGAGGTTTTTTAAACTGCTGTTGTCATATAATGATGCATTATTGGGCTTTTTTTCAACAGGAACAAGATGCTGACTCAGATGAATAAGAAGCGGAATGATTTCAAAAAGATCTTCCTGGTCGGCCTTAAAAGCATCCAAAGCACATTCTTTCCGACGTTTATTGTAATTGAGGAAGGTTGTCCGCTGGCGATCCATTTCATTTGTCAGGATAAGGATATTCAACCATCGGGTTTCAAGGAGGGATTTTTCATAAAATACGGCTGGGATTTCAATACTGTTCCAACCTCTTAACGGCGCGTTAAGCTTTGACTGTTCGCTGTTTGCGGTTTCATTTAAATTGGTTTCTGAAAAATCGCATAAAAGCGCCTTTGTATAGACAAACTCTGCCTGGAACATGGAGGAATATTTAAAACTGCTCATATAGAGCTGGGCGCCGGTAAAGGATGCGAAGGAGAGTTCTGATTTTGAAAAAACAGAGTCTATGATTACTGCGCCCGTAAAGGATGCTCCGGCCATTTCGGCAAATTCAAATGAGGAGCCGGCGATTGACGCTCCGGAAAAACTGCAGTCGATAAAATGGGCGGCATGGGCGTCAGTGTTCAGGAATACAGACTCATCAAAAATGACATTCCGAAAAACGGCATTTTTAAAAGAGACATTCTCAAACCGGCTCCCTTTTAGAGAGACGTTTGTTAAGTATATTGCTGAAAGGTCTGTATTTAAAAATATGGAACCCGTAAGGTTGGCATTTTCAATACTAAGGCCCTCAATTTTAATCTGATGGAATATTTCTCCTGGTAGACGCATTTCATCTTCCGGATTTTTCAAAGCCAGATCAAAGAGCTTTTTTTTCTGCTTTATTTCGGATTGTTTTTTTAATAGTTTTTTTAAATGCGTCGATTCCAGAAGCGGTTCCGGTGTAAATCGTTCTCTTATATTTGTGCAACCTGCATTTTTGATGTGCTGAATTTTGTTGTAGAGATTTTGAGCAGCCTCGCGCGCATGGCTGTCAGAACTGTTTTTATGGTATTCAAGAATGACTTTAAGTCGTTCTGGGTTTTTCCTGATAAAGAGTTTGCCGACTGTCCTTCTCGCATCGGTGCTGAAAGGCTCGGGCAATTTGTCAAGAACAGCAATAATATCTTCAGCCTTCATGCTGCTGAGGCATTTATAAACCTTTACCCTTAATGCATTATTTTTATCAATCAACGCACATGTTACGTCAACAAGATTAAAGATATTAAGTCTTATTAATGCCTTGAATGCATTAATTACAATACCGGATTCGTCGTCATCAAGAATGGTGGTAAGTGCTGAGGTGATCCTCGAATCTCTGTTGTTGTGGGATTTACCAAGTACATCAATGCAGGCGAGTCTTATTCGTCGGGGTTCCGATTTATCAAGGAGTGGCAGAAAACGGTACAGTGAACCAGGACTTCTCATGATGCCGGCAATTTTAAGGCATGTGATTACTTCCTGCTCATCTTTGCTGATAAACTCTGATTTTAAAATTGCCGTTGAGATATCCAGTCTGTTCATAAAATCCGTCAGGATTGTGCCTCCGAGAGCAATGCCTGCATGGCGGCAATTCGGCGCATTTTCAATGATGTCCTCTATGAAACGGGCTGCTGTTTCGATCTCACTGATGCTTTTGAGGATCATGCGAATGGCCCCGGCACGCTTTCTTTTTTCTGAAATTTCTGACCTGAAATAATAGGATACAAATCTTAATCTTAGATATTCCGGCAGTGTATTAATTGTATCAATGAATATATTCGGTGGCAGGGTGCCTTTAATAAAAAACTTCCAGGCAAAAAAAGGGCCTCGTCCATTGATTTCAAGGAGTATTGAAATGTATGTGGTCAGTTCATCAAGAGAAATTGTCTGTGACATTTCACGGTGGATTCGCCTTGCAAAGAGTTCCGATTTGATGGCCGTTTTCGGAGAAATTATTCGCCCTTTGCGAATTGTTATTTTATCGGCAAGGGTTTTTAAAATTTTCCGCGTCTCAAGTTTTACACTTCTTGTATAGTCCTGCATGCCATAGAGCACAAGCCCGATACCCTGTTCAGGAGGTAGCTCGCCCGCATAACGAACCATTGCAAGTCTTGTATCAGCATCACTGTCATGCCACATTACCGGAAAATTCAGTACGTAATCCTGCCTTTCCTTCATTGCATCTGGTTTGTTTGGCGTGGTTTTCCCATTGAAGAGCGCGTAGGTTATTTTATTCTGGTGTGCATTTTTTTTTTTCATTTAAGAATAGAAGCTTAATTATTTGATTTTCGATTGTAAGAGATAATTCCTGGTCATTATTAAGGCCGATTGTAACAAGGGTATCCGTTTTGCCTGCTAATACAGGATATCTGTTTCTCAGACCGGGGAGGTCAAGCTGCTCAAGCGCTTTTTTTAAAAGTTCAATTGTTGCCTCAAGGCCCGGATCAGTCTCATATGAATTGTTTTTTGACTTTTTAAGATACGTTGAAACAGATTTATTATATAGCTTTTTGATCTCGGATGCAATGCAATGCTTTTTTAAATTTAGTGTTAGATCCACCCGGGTATAGTCTCCCTGCAGGTTAAATAAAAATTATATTTATCCTGTGTTCTCCGGTAATGCAAGGGCTCATAAGGATAAACGGGTGGCTCCTCCGGAAGAAAGCAAAATATAAATGAGCCCGGTCAGGCCGGGCTCTCAGTTTGCTATGGCAGGCCGTTCAGGGCAGTTGTATCCGCTGCTGTGTAGTTATCTTCAACACAGTGCCAGACACTGTCCTGGACTGTGCTTATATGTGCATAGGTAAAATTATCTATGTCCTTTGTTGCAAGAATAGTTAAAATAGTTTGAAGGCAACTATTGCTTGTAAGGCCTGAAATTGTATAGCTGTTTCCGGCATCAGGCGCGTCTTTATCAGGCGCGAGACAGAATGCCGGGAGCATAAAGGTATCGGATCCTGGTGGAATAGTAAGGTCTATATCCTGAATAAGCATCATGGGCTGATAGTCAGACGATGCCGGTGAAAGGACCGTCCCGGCATAAAGGGTTACCGTTTCTGTTGTTGAACCGCTGTTGGTAAGGGTGATTGCGACTGAAAATGCCCCTGCCTGGGTGGAAAATCCACTATCGTCAAGGCATTCCATCATGCATTCGAGCAATAGTTCCTGATTGTCGGCGTGTGTTGTTGTGCATCCTGTAATACAAGTGGAGTATGTTATCAGTGCTGCGTGATCCATTTCAGCCATTACAGCTGTATTGTCTCCATCAAGGTCAGATACGCTTACTCCCTCGGGGAGCGTCAGTGCTCTCCCATTAGAATTTACATCATCGGCGACATAGGTTCCGGATTCGGTGCCGCCACTGCCAGCAGTTGTGGTACTGGTTGAGCTACTGTCACATCCTGATATTATAACGATTGCTGTCATTACAGTAAATAATACAAGCCGTTTCATTTTTATCTCCTCCTTTAGGTGTTAAAATGAGATGCCTTATTATTGATGTTCTCGTAAAAAGTCTTTAGATGGCTAAGGAAAAGGGCCCATATACGAGCTTTAGTGATTTGCCAGGCTTGTGAAGTAGTACATGTTGTACGTCAAAAGTCTGGCAAATCACTAAAGCTTGCACCCCAGGGGCACTTGCTTCGC
>JQIA01002152.1_pt1 | contig 10543 bp, 2 predicted proteins | sample 811431 | NCBI WGS metagenome assembly JQIA01 (sample SAMN02998118, study PRJNA258478) | marine sediment metagenome | biome: marine; feature: seafloor; material: sediment; isolation source: oil-polluted sediment collected from 3 locations (0.5 km, 0.7 km and 0.9 km)... | place: USA: Gulf of Mexico ... | reverse complement strand
TTCCAGGTCACCTTAAAGCTTCTGAACAGCTTTCCGGACATGGGTCGGATATCCTCAAACAATGCAATTTTTATATGGCGGTCGTGGTGGTCATAATAATCCACTTTCAACGTCATATAATTGGACTGATCCACCCACATCACCCGTTTGCCGTACCCGCTGTCCTTTTTTTCCTTTTCAGTGGAGGGAAGAGAGTCAATTTTCCAGCAGTTCTTATCACCCATGATTTCTTCCCCAACCAGGGTATACTTGTGGGTATCCAGATTCTCAGGCCGCATGTCCTCAAAGGCCATATCAGTTCCCATGAACTGGTTTTTTTTGCTGCCCCCGGCAATGCGCTTGGTTGATCTTGCGGCTGACATATACAGCCATTGATCATCATCCTTGTCCTTGCCCTGTTCCCAGGTGAGCAGGCCCACCCCACGGATATTTGCCGGGGCATGGTATTGGATCAGGGTCCTGGTTTTCCCCTCTTTTTTTGAGGTATAAATCACCATTTTCTGGTGTTTTTCTTTACCTTTTCGGTCCACCAGGGTCAGGTTCACATCAGAGTATTCATTGTCTGCGATGTGACGATCCTGCTGTTCCTCTATGATCTGCCTGCCTGTTAAATCCCCGGCCCAGCCCATGGAAACCATCCATCCCAAAATCATGAAACTGTAAATCAATCCTGCCCAAATCCTTTTCTGCATATTCTCTCCTCCAGTCATAAAACGTTTAGGATATTTCTAATAAGTAATGGCCATCTGTACATATACCCGGTCATTGCCGTCCCATTGCCCGAAAAAAGTGGCGGGATCCCCGGATAGCTTCTGGTATCCATAGACCAATTCCAGATTATCGGTGAGTTTTGATTCTCCATAGATATCCCAGAGAGAATCCTCCTTTGACACATTATAGATATAGGCGGTCTTAACGGAATGATCTTCATCGATCTTGAATTTAACACTGCCGATAATGTTGGAGGTCAGGCCTCGCCCCACTCCCTTGTTGGAATAAATGCTGCCCTCATCCCTTCTCTGGGTAAGCTCCTCTCCGGCATATTCCACCACAAAACGAAGCTCGTCAAACCAGGTACTCAGCCAGTCGTAGTTGGTATAATTCACCCCTGCCACATAGGATAGATAATCCTCATCCTTTAAATTATCCATGCTGTCATGAAACCCGGCCTCTCCATGGTATTCAAAATCACCGGATACCGTTGAAAAACTTAAGCCATACAAGTTATATGCAGGATATTCAGTGGTCTGATAGACCTGGGGAAGGGTCAGGGGGTTGATGTCATTGCGGAGCACCCCCTGGGTGCTGTATCCATACCGGTATACCAGGGCCAGGTCCCAGCCTGATAAAAGAGTACTTGAGCTGAGCCTTGTGGCAATGGACATCTTGTCCATTTTATCATCTGGAAGATCCCTGCCTGCATCAATATTCACGGGGTCCATACCAAATTTGGCAACAAATGCCGCCCGTCCCTCTGGATCATCCCCAGTCCACCTGCTGGTTTCATCAGGCTGACGGTCCGGAACAAAAAAAGGCAGCCACACGGCCTGGACATTAACTTTTTCAAACATTTTTAAAACAGAAACAGAGGGAACACCGATTTTTTCAGGATCCATCAACTCTATAATATCCCTTGGATTCAAGGTATCCAAAGGGCTGTAACTATCCGCGACTTTCCAGGAATAAACCTTTTTACCCACCTCTATTTCCGTTGTGTCCCCATACCAGGAAAACAGCACCTCATTCAAAGTAAAGGCAGGTCGGTATTCCCGGTCTTCCACAAAAAGCTGAACACCAGAGGTATACAAACTGTCAAAATTACCCCTGGGATCAACCCTGAAGATCAGATTGTCAGTCAGCGCACGACTCAAACTGAGGGTTGCATCGCCGCTCAGGTGAAAATCATTGGGCTCAAGGTCAGAATCCTTATGGTAATAGGAACTCCTCACATTGACATCCAGCCTTGGGGACCAATTTTCCTGGAAGGAGGTCCAGATGCCCGGTGCAGACTCCGACTCCCCTCCAAAGGCAGGAGACATGCAACAAAAGACCAGCCAACCAATCCATACACAAACACGTAAATGCTTAGAGAACTTTAACATGAAATGGTCCTTTTATCTTATAGGTGATACCTGCCCATTCAACGCGACTGCCTGCCATTGCAGAAAAGCAGATCATCAAATGGATCAGATGGGTTATGGGGGTGCCTGCTGTTTCCAGAAACAGGCACTTAAGACCATATTCCGCCCGGCCAAGCAGATACCGGATAAAGCAAAATCTGATAAGCCCTCTCAGGCCCATGGCCGCAATCAAACCAAGAAAAAGCCATAGGTCAATACCCTGGGGATGAATCACCACCTTTGCCAGGAGAACAAAAAAGGCCAGGCTGAAACCGGTCATCAAAAGCCAGGCAATAAACAGATGAAAGGGATAATACAGTCTGGCGCAGATATATTGCCTCCGCCCGAAATTGAACATCTCAGTGAATGTATAGTTAATTTTTCCCAGGGGTAATACAGCAAAGGAGAAATAGATGGGAATGCCTTTTTTCTTTAGCAATGCCCCCACTGATTCGTCATCGGAAAAGCAGCGGCTGACATAGGCAGGGATATCAAATTTTTCAAATGCCAGCCTGGTCATGGCCATGGATCCACCCCAGAGGGAATTGCGCCAATGATCCCCCAGCAGGGTAAGGATGGAAGAATTAATCACAGAGGTCAGGGCAGAGACCCAGTCCGATCCGGCCGGTACCAGGCAACGATAACCGGTTACCGCTGCGAGCTGCCTGTTCTGGATGGGATACATAAGATCTTCAAGCCAGGAATCTGACAGGCTGGCATCTGCGTCCACCCAGGCCAGAAGCCTGTCTTCAGGTTCCAGACATCCATAGGCTGCAATCTGGTTGTGTATCTTCTGGGAACTTGTCCGTGCCTGGCCTGCCAGGACAATCTCAACACCGATAAGCCCCTGGCTGATCTGTTTCACCTCCTGGATCTTTTCCCGGTCCAGATGATAGGCCCGGATTCCAGCCTGGGGCTCAAGACCAAAAAAATCCATCAAAAACCCAAAGGCCGGGTCCTTGACATTATTGATACAAAAAATCAATCGATAAGAAGGATAGGTCTGATTGATCAGTGATCTAACATGGCTTTGAAAGTTTTTTTCCACCCCCTTAACCGCTTCAATCACTGCCACGCGCTTGGCCTGACTGTTTTTCGAGGATGCTTTTTTAAAATTCAGCCGTTGGCCAGCCCAATACCACCGCCCCGCAAAGTAGATCACATTGCCCACACAGACCCAGGCCCAGATCACCAGGAGAATAAAAACCGGCGTCAAGGGAGACAGCATATCACACCCCCTCCAGCGGCTGTCCCGTTGGCGGTCCCGTTGGCAGTCCCGTTGGCGGTTTAATAATTCCGGCATCCTGGAGAGCCACAATACAGTCCTTAAGAACCTCTGGGGTCACCCCAAATGGTTCAAGACCTCTGGAGGACAAAAGATCCTCAGTTTTTGAGCAGGACAGGGCAAAGGAATTCTCACTCATGAGGGTCATCAGTTCAACCACCCTGACATCGTATGCATTTAAATAATCTGCCAGGGGATGACCTGTTGGGTCTTTTTCAAAAAGCTCAAGGGAGAGTCCATGCCATTGGGAGGCAGTAACCGGCTCAAGATCATAGCCCAATGTTTTGGCTTCAAGACTCAGATCCCTGAACCGCGTCCGCGTCTCGCAGAGATGAAACACATCCCCCAATTGCTCTGACCGGATCGATCCTAAAATCACATCTGAAACACTTTCCACCGGGGCCATAAGCAGATTCATATCAGCATCAGGATATTTACCCATGGCCAGGGAGGTTTTAAACACCCGCCAGATAAAATCCCCGGCCAGGGTAATCATGCTCTTTTTACTGAAAATAAGACCGGGTCTGTAAATGTTGGCGGCAAATCCCTTACCCTGCATCTTCTGAACCATCGATTCGGCCACCCATTTTGATTTTATATATCCGTTTTTAAGATCAGATAATTGGGTGGGGAGATCATCCTCGGTCAAATCTGTTGACATGTTGAATTCAGTCACCATGATGCCGATGGCAGACACAAAGTGCAGGGGAATGACCTCATCCGGAGTCATACAAAGCTTCAGGACTTCAAGCATACCGTCCACATTGGCTTTTTTCAACATGGCATATGGCTTTAGATGATGGACCTGGGCAGCTGAGTGGAGCACCACCTGGACTTTTTCCCGAATGGTTTCATAGGCTTTTTCAGAAAGCCCTAGGCCAGGCTGGGAAAGGTCACCGGTATAGAGGGTGAACCGATCCTTTAAACGGTCCAAATCCAGGTCCAGTCCAAACCGGTCCAGGGCATGTTCCAGTCTGGCCAGCAAGTCTTTGCCCTCTTTTCCCGGGCGGATTAAAAGATATACATGGGATGAGGTCCGGGTCATGAGATCCTGGAACATATGGCTGCCCAGAAGTCCTGTGACCCCTGTGAGAAAAATCACTGGATTTTCATTGCATACTCTTATGGTTCCCGGTATCTTGCCCAGCTGCTCAGTGGCTTTAATGGCAGCATCAAGATCTTTATCCCGGCCCTGGACCGTGTCAGCCCCTTTGCCGGACACTTTGGAAGAAACGCCCTGTTTGGGGGCATCATACTCAAGCCCCAGAATGGTCAGCAAACGCTCGCTGATTAAACTGATGCTGGGTGCCTGAATCAGGGACGTGGGTGAGATGGATGTCCCCAGCTCACTTTCAAACTGGGTAAGCAGTTCGATCCCGTTCAGAGAATCAATACCCAGCTCCACCAATTTGTCATCATCATCAATATCCTCCACAGCAAGATCCAGCAAATCGGAAATCGTATGCTTTACAAGGGCTATCATCTTTTCAAGGCGAACCTCTTTGTCCAAAGAGGTAAAATTAGATGTCAGGGCATCCGTGCCCTCTGTTTTCTTTGATTTTGTCCGATTTTTAATCAGAGACAGCCGGGGGGCAAGGGTCATAACCCCTTTGAGCTGATCATCAAACCCCTGGCCTGGAACCCCCCATATCAGTTGCCTGGTTCCCAGAATTCTGTCAAGAAAGTCTAAGAAGGTGTCATTGCTCAACCCATTGAAACCCAGCTTTTTTACCCGCTCCAAAAGCTCCTTGTCCCTAAAAACAAATCCTGTCTGGTGAAACAGTCCCCAATCAACATATTGGGCTGCCAGACCCTGGGCATGTCGCTGGGCTGCAAGCCCCTTTAAAATGGTATTGGCTGCAGCATAGTTGGATTGCCCCAGATTTCCCATTAAACTTGCCATGGATCCCATGAGAAGGAAGATGCTTAGATCCATATCTCTGGTGGCTTCATGGAGATAAATACCGCCAAAGGCCTTGGGTCCAAGGACATCAAACACATCATCTTGGGTCATATCCTGAATTTCCTTGTCCCTCAGCACCATTGCGCAATGAAAGATACCATCCAAAGAGGGATGGGCTGCCCGAATAGTTTCAATCAAGCCGTCAACCTGGTCTTTTTGACTCACATCGGTTTTATAAATCGTGACATCAGCCTTTTCCTCCAGGGCTGCAATATCTGATTCTGTTTCCGGATGTGCCTTGCCTGACCGGCTGACCAGAAGAATGGTTTTCGCCCCCTTTTCAACCAGCCATTGTGCAATTAAAAGCCCAAGCCCCCGGACACCACCAATGATCAAATAGGATCGGTCATCTCTCACACTCACAGGTACAGGTTCATTCAAAACCGGACAGGTCAATTCTCCCCAGGAGGGTTTGAGAACCACCTTCCCAAAATGGAGGGCCTTGGACATATGGGTAAAGGCATCCTTAAAATTGGACAGGGGAAACAGGCTGTAACAGTGTCTGTTAACCACATTCTCCTGGAACAGGGACTCAAGTTCACCCACCACCTTGTCCCCCATGGTGCTGTCCGGAGAAAACATCTCTGCCATATCAATGGCAAAATAGGAGATATTTTTCCGGAAAGGATAGAGGCTGATATGGGTCTTATCATAGATATCCCGTTTGCCCAGTTCCAGAAAACGACCATAATCCCTGAGCAGGTTCAGGCTTTTCTCTATAAAGGGACCGGCCAGGGAATTTAAAACAATATCAATGCCCTCTCCCTTGGTATCCCGATAAATGCCATCGGCAAAATCAAGGGTTCTTGAGTTATACACATGATCTGCGCCCAAAGACCTTAACAGGTTTCTCTTAAACCCGGTGCCTGCAGTTGCAAAAACCATGGCCCCATGGCGTTTGGCCAACTGAATAGCAGCCATCCCCACTCCCCCGGCTGCGGAATGGACAAGCACTCTGTCACCGGGCTTAATGGCCGCCTTGATCACCAGGGCATAGTATACAGTCATATAATTGGTCAGACAGGCCGCTGCCAGGTCCATGTCCATAAAGTCAGGGATTTTTATCAACCGGTTGGCCGGCAGGACCAAATGGGTTTTAAAACAGCCCAGTCCAATGACCGCCACCCGGTCTCCCTTTGATACAGAGGTGACATCCTGTCCCACCTCCAGAACCACCCCGGCACACTCATCACCGAGCAGTCTGCTGTCCGATGCTTCTGTGGGATAAACGCCCAAAACCTTAAGAAGATCCCTAAAATTTATTCCAGCCGCTTCCACCCGGATTTCGACATCCAGGGGACCGATGGTTTCACGGGGCAGGGTTTCAAGACACAGACCGTCCAGACTCCCTGGAGAGTCAACCGTGAGACCTATGGCATGGGAATTTTCTGCATCATCAACACCATTGAATCGAAATTTTTCCCTGGGCCTGGTCATAAAATCACACCGCTTCACAAACCGCTGCCCAGCCCTGAATGCCACCACATCTTCCCTGTCATCCAAAGTAGTCATTTCCTTGACCAAAAGGGGTATCTGGTCTGTCACTGACAATTGAGGGTCCAGATCAAGCAGTTTGATCCCGAGTTCTGACTTTTCATTGTATAGAACCTGGACAAGGCCTTCCATTGCCGCCTGGAGCGGGGAAATGCTGGCCTGATTTTCAGAGAGGGACAGGGCGCCACAGGTCAAGACAAAGAGCCGGGTTTCCCGATCACCTGTTAGGTCTCCTGATAAGATACCTTTGGCCAGGCTGATCATATGGGTAAACAATAGGTCAACAACCACCTGCTGCCCTGCATAGTCTCCATCAAGGGGCCCAAGCTTGAGTGCTCCGGCGTAGACCACCCCGTCGACCCCATTACCAATGGCCGGTATTTCAGAAACCCTGCAGTATTGGCTGAACCCAATGGGCTCCAAAACATTTTCATCACCCACACAGACCCATCCGTTGTCCTGGGGCAATTGGCAGGGTTCAAGTTCTGTTTGGGTGACCTCTGGATCATTTTTGATCACCGCAGTGGTTTTGGTCGCAATAAAGTTCATATGGACCATACAGTTGCAATCGGAAACCGCCTTAACATCCATAAAATTATTATTGGCCAATGCCCTTTCCCATTCCTGCTGATTCAGAAGCGGGGAAAGGGTTCGGTAGGAATCCTCAAACCGCCACCACCCGTCAATGGGACCAAAGACAAAATCAAAGATCAACTGTTGCCCAACGATTTCAGAAAGCAGAAATTTTCCATCGGGTTTTAACAATTTCCCCACATGCCCCAGGGTCTGGTCAATATCTTTGACCGCATGGATCACATCCAGTCCGGTGATCAGGTCAAAGGTTCCCAGGTCAAATCCCTGGGTCTGGGGATCCTGCTCAATATCCAGAGCCTTATAGGTAATAAAGTCATAATCCCGGAACTGTTTCTTCCCCTGCTGAACCAGACCCTCGGAAATATCTGTAAAATAAAATTCACAGGGAAGCCCATCGAGCAAATCAAGCATATGAGCGGTCATTCCCCCCATGCCTGAGCCGATTTCCAGCACCCTGAAAGGGGTTCCCCCGGGGATTGTATCTGCCATCTCCCTGATAATGGCCATGACCACCTGGTTGTTCCCATGGAAAAATGCCGAATGGGTATACATATACCGGGCATAGTCAGTCCGGTCCTTTCCAGCCAGCATTTCCAAAGGATCATAACTGCCCTGGAACATGGAAGACAAATTACTGCCCCGCTCATGGATTAAATTGATATCATATATGGAAGCGGGATTCTCCTGGATGCACAGGTCCATGCAGGCTTCGATATCCGCCACCTCTTTGACCTTTGGCAAAAGGCAATAGTCCTGCTCTCCAATTTTTTGGGCATACCCATTGGCTGCCATAAAAGAGAGTACCTGTCTTGCGTACTTCTGCATTTTTATCAGGGTCTCGCTGGGTCCACTGTTTTGAACAAGGGTTTCCAAGTCAATGGGATCGCCAATCTTATATCCTTTGATGCCTTCATAAATTGCATTGATAAAAAATCGGATCATCAATTTATCCTGGCTCTCGAAAAATTCCGGTTTGACCAGAATCCGATTTTTAAGATTCAGCCTCTTTTCTCTGTCTGCGGCCCCATGGATGGCGGCCATGGCATGGCCTTTAAGAGTGCCAATGGCAGCAGGTGCCCTTGTCCAGTCCAGGGGACGGGGCTGCCAATATTCGAACACCGCCTGTTTGCGCCAATTGTCAGACCCGCTATCCTTTGTCACCACTGCTTTACAGATAAAATTTCGGATATGTCCGACGTTTACCCCTGTGTCATCATACAGGGTAATATCCACCCGGATCTGTTCTGTGGTATGTTCTTGCACCTGGACAAGGGGATAAAGATCCGCACCGCCGGATCTTTTAATACTCAGGCAATCAAACCCCACGGGCAGATAGAGTTTTATACCGGACTCTGTATTATTCATCTCCTCGGCAATGAGCTGAAACACCCCGTCCAGAATGGTGGGGGAAATATAGGTATTGTCAAACAGGCCCTCATCAACATCTGGCAGGCAAACTTGCCCGAGCATCTCATCTTTCCGGGTCCAATAGCTTTCAAGGGTCTGGAAATGAGGGCCGTAGTTCAGCCCTTCCTCACTGGCTTTTTTATAAAAATCCACTTTATCCCCGTGGAATTTTGCCCGGGTTTTAAACTTGTCCAGATCCATGGCCGATGAGACAAACCCGCTGGTTTCATAGACCTTGGCCGTGGCACAGACATCCCAATTCCGGGTGTCCCCGTCCCCTGACACCTTGAGGGTCATCTGGTGGGTCAAGGGGTCATACTGGCAGCGTATGTTTTTCACCTCATTGGTATTCAGGACCACAGAGCTGAGGATTGAAAAATCTTCCAGTTCAAAAAATTCACCCACACATTTGGAGGCTGCCGAACAAAAGATATCAATATAACCGGCTGCCGGGAAAAAAATATGGGTTTTCACCTTATGATCGCCTAGAAAGGTCTGAACCTTTAAATCCAGCTGATTGGCCCAGGTGGGAATATCAAAAAAATCGAATCGCCTGCCCAAAAGGGTGTCATCCACCGGGGCAAGCCTGTTCTGAGACGTGATTGAGCTCTCCTGCCAATACTCTTTTTTCTCCCAGGGATAGGACCAGAACTTCATATGGGGAACTGGTGTTGCAGGGTAAATCCTGTTCCAATCCATGGAATAGCCAGCCTTGAACAGGTCTTTGAGGCCGGTTGTCATGGATGCCCTGTCATCTGTTTTTCGATTCAGGGATTGAACACATTGCCCCTGAATCCTATTCTCTTTCAGGCACTGGCGTACAGAGGCGGCCAGAACCGGGTGGGCAGACAGCTCCAGAAACAAGCTGTTGGAATCAAGCATATCCTCAATGGACGGACCGAACAGGACGGTCTGGCGAACATTGCGCCACCAATAGTCAGCAGAGTGAATGGCCCCTGTGACCGGTTCCCCGGTAACCGTTGACCAGAGGGGGATTTGGGGTGCCTGACACTGAATATTCTGTAAGCTGACCAGAAGATCTGCTTTTACCGGGTCCATGAATGAACTGTGAAAGGCATATTCCACATTTAAAAACCGGTTGAATTTTTCCGCTTCATTGAGCAGGGCTTCAATCTGGACAAGATTTTCTTTCTTTCCGGCAAAGGTAACAGAAGAGGGTCCGTTAACAGCAGCCAGAGATACTGCATCCCCATGGGGCTCCACAAGGGTAATCGCACGTTCCCGGGAAATCCCTGCGGCCAGCATGGCCCCTTTACTGGATGCCCGGTCCATGGTTCTGCCCCTGTGATAAATAATTTCCATGCCCTGGGCAAGGTCAAAACACCCGGCACTGACACCGGCCGCCACCTCACCAATGCTGTGTCCCACCACGGCAGAGGGTATGACGCCCCATGATTTCCATAGCCGGTCAAGCCCGATTTGCAGGGCGGTTATCATGGGCTGGGCATAGGATGTACGAAAAATATTGGACTGATCTTCATCGGCCAGGAATGCATCCATGAGGTGCCAGCCTCCGATGGTCTGAAGTGCCTCATGGGCCTCTTCAATGGTCTGCCTGAATATCTTTTCAGACCGGTATAACTGCCGGCCCATGGCATACCATTGGGGGCCCTGGCCTGAAAACACAAAGGCCGCATGGTCTGACACCGGCTTATTCAG
>JQIA01002151.1_pt1 | contig 10544 bp, 6 predicted proteins | sample 811431 | NCBI WGS metagenome assembly JQIA01 (sample SAMN02998118, study PRJNA258478) | marine sediment metagenome | biome: marine; feature: seafloor; material: sediment; isolation source: oil-polluted sediment collected from 3 locations (0.5 km, 0.7 km and 0.9 km)... | place: USA: Gulf of Mexico ... | reverse complement strand
GTAGAAAAAAAATTAGAAATATTTGATGATTTAACTTTTTCAGTTTTAATGCTTAATAAACAGCAAATAAAAAAAGATGAAAAAAAATTATATGACCAATGACAAAGAAGAAATTATAATATATTACTTTGATTAATGAGAATAAATCTTTGATATTTGGAAAGGATATGGAAAAAATGGCCTAGTAAGATACTTAATACATATTAAAAAAAGTAAGAATTAATTAATTCTTACTTTTTTTCTCTTTTTTTCAAAACCTTTTATCTTTTTGTTTAGTTCAACAATATGGACATACTTTCATATCATCATCTAGTTTCTTTTTACATTTTTTATTTATACATATTAATCTTTTTTTTCTAAAGACAATCCATATTAAGAATACTATTATAAATATTAATATGCTACATATTACAACATAAGGGTTTACTCATATATACTTTTCTCTGTAATCTATATAAAATTCTTTTGCTGAGTTAAATTCAACCATTTCTCAATCTTTATCTATATATGAAACAAATATATTAGCATTTATTTTTTCATGTTTTATTCTTTCATTTACTCTTTCCCAAGGCATTAAATATCTATTATCTTCAGTATTTTGTTTTGTATAATATGCTTCAGGAGACCAATACTTTATTATTATTTTTCAATTTTCATCATATCCTTCATATGGAAATCATTTCCATTCACTATTGAAGTTTCTTTTTTGACTAGGTAATACGTTTCAGTTTTGGTCATTTAATGGTAAATAATCAACTATTTTTTCTCCTATTTCTACTCAATTTTCATCTCTAATAGTTATTTTTCAAACTCATTTTATTTCATTTCATTCTGAATCTAATAAAGTAATTTTTCATTTTGGTACTATATGAGTATTTCATTCATTTATAAATATTGTATCAAAAGATATATTAAAATCATCTTCTTCTAATTCAGAGTCTTCATCTAAATTTAAACCAATAATATCTTCTTCTAATTCATCAGCACTAAATAAGTCATCAATACATTTTCAATCATATTTACTTGCAGTTAAATCTAAATATGGACATTCATCAATTTGTAAACTTCATGATTCTCAATTTCATTCTCATCCTCACCAACCTCATCATCCACCTCATCATCATCAAGAGTTTATTACTGTGTCTTCAACATCAGCTTCAGTTGAAATTTCTCAATCAACATTTATTAATAATAATACACAATAATCAATATTTATTCATATATTTCATGTAGATGAAGTTTCTGAATTATTATTTTTAAAACAAACTGCTCAATAATGTCATCATGGAGTTGCATTATTTGGTATATCAATTCTAAAATTTAAATCTTTTTTTTCTCAAGGATTTACTAAAAGAGAACCAGTAGCTAATGTAATCCATGGTGATAATTCCTGATCGGGAAATACTAATTCACTCCTTCTAGTAACAAGTTGAGGTGTTCAACTAGTTCAATTTGCTTGAAAATCTGTTGCTCAAGTAGTTAAAGTTACAGGCGAATTTCCTTTATTTCTAATAGATGCTGTTTTATATATTGTAGTTCAAGTGAATGCTTCTATTTCAAATTTTATAGGAGAAATAGCAAAGTTTATTGCTGCATTTACAGAATTATTTATGTATATTATATAAATAATAAATATAAAAAATATTATTTTTAGTTTATTCATTTTTTTAATTTTTTGTTTAAAGTATATTTAATTTATGATATACAAAAATACTTATAAATCAAAAAAAAACTTGATATTAATTTATCAAGTTTTTTAAATTTTTTATTTTATTAATTAGAAGTTACCTACAACAGTAAATGTTACAGTATCTTCATATTCTCATGCTGGAGTTTCAGCTTCTGATTGAGCAGATACAATAAATTCTACATCATTAATTAAATTGGTAGCTTCACCTTTATTAGTAGTATAAACTGTATGTTCAGTTGAATTATTATTAATTACAGTTGAACCTAATCCACTAGCAGAAAATGCTGGAGAACTAGAATCATCAGTTCCTGCAACAGTAGAAGAAAAATTGTATGTTTCAGCTAAACCATCAGCTACTAAATTATTAATTTGTATTGCACCTGTAGAAGTATTAGTTAAACCACCACTTCCTGATCTAGCAGTAATAGTTACACCAGCTTTAGCATTAGTACCAACTTCTAAGAATAGAGAACCAGTAGATGCTACCCCAGAAACTAAATCACCTAAATCAATTGTACCTGTAGATATTTTCATATCTAAAGTAGGTAATACTCTTGCTTTAATTACAATACCAGAAACTGTACCAGTTGCTGTACCTGGAAATGAATCATCCCAGATAATTGCAGAATCAAATGAAGTTGTATTATCAACAGAACCTGTACCAATTTGTGCTGCAAATGCAGTACCTAACCCACTAGTTAATAAGCTTGAAGCTGATAATACAGCTATACAAGATAAAGCAATTGCTTTATTTATTTTTGTTTTTGTCATACCGTTATGGTTATGAATATAAAATTGTTTGTATGCATACTGAATAACTTTAATTTGAAGTTATTCTATCAAACATATATATTCTATCATATTATTTTATATTTTGTCAAAAAAAAGACTACTTTAATTTAAAGTAGTCTTTTTTTGTTATAATATTATAACGTACATCATGTATTTACAAGGGCTCAAGTATCAGTCATTATTTGATATTCAAAAGAATTTGAATCCAGTGGAAGTATTAGCTTTCATCATTCATCTATCTCTGTACAATTTCTAAAATCTGTATTTTGCCAATAAATATTTGCTGTTTGAACTTCATTTAGTAAATTTATAAAACTTGTTCAATCTGAATAACTATTATATGGTTCTTTAAATACATATGGTAAGTTATGATCTTGTTTATCATATATAAATAATTTTCTGTTTTCATCTCATATAGTACTTCATGATTGTATTTCTAAACCTGCTCATTCAGTAATTCATGTAGCAAATAGAATTGCTGGTAGTATATTTATTGATACACTTTTATAGTTTCACAATACAAGAGCTATATTATTATCTTCATTTTCTAATGTAGCTCATATTTCAAATTCTTGTTTATCAGTTGTTACTGAATATAGATATGCTTTTTCTAGCTTTGGATCAAAAGGAAGTATATCTAAACTATTTAAACGTATAGATGTATTTAAATATCATTGAAGTGCTATAGTTGATCAACTATATGTTATATTAAAATTATTTCATGGTAATGAATAATATCATCTTTTTTGTTTATAAATTTTCAAAGCAGATACTATTTTTGCTAAATCTGATTTTCTTTGAGAGTCTCTAGAATCTGCAATATATCATATATATGAATAAAATGAAATCGTTCATAATATTGATATTATAATAATAACAACTAATAATTCGATAAATGTAAATGCTGATTTAAATTTTCAGTTTTTAATTTTCATAATTTTAATGGTTTAATTTATTAATATTAATATCTACTATATTATAGATTATATTTGATTTTCAGCGAAGCCATTTTTCAGTAAAATAATTCTGTATTCATCTTACTTCATGTTTGCTTAATGCATGATTCCAAGAAATAAATTCACCAAGGTATCATTGAAAAAATAAACATTCATCATCACATCAGCCATCTCAGTCTGATGAATTTATTGTATTATATGGACTCCATGGTCTAACATTCCATTCATTTACTGCTCAAATACCAACTAAATGATGTTCAGGTTGCGGGTCTACATGATCAGTTTCTGAAACTAAATTTCAATTTAGGAAAATTTGTAATTTATTATTAGCATCATCTACAGTTTCATCTCAAGTTTCATCTTTATGTGTACTATCTTGTACTACCATTATAAAGTAAGTACTATCTGGTAAGACCTCTCATAAGTTTACAGATTTAAATTTATGTCAGTTGTCCCGTTCTTGCTCTAATGTATCAAAACAAAGGTATGATCAATCTGAAGTTGCTTTATTATGTATTCAAGCATATAAGTCTCAATCGTGAATCATAAAATTGTATCATGTAGCTGATCATCATTGTTCAAATACTACTTGATCACTAGAAACATCTAAACCTGTTTTAAAAACTATTGCATAAGATTTTTCTTTAAATATATTATCAGTGGCACATATATCATCATTATTTATTAATAAATTTTTATCTAATTTGAATAAATCATTTACTCAATCAAATGATACTGATCATAGTCATTCTATTCAATTATAGACATATTTTGGTTTTTTAGATGAAGTATTTTGATAAGCATTCTCTACTCAATTACTATCTATCCATGTAGTTATAGTATCTCAATCACTTAAAGTAGCATTGTTTAGTCAGTCAATATTTGTTCCATCAAATAGAAATACTAAATTTTCTATTCAATTAGGATATATGACATGCTTTAATATATCATTCTTTTTTACAAAATTTCTTTTATATGTTTTTCAAATACTTTCATTTTGATTTACTAGATTTCATTCAGGGTTTATATAGATATAATCTTCATTTGATGATCATGTGAAAACTTCATATTCTTTTGTAGTTTTATTTTTATATAAATAAAACTTTTCATTTTGATCTATGTTTGAAAGATCCAATTTTTTAATTATATTTTTATTATTTCATTCAAGTATATATTCATTTATAGCAACTCTGTAACTTTCATTTATATCTTTGTTATAATTTAATATATTTATCATTCATAATAAACTAAACGATAAAATAAATACTCATATAATTACGGAAGTAAGTGATTCTCATTTTTTTTTATTTTTCATTTACAAAATCTTAAAAAACTATATTATATATATGTTATATATATTATATTTAATTTTAAAAAATAGTGAAATCTTTTAAAAATAAAAAAGCTTTAACCTTAGTTGAGCTTGTTACATCAATAACTATTTGATCTATTATACTTATAGTGATTATTTTTTTTATTACTTCTAGTATAAAAGAATTAAATATATGAAATATAAAATCAGCTTCTATAGATGAATCTTTTACTTTTAGAGATAAAATTAATAGATTTATTAAGTGATGAATGAATGATTTTTCTTTGTATTGAACAGGAGTTAATAATACTATTGTGATACAGGATGATGATTTAACTAGTTGAATCATTATAGGAGTAATAAATAATAATACAAAAAAAATTCAAAAAGAATATATATATTGAGATAATTTTCTTTGATATAAAAAATTGAGTGAATTAGAATTAAATAACATAGAATCAAATAGTTGAGTTATATATGATTTTATATTTAAAGATGATAAAATTTTCCGTAATATGGTAATAAAAGACTTTAATGCTGAATTATATAATTTATGAGATATATTAGATTTAAATATTTCAATAGTTAATTTATTAGATAATAGTCATTATTGAAAAAATATTGTTAATGTATACTTTGATCCATTAGATATATATGAGTTTAACTTAGTTTTTTAAAATAAAAAATGATTCAAAAAACAAAAAAAGCAAGTGTTTTTATATATATATTATTACTTGTTCATTTCACATTAATAATATGATATATCGTGTTAAATAATGTATTTATATTAAATAATAATATAAATATATGAAAAAATGCTGAAGAAGTTTTTTCTAGTGTATTTGATAAATGAAATATAAATATTGAAACTATTCAGAGATATAACTCAAATTGAGATTGATATATTGATGGGATTTCATGTCCTACTAACATTACTATGAGTTGAAGTATAGTAAAACAAACATGAATTGTCTCACAAATGGTTTATGAACTTTGAAGTATTTATTGTTCAGCATATTATTGAGGTGAAGAATTTAGAATATTTTTTAATAAAGATTATAGTGATTTTGTAAAAACGTATTATAAATGAGATATAGTAAACCTTATTCAATCTACAAATACAGATGTAGATTTATCAACTACAAACATAGCATCTAGTTCTATAATAACATGATCAACACCATATAATTGACACCTTGCAGTACACTCGGCTGATTCAAATGAAAGTACTTATTTTGATTCAGAATATAAAACAAAGAATGAATTCCTAAATTACCAATTTCCAAGTGTAATTACTCCTTGATGGATAACTATTAAAAAATTTAATAAACTTAATTGAGGACAAAGCTGGAATAATTGATATGTATATTTTTATGATTCGATAGGAACAGAATTAGATAGAGTTACTATAAGTTGAATAAAAAAGAAAACATTATACGATATTGATTTAAGATATAGTTGATTAATAAATAATGTTAAAACTATTAAATTAGTAGGTAAAAATAAAAAATATTTAGATGTTAAAGAGTTTGAAGTGTATGAATTAGAGTCTAATTGATCAGAAGAATTATGGATAGGGGATAGAGTATTTAATGATTCAGATAGTACACTTGTTAGTTTTAATTCAGATTGAATAGGTTGATGAGATGATATTGATGATAATTTTAATAGTGATAACTATAGAGTTACTTCAATAGATGATGTATATTATCCTAACTGATTTCAAGATGATGATGTAGTACCTAGATTAACGGTATTTTGAAGTATTAAAACTTCTGATATTTATTTTAATATATTTTGGAATAATTATAAAACAAATGATTTTATAGATAAAAATACAAATAATGATGATTTATTAAATGTAAAAATATGAGATATTGAACAATCATATGTTTATTTAGATTTATTTAATGAAGATAATGATATAGATTATGATATGAAAATATTAGAATTTGATCCGATATATTATAAAGATAAATATACTTTATTACCTTTAAATAGCTATGAATGAAAATATTTAACAAATAACGTATGATATATTCAAAATAATACAGGTTCTTTAAGTATATCAGAGAATAAAACATGAAATGAATTTGAATTTGATTTCAAAAATAAAGACTATGCTATATTTATGGTAAATGGTGCTGAATGAAATTTATCATATAGAATGACGGCAGAGACTTTAACTTGAACTATGATGTATATAAATCCAATAAATGATTCTAATACTTGAACTATTGAATCTTTATCAAATCATATAATTATTTGATGAGAAAAAAACTTTATATGAGAAGATTTTGTAATAGTTTGAAGTAAATAAAAGTATATAAAAATAAAAAAGAAGAATTCTATTTTAAAATAGAATTCTTCTTTTTTATTTTTCTTCAAATTAATAATCCAAATCAATTCAAAATCTAAGTAATCATTCATAGTCTCATGCAGTTTGTTCTGGTCAGATTAGAGATCATAATTTTAAGTTGTAAATATATGTATTTCTATTTCAATCTGTATTTAAACTTCATGCTTGCGTTGCAATAATTTCGTTTGAGTTAATTATATTAATAGTAGAAGTGTAAGGGGATTGGTCAAATCATACTCACTGCGAAGTATTCCAATCTATTATTTCTATAGTTCAAGTTCAGTCTAATAATAATCCAGAGTCTTTATTCATTATTATATCAAATCATGCTCAAACTGTTTTAACTGTAATAATTAATTCTCAAGAACTAAATTTTGTTATTCAATTTTTTATATTTCATATATCAATTGTTCAACTACTTACTGAAATTTCAGGTTGATCAACATAAAATACTGATCAAGTTGAAGAAGTGTTTCAATCATTATCAGAAATGAAAAAATTATATCTATATTTTCAAAAAACGAGATTATCAGTAGGGTAATTGGCAGTTATAGAACTAATAGATTTAGATCATAAATCAAATCAGTTAGATGATATATCTCATCCCCAAATACTTCAATTCCACTTATTTAAACTTATAGTATCTGAACTTGTATCTATTCATGATTCAGAATCTGAATAAGTAATTATTATATTATGATTTCCTCAAGGAAGTAAAGTTCAGCTAGAATAATTAATATTAGAAATTATAGGAGGATTATTTTCAGATGTAGTTGGTTGAGATGCTACGAAATCTATAAAAGCATTATCAGTTCAAGCACTTCATCAATTATCTTTTATATAACACCATTTATATATATGAGTTCAAGCAGTAACATCTGTTTTTTGATATTGTGCCCAAGGGACAGTTCAAGACCAAGACTGTTGCTCAATATTATCTATATAGAATCTTAAAAAATCACTTCATGATTGAGATGATACATTATAATGAAAACTTATAGTTCAGACTTGAGTTAAAGTATTATTTACTTCAAAACAAGATTGAGAATTAGATAATCATCAATTATCACTTTCATAAGAATATAATCCTTCATAAGGATTAGTTGTTGTTCTAGTCCATGATCAAGATGTAAGAGTATATTTAAAAGCATTTAATGGGTCTTCAAAATCAAGAGAACTAGGAATAGTTTCTCAAAGATTATTAATATTTATAGTAAATGACTTTTGATACTGTCCTCAATTTCAATCATCAGTTTGAATTCTAATATCATAAGTTTGCTTTATTTCATAATCAGGGGAATGAATTATTTGTAAAGTAGATCAAATAATATTAAAATATTGATTATCAGTATCTCAAGCTCCTGCAACTAATGAATACGTATGAGAATCTCAAGAATCAGCATCAGTAGTAGATAAATTTCATATTGAACTATCTGCAGCAACATTTTCATTTATTGAATTATTAGATATAGAAATATCAGTAGGAATATTATTACTTGAAGATTGAGTTGCAATAGTAAAAATTGTATCATTATTAATATCTCAAGAAATATTCCAAATATCTCCAGAAGTATTAATTAAAGCAATAGGAGTTTCATCGTTTAGAAATCAGTCATTATCACTATCATAAACAAAATAATAATCTGTTCATATACTTAATGCTGGGATATCAAAATTTGGATTTGCTACATCAAAATCTAAATCAATAGTTCAGACTTCTCAAGTTTCTTGAACTATCCATTTACGATCTAATATATAATATCATAAAGGAGAATCAGTAGCAGACCAAGTATTACCTAATCAATCATTAGACATAGTTAAAAATTCTAAATCTGAAATATCTGTAAAAATAGATGCAATATTAGTTCATTCTCAAATAGCTTCAATAGTAATTACATTATCATCATTTATAGATTTTGACTTTATTTGTCATAAAGAAGAAGTATCATCTCTTCATATTCAAAAGATATCATTTATATATGTTCATGCAGTAGTTGTATTCCATATACTAGTTGTTCAATCTGAAGCAATATAATTAGTTAAACCAGAATTAAGAGTCATTCAATATTTTAAAGATAGGTATGATTCTATTTGTTGTTTGTCAGTAGAATTTACTCTAGAATTATAATTTATTATTTCAGCTATTTTTCAATCATATATAAATTGATTTACTGGGTCAGTACTCATTCATAATCTGTAATCAGTTGCTCAAAGAGTTTGATATGTATTTGCATCAAAATTGTTTAGTATTAATCATTTTTCTGAAATTTCTGTTCATGTACCTGCTGCATTTTCATTCATATTTATTAGCATAGGTTTTGATGCTTCATATGAAGCAATTCATATTTGAGCAGATCTCCAATTGGTGCTAGATCATATTGCATGAGTTATTACTTCATCATTTATTGCAACAGTAAAAGCTCAAAGAACTAATCATCAAAAAGTAAGTCAACAAGCTCATGTATTAAAAGTAGCATCATCACAATCAAAAGCAAAAGGTACTTGTCATCACAGTGTTCAATCAACTTGATTATCTGGAACAACAACAGCAAAATAACTTTGAGTATACACTCAATTATCTAGGTTTTCTAAATATTGAGTAGTTCAATTAAAATCAACTAGAGGATTAAAATTTAGATCACTAGTTGTACTATGATATGTAGGAGAAACTCATCAGGCTGCATCAAAACCATTTCAAGATTGATCTCACCAAGTTGTTAGTGCATTTCAATCTGTAGTAGTACTAGTTCAAGCATCTGCTTTTAACCAAATTTGTAAATTTCATGATACTCAACCTGGAGAAGGAGTAAGTGTATCAAGATTAAGTGTATCAAGATTAAGAGCAAAAAAACCAAGTGTTCAAGGTTGAGTTCTATCATTTCAACCAGCTTCTCATCATGGTAAAGGAGTACTATTTACTCAAAGAGTTGCTCCAGGTCAAGAAGTAGTAAATATACCAGCTGGATGAAATCACATTGCAAATGTATCTGTAGTTGATTGGTTTCACCTAGAGTAATTACCATGTCTTCAAGTAGTTTGTTCTACTCCATCAATAACAATAGATCCATATGAAGTTTGTCTTTGTCCAGCAGAAATATTAGATCTTGCTGTCCAAATATTTGCCCAAGAAAATATATCTGATGGAGCAGTTACATTTATTATTGTATCAGAAGCTTTTGTAAAACTCCCAATATCATTTATTTTTATATCACGAGCAATATTTAATGTTTGTGCTGTTGTTATATCTTGAAGACCAACTGAATCCTCAGAATTAAATACTTCAAGAGAATCTGGCATTTCTAAAACTATAATTTGCCCATTTCCATCTGTTACTAAGTTTCAATCTACATTAGCTCAACCTTGATCTGCTAAAACTCAACCTCATCTATATACTTCTGTTTGTATATTAATATCTGTTGTAGAGGTTCTTATTAT
>JQIA01002150.1_pt1 | contig 10547 bp, 10 predicted proteins | sample 811431 | NCBI WGS metagenome assembly JQIA01 (sample SAMN02998118, study PRJNA258478) | marine sediment metagenome | biome: marine; feature: seafloor; material: sediment; isolation source: oil-polluted sediment collected from 3 locations (0.5 km, 0.7 km and 0.9 km)... | place: USA: Gulf of Mexico ... | reverse complement strand
CATGAACGTTTAAAACGACGTAAAGCTACGTCAAATGGTTCGTTTTCTCTTACTTTAATTACTGGCATGTACTTATTTACCTTAGTTATGTATCTATATAAATCGGTGTTTAACTTCAACCCCATTCGCAGTTAAACGCATGGAACTTTGTTTACACCCGCTCTATTAAAAATGGGTGACATATTCTACTGCTAACCACCAAACGATGTAAAGACTAATTAGCAACAAAAACCAAAACAAAAAGCGACTGATATAGAAATAACATAGAAATAATGTGGAGAATTGATTTGATGACAGGTAAAATCGCAGCATTTAACGTTAAATAAAACTATTTTATGCGAATTTTAGGTATAGAAACCTCTTGTGATGAAACTGGCATTGCCATCTATGATGATGAAAAAGGCATTATGGCACACCAACTTTATAGCCAAATTGCTGTCCATGCTGATTATGGCGGCGTGGTGCCTGAGTTAGCTTCACGCGATCATGTTCGTAAAACAATTCCCTTAATTAAACAAGTATTATTAGATGCCAATTTAACACCGCAAGATTTAGACGGTGTTGCCTATACCGCAGGCCCTGGGCTTGTTGGTGCCTTATTAGTTGGTTGTTCTATTGGTAGAAGCCTTGCTTACGGTTGGAATTTACCTGCTGTACCCGTGCATCATATGGAAGGACACTTGTTAGCACCCATGTTAGAAGATGACGTACCAGAGTTTCCCTTTGTTGCTTTGTTAGTTTCTGGCGGTCACACCATGTTAGTACGCGTTGATGGTATTGGTCAGTATAAATTATTAGGTGAATCGGTTGATGATGCTGCTGGCGAAGCATTTGATAAAACTGCAAAGTTATTGGGTTTAGATTATCCGGGTGGCCCTGCATTATCTAAAATGGCAGAATCAGGTATTGCTAGCCGTTTTAAATTACCACGACCAATGACAGATAGACCAGGATTAGATTTTAGCTTTAGTGGTTTAAAAACTGCCGCGGGTACACTTTTTAGAAAAGAGTGTGTTTTACCTGAAGATAAACAACTTGATGAAGCAACACTTAAACAAACCCACGCTGATATTGCTAATGCCTTTCAACAAGCAGTGGTCGATACTTTAGCAATAAAATGCAAGCGGGCATTAAAACAAGAAAATTTAAACCGGTTGGTTATAGCGGGTGGTGTTAGCGCTAATACGGCGCTGAGAGAGAAGTTAGCCACTACGACCAAAAAATTAGGGGGTAGCGTATTTTACCCTAGACCTGAATTTTGTACCGATAACGGCGCGATGATCGCTTATGCTGGATTACAACGTTTAAAAGCAGGCACTAGTGCTGATTTAACGTTTAAAGCGAATCCGCGTTGGCCATTGGATTCTTTGCCAGCGGTGTAAATAAGTTTCAAATACAGTAAAATACAGCAATCAGGTTTATTTTGTTGAAATTTTACTCTCGCTACCGTTAAGCAAACGAATGATGTTGCCTTTATGACGAAAAATGATCAATGCACTCAACATTAAGGTTGGGTAAACATATAGCGGTTTTAATAAAAACACATAAAGCGGCGCCATTGAAACAGTCACAATCGCGGCTAAACTAGAATATTTAGTTAATTTAGCAACACCTAGCCAAGTAAAAATAAGTAAAAGACCTAACCCTAAACCTATAGGTAATAATGTGCCTAAAGCGGTAGCAACCGCTTTACCACCTTTGAAATTAAAAAATACAGGATACATATGTCCTAAACAAGCAGCAACACCAATAAACCCCAAATATAGCGGCTCAACATGTAAAAAGTAAGCACTCCAAACAGGTATCGTACCTTTTAAAACATCAAAAACTAATACCGTAGTAGCCGTTAATTTATTGCTAATCCTTAAAACGTTAGTCGCCCCTGGATTTTTTGATCCAGTCGTTCTAGGATCAGGAAAACCCAACACCTTACAAATCAAAATGGCACTAGATATCGAACCTATCAAATAAGCCGCAATCATAATACTTAGCGTTAATAGCAACATATGAAATAAAATCAGTAAAAAATTAACATAATTATCATTCTATCTTGTTATCTGCTAGTTTTTCTATACCTGCACAGGTAAACTCTGTTTTTATTTTCTATCAATATGATGATGAACAGGAAAAAAATGGATAAAGTTTTCATTAAAGGTTTGCGCATTCAAACGACTATTGGCTTTTTTCAATGGGAGAAAGCAATTAAACAAACGTTAGTAATAGATGTTGCCATGGCATGGAATACTGCTAACGCAGCTGAAAATGATGAATTAGCAAAAACCTTAGATTACGCTGAAATTTCAACAGCCATTGAAACCTTTGCTAATGCGAACCCTGTTGATTTATTAGAAACATTAGCTGAGCGCATGGCTGCCTTTTTAAAATCAGAATTTCACATCCCTTGGTTAAAATTAACCATAGGAAAACCTGGTGCAGTGCATAATGCTGATACCGTTGGTGTTGAAATTGAACGGGGTCAATTACCTCATAAACAAATTTGCTAAAGATATATTCACGATGACTGATATTTACATTTCATTAGGCAGTAATGTTAACAGACAATACCATGTTCAACAGGGACTTAAAGCCATTAGCGATACTTTCAATATTCCTTTCGAACAATTAGTTTTATCCTCATTATTTGAAAGCGAAGCGATTGGCTTTAGTGGCAGTGCTTTTTACAACATGGTGATTGGTTTACGCACTCAATATACACTTGAGCAGGTAGTCAACAAGCTGCGTAATATTGAAATTAATTATGGTCGAGAATTACATGCTAAAAAATTTAGCCCTAGAACCTTAGACCTTGATCTTTTACTTTTTGATAATTTAATCACTAACACTCCTGCGCAATTACCTAGAGATGAAATAGATAAAAACGCTTTTGTACTTTGGCCTTTAAGCGAAGTAGCACCCGCACTTATTCACCCTGTATTACAAAAAAGCTATCGCGCTTTATGGCAAAGCTATGATAAACCGAGTCAACAATTGAAAAAAGTAACTAGCGAATGGTTACAATGTAGTTCTGAATAACGGATTAATCATTACAAAGTAGCTCACTCGCGTTACACACGTTTACATTAAAGGGAAATAATCACAACTCATGTCTACCTTAGAAATTATCATTTTAGCATTATTACAGGGCTTAACAGAGTTTTTACCGATATCAAGCTCTGCGCATTTAATATTACCTTCTCAACTTTTTGGTTGGCAAGACCAAGGCTTAGCCTTTGATGTGGCAGTGCATGTTGGTACATTATTAGCTGTTATGCTTTATTTTCGTAAAGAGCTTGGCGCTATGTCGATTGCTTGGTTAGGCACAATAAATATAGGGCCGGCAAAAAGCAACAAAGATGATCAAATAAACTTTGATGGCAAATTGGCTTGGTGGATACTTTTCGCTACCATACCTGCAGGGTTATTTGGTTTATTAGGTAAAGATTTAATTGAAGAGCATTTACGATCAGCATTAGTTATTGCTGCAACAACACTTTTATTTGGCTTCTTATTAGGTTTTGCTGATGTTAAATCAGCCCATAGAAAGGAACACAAGTCTTTACATAAATTAGGTTTTAAAGGCGCCATGCTTATTGGTTTAGCACAAGCTGTGGCATTAATACCAGGTACCTCTCGTTCTGGTATTACCATGACTATTGGTCTTCTGCTAGGGCTAAGTCGCGATAACGCTGCTCGCTTTTCCTTTCTTCTTTCTATTCCGGCTATTGCTATGGCTGGCAGTTATTTAACGCTAAAACTGATACTATCGACAGAAGCCGTTGACTGGCAAGCCATCGGTTTAGGCAGCATAATTGCTTTTATTAGCGCTTATGCTTGTATTCATTACTTTCTTATTTTATTAAATAAGTTAGGCATGATGCCATTTGTTATTTATCGGTTATTGTTAGGTGTTGGTTTATTGTGGTTTGTACTTGGCTAAAAAAGATGAATTACCCATGAGAATTACAACCTGAATTCAAGTAGTGATATAAAAATTAACAATGTGTGAATTAAAAATATGATTGAAATTACCTTAGAAAACTTCCAACAAGTAATATTAGAGCAATCAAAAAGTAAGCTAGTGTTAGTCGCTTTTTGGGCAGGAGAAATACCTGAAAGTGTCGCGTTAAAAAATAAACTCGCCGCCAAAGTTATGCCTTTTACCGAACAGATAATAATGGCAAGTGTTGATTGTCAAACGCAACAACAAATAGCACAACAATTTGGGATTCAAGGGTTACCTACCGCTATTTTAGTTAAAGAAGGGCAACCTCTAGATGGCATTTCAGGCCCACAAACTGATGAAACAATGGCCACTTTTTTAGATAAATACTTGCCAAAACCTGAGGATTTATTACTTGTTCAAGCACAGTCAGCATTAACTGAAAATAACATCATTGATGCTAAAAGCGCCATAGTACAAGCTTATCAACTTAATAGTAAACGTGCCGACATTCAACTTGTGCTTGTTGATATTTATCTTCAAACAGGTAAAACACTTGATGCGAAAGCATTGCTTGATAACATTATGATGATTGATCAGAACAGTTATTACCAAGCTTTAGTGGCTAAATTAGAACTCGCAAGCCAAGCAGCTAATTCACCCGAAATTCAAGCATTAGAAGCTGAGCTTACGAACAAACCAACGGACATTGCATTACAACATCAATTGGCCGCACAATATAGCCAAGTAAACCGTTATGAAGAGGCACTAGAAATATTGTTTCGCTTAGTTCAATCAGGTGATACTGATACCAAAGATACCAGTAAAACGTTATTTTTAGATGTATTAAAGGCACTGCCTGAAGGTGATATCCTCGCGACTAAATATCGCCGTAAACTTTATACACTAATGTATTAAGGTTACAAAAACGAGTTACGAAGAGCTTGATATGGCATCTTCGTAACTCGAAGCTTTAAATGTTCACTGGCTAAGTAGTCATTATTGTGAAGACTAATGCATTTCTTATGGCAAATGCTCACTGGCTAAGTAGTCATGCGACTGCATTTCTTGCAATCGACTTAAACAACGCTTAAATTCAAAAACCAAATTACCACCAGTGTATAACGTTTCTAACGATGTTTCTGCCGACATTATCAACTTGACATTACGTTCATAAAACTCATCAACCAAAGCAATAAAACGCCTAGTGCTATCATCACTTTCTGGGCCCATTTGTTTCACATTGGCTAATAATACGGTGTGATAAATTTGGCTAATCTCCATATAATCGCCTTGGCTACGAGCACTTTCACAAAGCACTGAAAAATCAAAATAAACCACACCATCTGAAACAAAAACTGTTGGTAATTGGCGGTTATTAATTTCTATATTAATAGATTCTTCACCAACTTCGCAAGACAGCTGTTTAAAATAACGATGTAAGTTATCATTCGCTTGTTGATCAAGTGGGTAATGAAAAATCTCAGCCTGCTCCAAGGTTCGTAGGCGATAGTCAACACCACTATCTACATTAATAATATCAGTATGTTCATTAATTAATTTAATAGCAGGTAAAAAACGTTCTCGCTGTAAGCCATTACGATAAAGCTCATTTGGAATAATATTCGACGTGGCAACGAGTGTCACATTGTGCGAAAAAAGCTCTTCAAACAACGTACCTAAAATCATGGCATCGGTGATGTCGGATACAAAAAATTCATCAAAACAAATAATGCATGTTTCTTGCGCAAATTTTTTCGCAATAATTTTCAGTGGATCAGATTGTCCTGTTAAACCTTTTAACTCTTGATGAACTCTGTGCATAAACCGATGAAAATGAACGCGCATTTTATTTTCAAATGGTAAGCAATCATAAAACGTATCAACTAAATAAGTTTTTCCGCGTCCAACACCGCCCCAAAAATACAAGCCTTTTACTGGTTTAACAGCTTGTTTTTTATATGTCTTTTTCCAGCGATTAAGCACTTTTTTAAAACTGGAAACAGCTAAAGGCTTCGATTGTAAATCTTCATATAGTCGCTGCAAATTTTTAACCGCATTTTCTTGAGCGGCATCATAAAGAAAATCATCTCGCGTTAAATCTTGTCTGTATTTTTCAAGTGGAGAAAGTGTGATCATGTATAAGCCATATTAATGTTGGTATTGAATTAGTATAAAAAATAAAATTATTACTAATATATTTTTCATATTATTGTAAACTATACAAGTAATAAGTTTTCACTATTTTTTAACACAATTAAGACAACCAAAGGTATTTCCTATGACGACTACTATGGCAGTAATAAGCGCATTAATTATTTTCATTATTGGTGGAATTCTTGGCTTTATTGCTAACCACTTTTTATCTAATTCCAATCAAAAACACCGTAAATTAGCTGATCAAATCAGTAAAAGTGAAGCTTCTTTGGCATTATATAAGTTAGATGTTGCTAAGCACCTTGAAAACTCAACTTTATTACTTAATCAAATGAATACTACGTGTCAAATAGCCATGAAACAAATGGAAGAAAGTACACAATTATTACAACGTGCTGGTGCTACTAATACTCAAGACATGCCTTTTTTCTCGCAAGAAACACAAGAGCAGTTAGCGCAAACTGTAGATTTAAGAAATAAAACACGCACTGATGAAACGGCGACTGAGCCTGCCCTTGATTATTCAGGCTCTGCAAGTGGTTTATTTGTTGATCAAAAATCAAGCTCAGTCAACGCGGGATAACAAATATTTTTGCTAAAGAAACATAATATTACAAAGTAAAAAACGTAATATTGAACTAAGTGCATTCTACTGTGTCTATTCTTAAGTATGCACCTGCATGATTTAAAAAGACTCCGTTCAGTTTGCCTTTTTAAATTATTTAGGTGTCTTATCTACAATACTTAAGAGAATTTTTATCAATGAAAAAATTAACTACCCTCTCATTATCAGCTGTTTTTAGTGCGGCACTACTTTCTTGTGCTTTAACTTTACCTACTGCCCATGCACTTTCCATTTGGCCATCAAGTATTAACGGTCAAACCATGCCAAGTCTTGCGCCTATGCTTGAAATAGCTACCCCTGCGGTGGTCAGCATTGCGGTAAAAGGGACTCAAGAAGTTAAACAGAACGTGCCTAACATTTTTCGTTTTTTTAATCATTCAAATAAAAACCCTAATCAAGCCCATCAACGTCCCTTTAGAGGCTTAGGCTCAGGGGTCATCATAAATGCTAAAAAAGGTTATATTGTTACCAATAATCATGTTATTCATAATGCCGATGAAATCATGATCACTTTAAAAGATGGCCGTCAAATTAAAGCGAAAAAATTAGGCTCTGATGCTGACAGCGATATTGCTTTATTGCAAATAGATGCTAAAAATTTAACTGAAATAAAAATAGCTGATTCAGATAAGTTACGTGTCGGTGATTTTGCTGTTGCTATTGGTAGCCCTTTTGGTTTAGGGCAAACCGTAACTTCAGGTATCGTCAGTGCCTTGGGTAGAAGCGGTTTAGATATTGAAAATTATGAAGATTTCATTCAAACCGATGCCGCAATTAATAGCGGTAACTCTGGCGGTGCTTTAGTTAATTTACGCGGCGAATTAATTGGTATTAATACTGCTATTATAGGGCCTAATGGTGGAAATATCGGCATTGGGTTTGCCATTCCGAGTAATATGATGGATAACTTAACGACTCAAATAATTGAATACGGAGAAGTGCACCGTGGTATTTTAGGGGTATCGGGGCGTAGTGTTAATAGTGATCTTGCCAACGCTATGGCATTAGAGACAAATCAAGGTGGCTTTATTGAGCAAGTAATGCCTAACTCTGCGGCTGAGGAAGCGGGAATAAAACCAGGCGATGTGATTATCAAAGTAAACGGTAAAAATGTTAAAACGTTCCATGAACTTCGCGGTAAAATTGGTTCAATGGGTGCAGGTAAAAAAGTTAATCTAACCATTGTTCGCAATGGTAATGAGCAGAAGCTTACCGTCAAACTTAAACAATCAAAATCAAACAATATAGTCGCGGCTGATATTCATCGTATGTTCGCTGGCGCTAAACTTGAAAATAATAGTAACAATAATGGCGTAATTATCAAAGATGTGGCTGATGGTTCAGCAGCTCAAATGATCGGCTTACAAGCTAAAGATGTCATTATGGCGATTAACCGTACTCCTATTAATAATATTGCTGAACTACGTAATTACATTAAAGATAAAAAAGGTGTATTTGCACTAAATATAATACGTAATGGTTATACACAATATTTAATGGTTCGATAAAATACAATCATTGATTAAAAAGGCTAGAGAAACCTAGCCTTTTTTTATTTGTAAGAGCTGAAATAGTTTGTGTTAAACTCAAGACATAAAAATGAACAAACTTTTGAGATTCTCTGTTGAAAATAAAATCATCATTAAAATATATTCTAAACTCAATTAGTTATGGTGTGCTAGTTGCCGTTACTTTATTGTTACTGATCCCTGATCTAAGTAACAACCTAACCATTAAACAATTTTTTAATCAACAAGTTAAGTCACCTGCACCGCTCTCTTACGCTAAAGCTGTCAGTATAGCCAGCCCTTCTGTAGTTAATATATACTCTGAAGATATTCAAAATAACCCAAGGTATGGTGGTAAAGCACGTAAGTCGACCCGATTAGGTTCAGGTGTAATCATGGATAACAACGGCTACATCATGACCAATTTACACGTCATTCAACATGCTGATTTAATTCAAGTTTTATTGCAAACTGGGCAAATATTACCCGCTGAGTTAATTGGTTTTGATCAAGTGACTGATTTAGCTGTACTCAAAGTAAATGCAACAAATTTACCTGTTATTCCGCAAAGGTTTAATTTACAACCATTAGTTGGTGATATTGTTTTAGCCATTGGAAACCCCTTAAATTTAGGACAAACAGTAACTCAAGGTATTATCAGTGCAACAGGCAGAAACGGCTTAAGTAACACCAGTCATTTAAATTTTTTGCAAATGGATGCCGCGATAAATGAAGGTAATTCTGGAGGTGCTTTAATTAATAGTAATGGTGTTTTAGTCGGAATAAATTCACGAAAGTTTACGCAATCAAACCCGAAACTTAATATTCAAGGAATTTTCTTTGCTGTACCTTATCAATTAGCTTATAAGGTTATGCAACAAATCATTGAAAATGGTCGAGTTGTTCGAGGTTGGCTAGGTGTTTCAGCTGGACGATACTTAACCGCTGCTAAAGGCTTTGTAGTGCAATCGGTTATGCCCAACAGCCCTGCACTGGCTGCAAATATACAACCAGGTGATGTTATATATCAAATAAACAAGCAAGCGATCAACAGTATTAACCAATCTTTAGATATCGTTGCTGAAACCAGACCAAATACACCTTTATTGTTTAAATTATATCGCCAAGGAAAAAGTATTGAGGTAGAAGTTGTTATTGGCGAATTTAAAATCTAACACTTGTTAACTTTTAAACCCGGTACTTATACAGGTTTTGTTACCGGCTCATACAAATTTATGAATATTATTTTTCAGCGTAGATATTGTTGAAACAATTTCCTTATTTGACAGTAGAAACTCTTCAGTATTCTGCTCAGCTTTATTTGCTAGCTCATTAATAATGCTAATATTACGATCTATTTCTTCTGCAACAGCGCCTTGTTCTTCTGCTGAGCTGGCTATTTGAGTATTCATATTATTCATCTCGTCAACTGCAAATACTATTTTTTCAATAGCATTTTCAGCAAGTTTCGAGTGCTTTACTCCTTCACGTGTCTTGACCTTACTTTCTTCCATTAATGTTACAGCTTCCTTTGTACCTGCTTGTAACGATTCTATAGTTTCTTCTATTTCTTGTGTTGATTCTTGAGTTCTACTTGCTAAAGTTCTTATTTCACCGGCAACAACGGCAAAACCTCTTCCTTGTTCGCCTGCTCTAGCCGCCTCAATTGCCGCATTAAGTGCGAGTAAATTGGTTTGATCTGCAATGCCTTTGATAACTTCTAATACGCTGCCAATTTTGTCAGTGTCTTTTTCAACACGCTGAATCGCCTCAGATGCAGTGTCTATCTGTGTGGCAATTAAATCGATGGTATTTGAAGAAGTGGTAACAATGCTTTTACCTTCAATACATTCTCCATTTGCACGGTGTGCACTTTGCGCAGCTTTAGCTGTATTGTTTGCAACATCGTGAACCGTTATAGACATTTCATGTATTGCTGTTGAAACTTGGTCTGTTTGATTTTTTTGTTGAGAAATATCTTGTACAGTTTTATCTGCAATCACTCGCATGTTTAAGGCGGTCTCAGTAACATCAACTGAAGATTGAGTTACACTACTAATAATTTCCTGAAAACTGTCAAGCATTTGATTAAATGCCGCTCCCATCTTTCCTATTTCATCATTAGATTTTTGAGTAATACGCAGTGATAAATTGTTATTTTTTGAAATGGTTTGAATGGTTTCTAGTAAGATATTAATTGGTATTAATACTGTTCTAGCGAATAAAATTATTATCACCATTGCGGCAAAAGCCAAAATAATACCTACAACGTTTGTTACAAGTATAAAGCTATCAATATTACCAACCTCTTTCTCTA
>JQIA01002149.1_pt1 | contig 10548 bp, 10 predicted proteins | sample 811431 | NCBI WGS metagenome assembly JQIA01 (sample SAMN02998118, study PRJNA258478) | marine sediment metagenome | biome: marine; feature: seafloor; material: sediment; isolation source: oil-polluted sediment collected from 3 locations (0.5 km, 0.7 km and 0.9 km)... | place: USA: Gulf of Mexico ... | reverse complement strand
ATTTGCTCCCACTCCTTTACTTTTAACATCTGCATCACGCAAAAACCCAATAACCTGAGAGACCTTTCTCATTGGATAATTCTTTGCAGCTACTGTATAATCAGAAACAAAATATGGATTTACTTTTAATGCTTTAGCAACACTGTTTTTAGATTTATCTTTTAAACTATGGTAAATTAACACTTGCGTAAAATAACTATTCAATAATGAAATAGTTACTACCATTGGATTTGCTTTTTGGTTATGCGCAAAATAATTTATAATCATATTTGCCTTAACAATATTTTGCTCTCCAATTGCTTTTCGCAATTCAAAATTGTTATAATCTTTACTAATTCCAATGTTTTCTTCAATATCTTTAGGAGTAATGGTAGATTCAACAGGTAAAACCACCATTAATTTTGAAAGTTCGTTACTTATTTTACTCAAATCATTTCCTAAAAACTCTACTAACATTAAAGCAGCTTTAGTGTCAATTTTATACTTTTTACCTAGCAATACACGTCTAATCCATTCAGCTACTTGGTTTTCATACAGTTTTTTACTTTCATAAATTAAACCACTTTTTTGAATAGCCTTATACAGTTTTTTACGCTTATCAATAGTTTTGTACTTATAGCAAATAACTAATACTGTTGATGGCTGCGGATTCTCAACATAGGAAACTAATTTTTCAATACTTCTAGATAGATCCTGTGCTTCCTTTACAATAACCACCTGACGTTCAGACATCATTGGAAATCGTTTAGCATTGTCTGAAATTTCCTCAATGGCAACATCCCTTCCGTACAATACCATTTGATTAAAACCTTTTTCTTCTTCAGTAAGGATATTATTTTCAATAAATTCTGATATTTTATCAATATAATATGGCTCCTCACCCATTAAAAAATAAACAGGTTTAATACTTCCATTTTTAATATCAGAAACTATTTTAGTAACGTCACTCATTTATAAAAAAAAATTAGCATTTTTGTTGTATGCATCCATTGAATTTACCAACATATAAATTCAAAATCAAAAGTACCAAAAATAAGTATGTTATTTTTGATATTGTAAGAAAAAAATATGTGAGTCTAACTCCTGAAGAATGGGTGCGTCAACATCTCATTCATTATTTAATTGAAGAAAAAAAATACCCTATTTCTTTAATAGCAATTGAAAAACAATTAATAATCAACAACTTAACAAAACGAACAGATATTTTAGTTTTTAATTCGGAAGGTATGCCTGAAATTATAGTAGAATGCAAAGCTCCATCAGTAAAAATTACTCAACATGCATTTGATCAAATTTCACGTTACAATTTAAAGCTAAATGCTAACTATTTGATGGTAAGCAATGGGTTGGAGCATTTCAATTGTAAAATGGATACAGAAAATGAGACGTATGTTTTTTTAAAATCACTACCGAGTTACACGCCATAATTAAGAAAATTTTAATTTTAAATCAATTATTTTTAGAGTAAGTTTGCACTTGTGAAAATAGCTATTGTCATATTAAACTGGAACGGTAAAAAATTACTTGAAAAATTTATACCATCTATTGTAAAACATAGTAACGTTCCTAATGTTGAAATTGTTCTTGCAGATAATGCCTCAACTGATGATTCAATTGAATTTATTCGTGAAAAATATCCTCAAATTAAAATAGTCCAAAACACAGAGAATGGAGGTTATGCAAAAGGATATAATGATGCTTTAAAGCACGTTAAAGCAGATATTTTTGCATTAGTGAATTCAGATATTGAAGTTACAGAAGGATGGTTAAATCACATTATTTCAGTATTTGAAAATGAACCTCAGACAGCTATAATTCAACCAAAAATATTAGATTACAATTCTAAAAATATTTTTGAATATGCCGGTGCCGCCGGTGGTTATGTAGATAAATTTGGGTATCCATATTGTAGAGGACGCCTTTTTACAAATTTAGAAACTGACACACAACAATACAATGACGAAGTTGAAATATTTTGGGCTTCAGGAGCCTGTTTTTTTATTCGATCAGAAGTTTTTAATGAACTAAAAGGATTTGATGAAGATTACTTTGCACACCAGGAAGAAATTGATTTATGTTGGCGTGCTAAAAATGAACAAAAAATAATTAAATATATTGGTGCTAGCACCGTTTATCACATTGGAGGTGCTACATTAAAGGAAGCCAGCCCAAGAAAAACATTTTTAAATTTTAGAAATAGCCTTTTTACTTTGGTGAAAAACTTACCTAAAAATAAGTTGTTTTTTATCATTTTTTCTCGATTAGTATTAGACGGTATTGCAGGAGTAAAATTTTTAGTTGAATTACGTCCAAAACACACCATAGCAATCATTAGAGCCCATTTTAGCTTTTATTATTATTTGCTAATAATGATCAATAAAAGAAAAGGAGTTCATCAAAAAAATAATTATTTTATACTAAAAAGCATTGTATGGGAATATTTTGTTTTAGGTAAGAAAACTTATAAAGATCTCTAAAATAAATACCACTTAAATATCTATACTTCCTTTACCTTCTCGCAAAACAGTTATCTCACCTTCTGATAAATCAATAATTGTTGAAGGTATATTTCCTCCATAACCGCCATCAATTACAATATCAACTTTTGAACCCCATTTTTCAAAAATCAATTCAGGATCTGTTGTGTATTCAATTAAATCATCTTCATCATAAATAGAGGTAGATACAATTGGGTTTCCTAATTTTTTCACCAGTGCTCTAATAATTGAATTATTTGGAATTCGTATACCTATGGTTTTCTTTTTCTTGAAAGCTTTAGGTAAATTATTATTCCCAGATAAAACAAATGTGTAAGGTCCAGGCAGCGATTTTTTCAAAATTTTATAAGTTGGAGTATCAATTTGCTTCACATAATCTGAAAGATTACTTAAATCGTAACAAATAAATGAAAAGTTTGCTTTAGTTAACTTTACACCTTTAATTTTTGCTACTTTTTCCATAGCTTTTGCGTTTGTAATATCACAACCTATCCCATAAACAGTATCTGTAGGGTAAATAATTAAGCCTCCTTTTTTTAAAACCGAAACTACTTTATCAATTTCGCGTTCGTTTGGATTTTCCTCGTATATTTTAATCAACTCAGACATAGTACAAATGTAATGTATTTGAGCATAAAAAAAACCTGCATTCAGCAGGTTTTAATTTGGAATTTATTTTTCTATGAGTCTAAATCCTTCACCATGAATATTTAATATTTCAACATCTTCATCAAATTTTAAATATTTACGAAGCTTTGCAATGTAAACATCCATACTACGAGAAGTAAAATAATTATCATCTCGCCATATTTTAGTTAATGCAAGCTCACGCGGCATTAAATCATTTTTATAGATTGCCAACATTTTTAACAATTTACTTTCCTTTGGAGAAAGTTTTTGTGGTTCATTATTATCAAATGACAAGTGACGCAGTTTTGAATTGAAATCGAATCTACCAATTTTAAATTCAAAGGTTTCTTCCTCTACGTTTTCTCCACTCTCTTTACGTTGCAGAATTGCTTTAATTTTATATAATAATACTTCAGAATCAAATGGTTTATTTAGATAATCATCAGCACCTGCTTGATAGCCTTTTAAAACATCTTCTTTCATAGTTTTTGCGGTCAAAAATATAATTGGCACTTCAGAATTAGTACCTCTAATATCTTTTGCTAAGGTAAAACCATCTTTGCGAGGCATCATTACATCTAAAATACATAAATCGTAATCATCATTTTTAAACATGATTAACCCTTCTAACCCATCCTTTGCAAGTGTTACATTGTAGTCGTTTAAAGCTAAATAATCTTTTAGAACTGTTCCAAAATTGGGATCGTCTTCTACTAATAAAATTCTCTTGTTTTCCATATTTTGTTTATTTATATCAATGGCAACTTTACTGTGAATGTACTACCCGTACCTTTTTCACTTTCAACATAAATTTCCCCCTGATGGATTTGTACTATTTTTTTTACATATGAAAGCCCTAAACCATGACCTTTCACATTATGAATATTTCCACGTTCTTCTCTATAAAACTTTTTAAAGATATTTTTCTGAACGATTTTGCTCATTCCAATACCGTTATCTTTTACTTTGATTATAATATTTTGAGCGGTGTTTTCTGTAACTATATCAATTTTTGGAGTTTCATTTGAATATTTAATGGCATTGTCCAAAATATTAACAATTACATTTTTAAAATGAAATTCATTTGCTAATACCTCTGTTAAATCTGCGTTTAATTTAACTTTAATTCTTCCTCCTTTATCTTTCACTAGTAAATCTACATGTGTTATAGCTTCCTCTATTACGTCGTGAACTTCTACTTTTTCCTTACTTACATCTAATTGATTTTTTTCTAATTTAGAAATTCTCAATACATTTTCAACTTGAGCATGCATTCTTTTATTTTCATCACGGATCATTTTAACATACCGCAATACCTTTTCTTGGTCCGAAATAATTTTAGGGTTTTTAATGGCATCTAACGCTAGATTTATAGTTGCCAGTGGCGTTTTAAATTCGTGCGTCATATTATTGATAAAATCTGTTTTAATTTCAGAAATTTGCTTTTGTTTAACTAATTGATAGAGCGCACTTACAAAAGATAGTATAATTATTAAAACAAAGAAAGCCGAAAGGACTAAAATTTGAAATATTGAGGCTAAAATAAAACTTTTCTTTTCTGGAAAAGAAACAAATAACTGAAAATTACTATTACCATCATCATCTGCAAACATTGGTACTTTATAACTTTTACCAGCCTCTTTTCTAAAATAACCAGATTTTACCTGTGTTGCTAGTCCATTGCTATAAATTCCATATTTAAAATTAGTTTCTATTCCTCTACGTTCAAGCTCGTTACTTAGTCTATATGTAATTTCTTCATTACTTACCCTTTTATGAATAGGCATTCTAGATGTAATTGCTTCAAATGCAGGTTCTAATTTTGCTTTTTGAGCTTTATCTACCCTACTAATTTTAACATATTGTTCTTTTGGAGGGTCTACTAAACTCCCCTGCCCATCAATACTTTGGCCTTTTACAATGGTAATTTCTTCCTTTCTAAAAACCTCATTAAAATTAATAGAATCGTTTTCAAAGAACTCAGTTGGGACTTTATAGTTTTGCTCTATTATACTTTGTGAGTAAGTGAATTTTTCATTATTAGTTGTGTCAATTTTTTCATAAATAAACTTACTAATATCTGAATAATTCAATTTATTACCTTCGCTAATTCGATCAGAAATATCGTCATAAAAATCTTCAAATTCTCTTTCTTTAATATCTTCCGAAACTCTTGCAAGTGCAAACCTTACATTAGAAGTAAACTGCTCCTCAGTAATTTGTATTGTATTTCTAATCCAAAAAACCTGAACTGAAATAATACCTATTAAGGCAATACTCATTAATATAATGATGAGCACAAATACTCTTTTTCCCATTATACAAAATTAAACTATTAGTAGTAAATATGTTAATTTTTAACGTAAGTTAACAAAAAATTCAATATTTTAACAATATATTATGATATTTTACAATTTTTTTGATTGTCTAATAATCAGGTCATAAATAGTAGAAACCTGTAATTCAGTGTCTTTTAAGTAGTTATTCACAACTATAAAATGGGAGTTATTTATTTTAATATCATCCTTTAATTGATGATTCATTCTTTCTAGAATTTGTTCTCTGGAAACGTTATCACGCTTCATTACTCTTTCTATTTTATCTTCAAAATTTGCAGTAACAGTAATTATATAATCACACATTTTATCACTTCCGCTCTCAAATAATATAGCTGCCTCATATATAACAATATCCTTATCTAAATTTTTGACAAATTCATCAAAATGATCACGTAATTTTGGGTGTACTAATTTATTTAAAGCTGCTAATTTATTTTTATTTTTAAAAACAATTGATGCAATATAGCTTCTATTCAATTCATTATTTATATAGGCCAACTCTCCAAATAATTCATTAATTTGTTCTATGAGTTCAACATTGCTATTCATTATTTTTTTTGCTTCAACATCGGCAATAAAAACAGCTGTGCCCAGTTTTTGAAATAGCTCTAAAACAGTACTTTTCCCACTTCCAATACCACCTGTTAAACCTATAATTTTCATTTACTTTTTAATTTTGAATCAAAAATTCTATTTGACTTGGGTTTATTTTAATTGAAGAAATAAACTCACTTTTTTGCTTAATTATTGGAGTTAAAATATTGATTAAGGTATCCTTCTTGTACTGCTCGAAATCGTATACAACTAAAAAACTATTTATGGTTATTTTATTAAAATTGGAAAGTCCTGTCTGGTAGATAACCTCAATTTCTTTAGGAAATGTACTAATGTTCAGGTCATCTGGTTTGTTTATTAATTCAACAGGTATTGTAAATTTTCCTTCAGTGAATTTATCTACAACCCCAACAATTTTGACTTTAGTAGCTGACACAATCACTTTTTTCTTTTCAACTGGTAGTATTACATCAACATCGATACTAATATTTTCATAAACATTGTTTAATTTTAGAGCAGTTGTTTTAAGTTCTTCAATTGAATCTATAAATTTCTCAGGCCCAGTAATCAAAACTGAATCTGGTATAATTTTCATTGGTTCAGTTAAATTATAACCCAATTTGAATTTAAGATCTAATGAAGGGTTTATTGGAACCTTTTTTGATTTATTATTTCCTAACTCAATAAATATAGTGTCTTTTAGAATTCTTATGATTTCATTTTCTCCAGATAACTGTTCGTTTAAATAAGTTAATTGTTTGTTTGGGAGCAAATAAAAGCTTGAACTTTTTTTAGTAACATTTTTTAAATTTAACTTAACACTATGCTTTCTTATTTTATATTTTAATAATGAAAATCCAGGAGCTTTTAGAGCTAATCGAATTTCAGAATCAGGCGTACTTTGCAATAGCTTTCCATTAGGCAAATTTTCATATTCAACAGTAAATACAGCTGAACTTGTATAGCTTTTAGAAAGTTCTATTAACAGCCATATGATCGAAGTTAATACCAAAATAAATAAAAATACTTTTACTTTTCTTTTATTGGTAATTGATATACTTGATTTGTTTGATGAAGTTTTCATGTTTTAATTTAAAAACTAAATATACAAAAAAAGTGAGCTAATTGCTCACTTTTTTAAGGTATGTAATATTTCCTATTTCTTTTCTTTTGGAGCTTGAAGCTTTTTACTAAGTTCCATAGAAATAGCGGATCGTTCAAATTTTATTTTTCCAGCACCCGTTTCTATAATTACTGTATTATCACTAGCTACAATATCTAAAATTTTACCGTGGATACCACTTGTAGTTATTACTTTGTTTCCTTTAGCTATTGAAGCTTGAAAGGCTTTTTCATTCTTTGAACGTTTCATTTGTGGACGTATCATAAATAGATAAATTACCACAAACATTAATAAAAAAGGCAACATACTTGATAAAGTATCACCTCCTATTTGTAAAAATATTGTTGTATACATTTAGTTTAATTTAATTTAATTTATTTAGAATTTTTAGAATTTAACTTTTAGGAATTACATTTCCTTTTATACGTATAATTTCTCTAATTTTTTCTGTATTGGTTTTTAAGGTAATTGATTTGCTTTGTTTGCCTGTTCTTCCTTTAGAGTTAAATGAAAATTTTAATTCTGCCGATTCACCAGGTTTAATTGCCTCTTTTGGCCACTCAGGAACAGTACAACCACAAGATGCTTTAGCATCTGTAATTATTAAATCTACTTTTCCTTTATTTGATATTAAAAATATTCCTTCAATAACCTCTCCTTCATTAATATCTCCAAAATCATACTCAGTTTTGTCAAATTCAATGATAGCACTCCCTAAATTAATTTTAACATCTCTTTCTTTAGCTGTTTCTAAATTCGTAGATTTTATTTTTGAAGCTGCATTATCTTTACAAGAAATAATTGCAAAACTCAAAACGGCCATATAAATAATTGTGATTCTTTTCATTTTAAAAATTTTATTTTTGTAAAAGTATAAAATTATAATAATCCTCTTCCAATTTTATTCAATCTTTTTGAAGTTGTAAAATCTTTCAAAATTTTATCTAAAACTCCATTGATAAAAAAACTACTTTTTTCAGTAGAATAATCCTTCGAAATTTCTATATATTCATTTATAGTAACTCTAGTAGGCATAGATGGAAATTTTAAAAATTCACAAATGGCCATTTTTATTAAAATCATATCAATTTCAGCAATTCTATCAGTATCCCAATTTGGTGTTTTATCGGTGACTTCTTTTTCAAATTCAGTATGATTTAATACCACTTTTCTAAATAAGTCAATAACAAATTTTTTATCGTCAATATCCTTATATAAATTACCTAAATGAAAAGCTTGCGCTGATTTTATTTTATTTAAAGTTTTAACTATCCAAGTATTTACAAAAGGGATATCATCAACCCAACTTATATTTCTATCTTCAAGATATTCAGCTAATTTTTCATTAGGAGCAATAACTTCTTTAAATAATGCAATTATAAACTCTTTATCTTCTTTAAATGAAGATTCACTAGATTTCATATAGGAAGCATATAAATTACTTTTTTTAGTTAACATCAATATATCATGTATATATTCATTATCTAAATTCCAGTAATTTAACCTATTTGTTTCTACAAAGTTTTTTAAAGAAATGCTCTCCTCTAATAATTGTAATACTTGATTGTTTACAAATTTACTATTTGGACTAAGTTCTTCTGGAGTTGCTAAATGTTTTTTTTGAGAAATTTGAATATGCTTCTTTTCTAAACCTCTTACTTCAACTAGTAATTGAAGCATTAACGCATACATTTCATGCGTTTTATCTATACTTTTAAGCAAGAATTTTTCTTCTTTGTCAAGGTTATCACTTTTAGACTGAAGCAACGCGTAAACCGATTGCATTACTTTAACTCTAATATGTCTTCTGTTTATCATTTAAAGAACTTTGAAACTTTTATTGTTTTAACAGCGCAAAAATACTATTATTTTTTAGATTTGAAATACTGTTTTAAGTTTTTTAAACAAAGTTAAATCTATCATAAATAACTAAAGTTACACTTTTATTGGTGTATCTTCGTGCATTAAAAATTTGAAGTTCCATTTAATTCTCTATGAAAGCATTACAATACTTAAATAAATATTTTTCAAAATATAAGTATCGACTACTCTTAGGAATCGTTATTACAATTTGTTCTAAGATTTTAGCCTTGCAGGTTCCTCAGCTTATTAGAGAATCCGTAAATGCAGCGGAAGATTATAGAATTGGTATTACCACTGATTTGGATTTTGTAAAATCCGAGCTGTTAAATAACATTCTGTTGATTATTGGAGCAGCACTACTTTCTGGATTTTTTACCTTTTTAATGAGGCAAACTATAATTGTAACTTCTCGATTAATTGAATTTGATCTAAAAAACGAAATTTACCAACAGTATCAACGCTTATCTTTAAACTTTTATAAAAAGAATAGAACAGGTGATTTAATGAATCGTATAAGTGAAGATGTTAGCAAAGTACGTATGTATTTTGGGCCTGCAATTATGTATTCTATGAATATGTTGGTGTTATTTGTAGTTGCTATAATAAAGATGTACAATATAGATCCAATTTTAACAAATTACACCCTTCTTCCATTACCAATTTTATCTGTTTCAATATATGTATTAAGTAGAATTATCAATAAGCGCAGTACTATAGTTCAACAATATTTATCCAAATTAACTGCAAGTGCGCAAGAAACATTTTCAGGTATAAGTATTTTAAAATCGTACGGAATTGAATACAAGGCTATGAATGAATTTGAAGATTTAGCCAACACTTCAAAAGAAAAGAATATTGATTTATTTAAAGCACAAGCTTTATTTTTTCCTTTAATGATTTTATTAATTGGATTGAGTAATATTTTGGTGATATATATTGGTGGTCTACGCTATATTGAAGGTACAATTACATTAGGTGTAATTGCTGAATTTATCATGTACGTAAATATGCTAACTTGGCCCGTTGCAGTTGTTGGATGGGTAACTTCTATCATTCAACAAGCTGAAGCTTCTCAAAAACGTATTAATGAGTTTTTAAAACATGATCCAGAAATTAAAAACAATACGCTTAAACCTTCAAATATTGAGGGTACAATTGAATTTAAAAATGTTTCTTTCACCTATGATGACACGAATATAACAGCTTTAAAAAATATAAGTTTCAAAATAGAAAAAGGAAAAACCTTAGCTATATTAGGGAATACTGGGTCTGGAAAATCAACTATCATAAATTTAATTGCTCGATTATACGATGTGGAGAATGGTGAACTGTTAATAGATAACATTCAAATAGATCAACGCAATTTAGATAATTTAAGACAGAGCATTGGGTTTGTACCACAAGAAGCCTTCTTATTTTCAGACACTATAAAAAACAACATCAAATTTGGAGATAATTCTGCTTCAGAAAGTAAAATTGAACAGGCAGCAAAAAATGCCTATATCCATCATAATATTACTAATTTTAATGAAGGGTATGA
>JQIA01002148.1_pt1 | contig 10548 bp, 7 predicted proteins | sample 811431 | NCBI WGS metagenome assembly JQIA01 (sample SAMN02998118, study PRJNA258478) | marine sediment metagenome | biome: marine; feature: seafloor; material: sediment; isolation source: oil-polluted sediment collected from 3 locations (0.5 km, 0.7 km and 0.9 km)... | place: USA: Gulf of Mexico ... | reverse complement strand
CAAAAGATCAATGAAAGAAGAGCTATTAGAGGCTCTATTAGGTGATTTAGATGAAATGAAAGGTGAAGATATGAAAGACCTTTTCTCTGATCTACCTGAAAAAGGAATGAAAGCAACTGTTATAGCTGACTCTCCTGAAGGATTAAAAGAAGGGCTAGACAAAGCTGAAGAGTTCATGAAAGCGAGAATGGGCAAAGAAGAGTCTGAAGAAAAAGAAGAAGACGAGAAAGAAGAAGAAAGTTCAGAGGAAGAGTCCGAAGAAAGCTCAGAAGAAGAATTAGAAGAGTCTGAGGAAGAAGATGATGAGTCCGAAGAAGAAAAACTAGAAAGAAAGAAAAAAGAAATAGAAGAATTAAAAAGAAAACTACTATAGGAGGCTAACATGTCCAGAGTTTTAACTGGCAAGAAGTTAGTCGATTCAGTAAGAAAAAGAACGATGTGTCCTGACGATACATCTATCTTTACTGATCAGGATATCCTAGACATCTTAAATGAAGAAATGGATGTTCAGATATTAGATAAACTTCTCACACTACACGAAGAGCATCTTACAGTACATGAGGATGTTGATAGAGATACTAGCGGTATATATGATATACCTTATAGGTCTATTGGTAACAAAGTAAGAGACATCAGCTTACAATCAGGAAACTATACGTACGAGCTATCACAAGTTAGTATCGGAGAGTTATCCGATTATAGTTACGATATTGACTCTAGTAGTTACCTAGACAAGTTCTATGTTGAATCAAATCAAATTAAATTAATCAGTAAAAATAGAAACTACGATAAAATGAGATTCTGGTACTACATAAGACCAAGTGTTATGACATTGGAAGATAATGCTGGAACTATATCTAGTATTGTCGATAATGGAGATGATACTGTTACTTACGTACTTTCTAGTTTAGGAAAAGAGTTTACCCTGTTACAAGAATATGATATCGTAGGTAAAAGGACTCCTAATAAAATCAAATCATGGGATCTTACACCAGTTAGCTATAGTAGTGACAGGACAACAGGCTCTATTACTTTTAATATAGCTGATATAGAGAAAACTGCTAATACTATCGGGGAAATAAAAGTAGGCGACTATATATGTTTAGCTGAAGAATCTCCTGTACCAAATATACCTACAGAATTACATCCTGTTCTAGCACAAGCTGCTGCTATCCACATCCTGGAAGCACTAGGTGATACAGAAGCATTACAAAATGCTCAAGTTAGAATTCAGATGATGACAACAGCTATCCAAACATTAATAGATGATAGAGTTGAACTTGCACCTAAGAAAATTAAACCTAGACACGGAACATTAGCTGAATCTCTAGGGACATCTAAAGGGCGTAGAAAAGGGTCTTTATAATGAGCGGTTCTAGAGCAAATCTAATAAAGTGTAATGGCTTAGCTACGTCTGGTAATGAACTATCTTTACCTGAAGGATCACTAAGACAAGCAACTAACGTTAATATAGATGAACAAGGGGTCATAACTCCTAGACGTGGATTCAATGACTATGGTACACCTACCGGTGGGTCAGAGACTATAGGTAGCCAAGTAAAGCAATTACTAGAATACAAAGATGCTATAATAAGACACTACCAAGATAAATTAGAATACGAAGATAGCAACGGTGATTTCCAAGAAGTAACTGGATCATACTCTGAACTTAGAGCTGGATATAGAATCAAATGGCAAGAATCAAACGCTAACGTATACTTCACTACTGATGATGGTATTAAAAAGATATCTGCTAAGAACACAGCTTCTTTAAATGCTGATATGGTAGAAGATGCAGGAGGCTTAAAAGCTTCTTATGGTGAAGGAATAGTTGTCCCTACTGTAGGAGGATACTTAACTCCCAACACAAAAGTAGCATATAGAATACTTTACGGAACGAGAGACGCTAGCAATAACCTTATATTCGGATCACCTAGTTCAAAGTTCATAGTAACTAACTATAGTAAACAAGAAATAACAAATGAACAATCAACTGTAACATTTACCAATGCTGGAGGAAGTCCGATAGTTAACGGTGATTATGTTATATATCAAAATAGTGATGCGATATACTGCGTTTACTTCGATACTGATGGAAACTCAACTCCACCTAAAACCGCCGATACGATAGGTTCAGTTTATGTAAAAGTAGAAGTAGGCTCATCAAGTACAAACGCAAATGATTCTGCGGTTATATTTGCAAACGATATTGCAAACTCAATAACAAACGTATCAGTAAGTATTGGAACAAACATTGTTACTATACTTAGCACGGAAGATAATGATATAGAAGGATTAGTAACTGTTAGTAGTGCTAATGGGATATTAGCTATAAATACCACGGCAAATGGAGACGTTAGTGACGGGGATTTTGCATCTGTTCAAATAACAGGAGTAGTTCCTCCATCAGCATCTACGGATCATTTTTACCAAATATACAGAACTTCTATATTAGAAGCTACTGACGGGTTTGATCTTAATGATATCGATCCAGGCGATGAGATGAATCTAGTATATGAATCATCTGTTACAGATACAGATATCTCTAATGGAGAGTTTGTATTTACAGACACTACACCTGAATCATTTAGATCATCATCAGCACCTTTATATACAAACCAAGTTACAGGAGAAGGAATTCTTCAAGCTAACGAGGCACCTCCAATTGCATTAGACACAGCTCTTTTTAGAAACTCAATGTTTTATGCTAACACTAAATCAAGACATAGATTCACAATAGACTTAGTTTCTATAGATGACTTTGTATCTGATAAGACTAGATTAGTAATAGGTAACTCTACTATAAGTAGATATTATACTTTTGTAGGGACTACTCAAGTAACTGAGATATCCATAGATTCAGTTCCTAATGCTGGTGATTTTTTATTAGCATTTTCTGCTAATGACGAGAGAAAATACTCAATATACTTTGGCGATACGAATGATAACCCTGATATAAGCGGAGCTTTTGCTATTAGAGTGTCTCTAGATGGTACACCTAACGAAGAAGAAATAGCAACTAGAATAGAAACTGCTTTACTAGATAACATAGATTATACAATAACTAGAGTAACAGATACTTTAACATTCACATATTCAAATAACGGATATACTACAGGTATTTCAGAAGAGACAGGAACTTTCTCAACAATTACTAATAACACACTAGGAACAGGTGAATTAGTAGACACTACTGAAGGCGGAGATATATTACTATCAGGTCTTACATCAGTAGGACAGTCCATCGATGAGACTTCTAGAAGCCTTGTGAAAGTTATATCTCAAGATTCATCATCTCCAGTGAATGTGTTTTACTTAACAACTTCCAATGATCTACCTGGACAATTATTATTCGAAAATAGAACCTTAGAAGATGAAACATTTTATATAGCAATACAGTCTGGATACGATGCATACAGTAATGTAACCGCATATGTAACAGGAGATAGGGTATCTAACTCAGGATTTGATTATATAGCTCTATCAGCCACTACAGGTAACGCTCCTAGTGGAGATACTTCTTCTAATCTTTATTGGCAGTATATCGATCTAGGTGGAGAGTTTAGTCCAGAACTAACTAATTTTAATGAGTTTACTAGTATATCAGGTAATGGTGATACTACGACAGTTACATTAGTTGATCATGGATTAGAGACAGGTGACGAGAGATTCTTATCCTATCTTAAAGTATCTGGAGATGATTACGATGGATCTGTTATATACAATCCTAATGACGTAGTAGAATTCAATGGAAACACTTACACTAACATACTAATTACCACTGGAATAGATGATACAAGCGAAGACCCTAGTGGATCTATAAATAACAACACATACTGGAATTATACTCCGGAAACGTTTGCTGGTGTCTACACTATCACTAAAGTAGACGATGATAATTTCACAATTATAGAAGCTACCCCTGCTACAGTTACCGCTTTTGTGGTAGAATTCAGCTCAATGTTCGTAGTCGGAGAAGAATCAAGTAATGAGGAATCTCCTAACAGAATTTACTTTTCAAAAATTAATGAACCTGAAGCAGTTCCTATTGTAAACTATATAGATGTTGGACCACAAGATGATGAGATCCAAAGAATATTAGCACTAAGAGATAATCTATTCGTATTAAAAGACGACGGTGTTTATATAATATCAGGAACATCAGCTCCTAATTTCTCAGTAAGATTATTAGATAATACTAAAATAATTGCACCTGATAGTGCGGTTGTCTTAAATAATCAAATATTCTGCTTAACAGACCAAGGTGTAACAATGATCACCGACTCCGGTGTAGGAGTTATATCTGAAGGAATTAAGGACCTTATAGACGACGTAACAGTCCAAGAATTTGATTTTTCTGCAAACACATTTGGAGTAGCATATGAAAATGACACTGCTTATGTAATGTTTGCTCCTACTAAATCCACGGACACTACATCTACTCAAGCATTTAGATATAACTCATTCCAGAGAACATGGTCTAGATGGGAATATAATGCTACATGCGGTCACGTACTTAAGAAAGACAATAAAATATATTTAGGTGATGGAGATAGAAATTACGTAGTTGTTGAAAGAAAGAATAATGACAGAACAGATCACGCTGAGAGATCATTTACTGGTACTATAAATACCAATGGCGTAGACGGAACTTCTTTGGAACTATCAACATTAGTAAACATAGACGTTAATGATGCAATTACACAAACTCAAGAAGTTAGTATATCTTACTTTAATAATCGATTACTTAAGAAATCAGACTTCTTTGATACTGGTATTGAACTAAGTGGAACATTATCAACTACGAACCCCGTAATATTCACTACATCATACACTCATAAATTAGAGAATAATTCTGACTGGGATCTACTAGTTAAAAAGGATTTAGGCTCAGGCATCGAATCAGGTATAGAGACATTTACTATAACCGTTATAGATGACTATAATGTATCTTTTGAATATGACAACACAGCGAATAGTTTAATCTCTATAGACTTTAGAAATTACTATTACAAAACATTTGCGGCCACTGCCGGTAGTAATATGCCTAATAAACTCCAGGCCTTTAACGATCACTTAGCAGAAGTATCTCCAGCTTATTTTGATGCTTCTAGAGTATTTACGTTTGATAACATAAGACAAGATACTATTGACCTTGTGTCGGAATTAAACGAAGTTGATGCACCTACATCAATAAAAACATACAAAGACCCAAGCACTGTAATATATGAGGCTTATATCACATCAAAAGATGTACTAAGAAATCAAGTAGATGTACATGAGCCTAGACCATGGATCGAAGGTGAGATAGAGATATTTAAAAATATAGTTAAAGTAGTAGAATGGAATCCACAACACTTCGGAGATCCATCCGCATTAAAGCAAATCAGATATATGACTATCATGTTTGATCAAAATAACTTCTATGATGCTACTGCTAAATTTGCGACTGATGCGGCACAAGCTGTAAAAACGGTTAATTTCCAAGGTAAAGGTATAGGATACTGGGCAGACATGTCTTGGTCTAATGCTAATCACTATTGGGGAGGAGTCGGAAACGATATCCCATTTAGAAACCCAGTACCTAGAGATAAGCAGAAATGTAGATATATATCACTAACGTTCGAACATAGAAATGCTAGAGAGTTCTTTAAAATAGTAGGAATGACAGCAGTTGTTAGACCAATAAGCGATAGAGCATACAGGTAATATATGAAGATTAATAACATAACTCAAATTAGAGCAGAAGACTTTGATCCTGATTTACAAGATACTATCCAAAGATTAGGGTACGTACTCAACACATTCATGCAGCAGGTAGTCGAATTATCTGACGAAAGGATTGATTTTGAGAATAGAGTAGAGAATCTTATACAATTTGAAATCACTGTAGACAGTACAGGAATACCTACGTTAAATGACAAAGTAAACATAGGAAAGACCACATCACGAGGAATGGATATAATTAGAGCATATAACCAAACAAATACAAACACATATCCAACTCAAAAGCCTTTTATAAACTATGAAGACTTAGGTAACGGGCTGATACAGATAAAAAATGTAGTAGGTCTTCAAGGTAATAATAAATACTTACTAACTGCTATAGTATACTAAGTTACTGTAATTATTTAAAAGTCTAAGCTTAATTAATTTAACAACTATATTATAGGTAGATCAACCTATATATTAGGTATTTAGGAGTTTTTAAGATGGCATACAATGCATCAAACAATAATAACAACCAACAACAAGTTGCTGGAAGTAACCCTTTGGCTTCAGGTAGCAATGCGTTAGCCGCTCAACCTGCACCTTCTCAGGATCAAAATAACGCTCCTACAAGCAATAGTTCTACTTCAGCTATACAAGGTGCTGCATCAACTCAAGTATCTCCTCAACAGTCCCCACAGGACTCTAAGCCAGCTTCTTCTGGAATGTTCACTAATATTCAAAAATATGTAAGTAAGAATAAGCCACAAGCACAAAAGATGGCAACTGCTGTAAAACAAGATTTTGGAAAAAAAGCACAACAAATCAATACAGCTACACAAGATAAAAGAAAAGAACAAAAACAAGCTCTTGCTACGGCTACTAATCAGCTAAGCGACCAAAGAAGTCAAGCTCAAACAACAGTTGATACTGTGACTAGTGATAGTAAATTCAAAGGTCTCCAAGATGATCAAATGCAGTCATTTCAAAGTATGTTTAGACAAGGACCAGAGACACAGGAAGTCGGAGCATTAGATTTAGTATCCCAAACAAATAAAGCTAGCGCTCTCCAAAAACTAGCTGATAAGTCAGAGAGAGAAAAAGGTAGAAAAGCACTAATGCAACAGACTTTTGGTGATAGACAATATACCAAAGGTCAATCTGACTTAGATAACTTAATTCTAGGTGGTGACACACAAGCAAGAGAAGATTTAATTAAAGGTGTTAAAGGAGAAGCAGGGGTTGTTCAAAGTACTATAAAAGAAGTAACTGAACAATCTCGAAATGATCTCTCTAACCTTAGAGGAAATATCGATTCTTTTAAAGGCGATCTTCAAGACATGCTTAACCAAGGTTCAGAGGGATTATCAGCAAAAGCACTTGCTGAAAGAAACGCATTAATATCTAATAGAAAAGCACAAGCTCTAGAAATGGAGAAATTATACGCTGATAAGCTACAGGGTCAAGCAGATACATTTAAGAAATTAGGCAGTATGTCTGACGGTGAAATGTATGATTGGTTTAAAGACCAAGGGATAATAGAAACTGACGAGGTACTCTCTGGTTTTCTAGGAAGAAGTGCTAGAGCAGACCAGGCTTTATTAGACGAAGCATTAGGTAGAGGCGGTAAAGTAAAGGTAGGAGATTCTTATCTCGACAAAAGTGACGTAGAAGACATCTTTTTGAATAGACAATACCAAGGTGCAGACGTAGATTCTTTGTTTTATAATACTGAAACAGGTGAATATCAAATGAATCCTGAATTATCAGCTTATAGGGATCAATCCATGAGTGATTTGGATCTAGCCATGGCCTCAGCATCAGGAGGGAATCCTTATAAAAAACTTGAAGGTTTAGAAGCTGTTTACGGATATAGTGATCAAGGGCTCTATGGTGATGATTTCCTATATAAAGATACACCTTCTACAATGAACTTCGGTAATTTAAAAGACCAAAACTGGGATAATCTATTAGAGAAAGCCATATATAAAGATAACCAAGGTCTAGACACAGCAGATCTACTAAGTAGCTATTATGGTGATGATTACAAGGATATAGAGGACTTTACAGGAAGACAGAGTTACACCGATTCTATGACTAACAAACAAACTAAAGGACTAAGAAGATACTTATCTGACATGTCAAAAAAATTAGGTGACGATAAATTCATTCAAGACATAATAAGTAGAGAAGTTGGAACCAGCTACGACGATCTAATAAGCGGTAAAGATATATTAAGTAAGAATAAATACGGTGAATATACATTGGCCGACCAAGATACTATAAACAGAGAGAATGCTCTGAGAAGATTAGCTAATAGACAAGACATAATGGATACTAAAACGTTTGACAGATCATATACCGATAGCGGCGATATATACAGTAAACTAAAAGCTAGACTTGGTAGTTCTGATAGGAAACTATAAGGTTAGCTATGGAAATGTACAAAAGCTATATTAAAGAAAGAGAAGGAAAAGAACTTCTATACAATGATAAAGGTTTTTGTACTTATGAGATAACTGGTGAGTATGTATATCTAATTGATGTATACGTAAAGCCAGAGTATAGAAAGAATAACGTAGCGACTGATTTTATGAACGAAGTTGCTGATATAAGTAAAGAATGTACTCAGATGATAACTAGCTACTCTACTATAGCTGAAAATTGGCAAAGTAGTAAAAAAGTGATACAATCAAGAGGGTTTAAGTATTATACTGAGAATAAAGATGAGAATATGGTTTATTTAATTAAGGAGATAAGATAATGGGCAATGTTGTAAAAAAGGCTACAGACGCCGTTGGACTAACAGATAGCGGTAAAGCTGGCGAATTGGCAGGACAGGCAGCGGGAGTCAATAGGGAAATGGCTAAACGACTTGCAGCTATAGATCTTCCTGACGTCGAAAAACAAAGAATAGCTTTAGAGATGCCAGAATTAGTTGGCTTATTGGAAACTGAAGAACTATCTCCTAGCGAATTCGAGCAGATAGTAGAAGACCAGAGACTTAGAAAAGATCAGATGTCCGCACTTGATACGTTAAGACAACGTAGCGAAGAAGGGTTTACAGAGAAAGATAAGCTACAACAAGAAGAAATGTTAGGAGATATTGCTGCACAAGAGATGGCCCAAAGAGCTTCTATAGAGCAACAAATGGCCAGGCAAGGAAAGGACTCTTCCGGCGCTTCGCTGATAGCTAAACTACAAGGCCAACAAAACCTAGCTAATCAAGGCAGAGAGCAGGCATTAAAGAATGCTGCACAGTCACAGGCGAATAAATTAGCAGCAGCTCAGAGCTTAGCTCAACAAGCCGGTAATGTTAGAGGACAAGATTACTCCGTAGCCAGAGATAAAGCAAGTGCATCTGATATAATAAGTAGAGCTAATGCTCAAAATAGACAAGACATCGCAAGTAAAAACCTCGGTCTACGTCAGAATATAGCTAACCAAAGAGTAGATATGGCTAATCAACAGCAAATGTTTAATAAAGGTTTACAGCAACAGGATTTTCAAAATAAAATGAGTAAAGCTAGCGGGCAAAACCAAGTGTCAACTAATCAAGCAAACATGTATATGGGACAGTCTCAAGCAGCAGCACAAGCAGATGCACAAATGATGAGTGGGTTAATGAATCTAGCCGGATCGGCTGCCATGAAATCCGATAAAAATGCAAAGAAGGATATTGAAAACGGATCTCCAGCAGTTAACGATTTTCTTGACAAACTGAAGCCATATATGTATAATTACAAGGATGAAGAAATTGAGAATGAAGATATGGAAGAGCCTCAATTAAGCGTAATGGCACAAGACCTAGAGAAATCTGAACTAGGTAGAGAGTTCGTTGAAGAAGACGAAAACGATACCAAGAGAGTTGACTACAATAAAATGGCACCAGCACAATTAGCAGCGTTAGCTGAACTTCATCAGAGATTAAAGAAACTTGAAGGAAAAGAATAATGTTCAACGGTATAAAAAGAAAACTAACAGATGATGAATTCCTAGGCTTACCAGAGGCTAATCAAGAATTAGCTATGCAAGATAACGCAGCCCAAAAAGCAGATGCTCTCGGTGATATAGGTGTAATGAGTGATTTAAAAAAACAAGGATTTGATTCAGTTGAAAGTTATAGAGATAACAAAGATATGGTTCAAAATAAAAAATCAACTAAAATGGCACTAGACGCAATAGGTGAGATGATGGGTGCAGGCCAACAACAATCTTCTCCTGTTAGAATAGAAGCACCTCAGATATCTATGCCTAAAGATGAAATGGCTCAGCTAAGACAACAAGTACTACAGAACATGATTACATCAAGGTAATAGAGGTTAATATGAGAGATGACAATAATTATAACGAATTATTACAGAAAATGAAGGACGAAATCCTGGAAGATTCTTTATCTAAAAGAGAAGATGTGAATTTAAGCGATGCCTTTGTTAACAATAAAGAGATAGACGTCCCTTTGGATAATTACGTAGTAGACACAAATACTCTAGATGAGATCCCTAAAGAAAATAAGATAGAAGAAGTAGTTAATGAAAAAGAGATAGATAATACCAATGAAGATGCGTATAGTCCTTATATAAAAACTAAGCAAGCATTAGTTGACGATAAACTTGATGATAGATTAGATAGCTTGGCAAAAAGTCCAGCATACCAAAGACAAGGGCCAGTTAAAGAAGTACTTAGCGACTCCCCTAGAGAATCCTCTGATGATAAATTTGTACAGAGACTAGAAGAGCTAGAATCTAGTAGAAAAAAAGACATCGAAAGTGCTAGAGATGATGACTACTATAGAAATTTACTTGGAAACGCCATTAAGTTACTAGGGCAAGCAGGAGC
>JQIA01002147.1_pt1 | contig 10550 bp, 7 predicted proteins | sample 811431 | NCBI WGS metagenome assembly JQIA01 (sample SAMN02998118, study PRJNA258478) | marine sediment metagenome | biome: marine; feature: seafloor; material: sediment; isolation source: oil-polluted sediment collected from 3 locations (0.5 km, 0.7 km and 0.9 km)... | place: USA: Gulf of Mexico ... | reverse complement strand
TTTTGTTAGACTAAAGATTCACCTTTCATTTCATTAGGAATCTCAACTCCTAGTAAAGCTAATAAAGTTGGAGCTAAATCTGCTAAGATTCCATCTTTAATGGATTTGTAGTTACTATTTATCAATATGCAAGGCACTTGATTTAAGGAATGAGCTGTATTTGGACTTCCGTCTGCATTCACGGCATTATCTGCATTTCCATGATCAGCAGTAAGAATAATTGCATAATCATTAGCAATTGCGGCTTCAATAGTTTCTTTAACACAGGCATCCACAGTTTCGGCAGCTTTTAGAATTGCATCATAAATTCCGGTATGACCAACCATATCTCCATTGGCATAATTTAAACAGATAAAATCGTGTTTTTGCCTCTTGATTTCTTCTATTGCAGCTTCTTTTACTTCAGGAGCACTCATCTCTGGCTGCAAATCATAGGTAGCTACTTTAGGAGAAGATACCAGTCTTCGTTCTTCGTTTTCGAATAAAGCTTCTCTACCTCCTGAGAAAAAGAAAGTAACATGGGCATATTTTTCTGTTTCTGCAATTCGTAATTGATGTTTTTTGTTTTTGGCGAGAACTTCTCCAAGAGTGTTATTAATATTTTCAGCATCATAGATCACATTTATCTCCTTGAAACTCTTATCATAATTCGTTAAAGTATAATACTGCAAATTGAGGGTTTGCATCTGCTGATCTTCAAAACTTTTTTGAGTTAAAGCAGTAGTAAGTTGACGTAAACGATCGGTTCTAAAATTGAAACAAATCACTACATCATCTTCTTTAATCAATCCTTCTTTTTCTAGTAGAATCGGCTTTATGAATTCATCGGTTATGGAGTTTTTATATGATTCTTCAATCGATTCAATGAGGTTTTGGGATTTTTCTCCTTTGCCATTTACAATTAAATCATATCCGAGTTTAATTCTCTCCCATCGCGTATCTCTATCCATGGAATAGTATCTTCCAATTAAAGTGGCAATTTCTGCAGGTGTATCTTTTATTTTGTCTTGTAAGTTTTGGATGAAGCCTAAACCACTTCTAGGATCACAATCTCGACCATCGGTAATAGCATGAATAAATACTTTATCTAAGCCATAATCACCTGTTATTTCGCAAAGTTTAATCAAATGCTTGTCGAGAGAATGCACTCCTCCATCCGAAACTAAACCCATAAAATGAACTGCTTTATTATTCTCCTTTGCATAAGTAAAAGCTTTTATCAATTGTTCATTCTGTCTAATTGAATCGGTTTCAATAGCCTTATTGATTCGTAACAGATCATGATAAATTCTTCGCCCGGCACCCAAGTTCATATGCCCTACTTCAGAATTTCCCATCTGACCTTCAGGAAGGCCAACGGCTTCTCCACTCGCTCCCAATCTGGAGTTTGGATAATCTTGTAATAGAGAATCGAAAAAAGGTGTTTTTGCGGTATATAAAGCATTAGATTTATCGGTCTTTCCTAGTCCCCATCCGTCTAAGATTAGTAGCATTGTGCGCTTTGCGGTCTTTGTCATTTTATAGTATTTAGTCTTAAGTTGCAAAGGTACGAAAAGGACTGTAGGGATATGGTTTTAGACGAAAAGAGATATCCCATACTTTATGTGCCATACTTTATGTGCCATGTTTTATGTTATTTTTCGTATCTTTATACAAAAAAAGAGATGAATCCTTTTACTTTAAGATATAATCCTGATTATTTTTGTGATCGTGAAGATGCATTAATCTATTTAAAAGCAAATGCTGTTAATGGGTTAAACACACTAATTCACAGTCCAAGACGTTTAGGGAAAAGCGCTTTGATTCTCCACTTATTCCATCAGTTAGAAAAAGAAAAATCATTTGAATGCATTTATGTTGATTTATTTGCGAGTCAAAACATTAAAGATCTAACGAAGTCATTTGGTGAAGCTTTACTAAAAAAATATCATACAAAAAATCTTCTAGGCGGAGTAAAAAAATTATTTAAAGGTCTTTTTGTTTCTGTTACTTTCTCTTCAGATGGATCACCACAACTCAACTTAGGAATTGATGTAGCACAAGTTGAAACAAGCTTGAGTCAACTTTTTACATATTTGGAAAATAGGAAAAAACCAATAATTATTGCATTTGATGAATTTCAAGAAGTTGACGCATATCCAGAAAGAGCAGAAGCAATATTACGCTCATTTACACAACGATTGAAGAATGTTTTTTTCATTTACTCTGGTAGTTCTAATCACATCCTTCAAAATATGTTTTATAGTGCCAAAAAAGCTTTTTATCAGAGTAGCGAAAGTTTGGTTATTGACAAAATTAAAAAAGACAAATACGAAGCGTTCATACTTCATTGTTTCGAAAATAATGGCAAAAAAATAACAAATGAAGCTATTAATCATTTACTAGATTTTTCCGAAACTCACACTTATTATACCCAAGTGATATGCAATCAAGCTTTTTATAAATCAGTGTCATTATTAGAACTTGAGGAAGCTCAAGACATAACCAATTCATATATTGAAACTCGCAAGCATGACTATTTAAGTATCTATAATCTACTACCTGAAAATCAAAAGAAGCTTATATCTGCTATTGCAAATGAAGGCTATGTTTTAAAACCATCTTCAGTTGAATTTCTTATTAAACATAAGCTCCCTTCAAGCTCTTCTACCCTACTAGCTGTACACGCTCTTGTTGAAAAGGAGATGATTTATAAAACTGATTTAGGTTACAAAGTTTATGATGTGTTTTTTAGACGATTCTTAGAGAAGTATTTCTAGACTTTCAACGGCACATAAATATGGGTCTTATAATTTTCTGGCTTATTCTTCTCAGGATTGTTGATGTATTTTTCGAAACAAGTTTGGTCTTCCAATTCATGACCTGATGCAGGTAGCCAGTTTTTAAAAATATAGTCATATACCTGTTCTAAATTGGTATATGGACCTTTATATTTAAAGATGGCGTACTTTCCTCCAGCAATAGTTTTTACACCTATATTCCCTTTCGCTTGAACATCTTTCTTAACAGTCATACAGGCATCATAACGAAGCTTCTCCGTTTCTGTAACCTTCGGATCGTCATGACCAATTCCAATGCATTCGAGCCCAAAGCTGAATAATTTCTCTTGCTTCATAAAATCCATGAGTTGTTGCCACGCTTTGCCTGCTGATTCTTCGTATTTACCAAGCGACTGCACATAAATCACTTTTTTTCCTTTAACTAATTTGATTTTTGGTTTTAAATTGAGTTCCATGACATTACTATTTAAATTAACAAATTCGAAAGGAATGAGGGCCTTTTTGCCTTCACGGAATGCTGCTGGTGTTATTCCGAAACGCTTTTTAAAAGCCTTATTCAAGGAAGAAGGGACTTCAAATCCTACCTGAAACGCAATGTCTTTAATAGGATCCTCTGAAAACTCAAGCAACTTTGCTGCTCGATCTAATCTCAAACGATGTATAAATGCTCCTAAGGGTTCATTCAAGAATGCTTTAAAGATTCGGTGAAAATGAAATACGGAAAAATTAGACAGTTGAGCTAATTTTTCGAGTTCCATTTTTTCATCCAAATGTGCATCCACATACATCAACACCTTATTGATGCGTTCTTGGTAATCTTTGATTGTTTCTTCTGTTCCTTTCATAATATGGTTCAAAAGTAAGTGATTGAAATGGGAAAGGGTTTTCCATTCTTGCTAAGTTAGAGAAAAGTTTGCAGGTATGCAGGTGTGCAGGTGTGCAGGGAAGAGACGACAACAAAGTTCAGAAGTTCAGAGGGAAATTAAATCAATAATTTGGCAACAATTATATTATAACCTTATTACAATTGGATTTCAAGCATAAAAAAAGACTGCCCGAATAAATCAAGCAGCCTTTTTTATATAACTTCTAATCGAAATCTATTTCCTAGACTCAATCAAAATATCCAATAATTTGATTCCAGCTTCGGTTACTATCGTACCTGGGCCAAAAATCGCAATAGCACCTGATTCGTATAAGAATTCATAATCTTGTGGAGGAATTACACCACCTACAATAACCATGATATCTTCGCGGCCTAATTTTTTAAGTTCGGCTATTACTTGAGGAACCAAAGTTTTATGTCCTGCTGCTAAACTAGAAACACCTAAGATGTGAACATCATTTTCGACGGCTTGTTTTGCAGACTCTGCAGGAGTTTGGAATAAAGGTCCTATGTCTACATCGAATCCCATATCAGCATAACCTGTAGCAACTACTTTAGCTCCACGATCGTGACCATCCTGACCCATTTTTGCAATCATTATTCGAGGACGACGTCCATCGAGTTCTGCAAATTGGTCGGCCATCTCGCAAGCTTTCTTAAATTGATCATCGCCTGCTGATTCTGCTGAATATACTCCTGATATAGATCTAATCACTGCTTTATATCTTCCGAATATGGCTTCACATGCATCTGAAATTTCACCTAGTGATGCACGTTTTTGTGCTGCATCAACGGCTAATTCTAAAAGATTACCTTTTCCTGTTTTACAAGATTCAGTAATTGCTTCCAATGCTAGTTTAACCTCATCATTATTACGACTCTTACGCAACTCAGCTAGTCTTTCTAACTGTGAAGTTCTTACTGCGGTATTGTCAACTTCTAAAGTTTCGATAGGATCTTCCTTCTCTAAGCGATATTTATTGACTCCAACAATAGTCTCTTTTTTTGCATCAATACGTGCTTGTTTACGTGCTGCTGCTTCTTCTATACGCATTTTTGGTATTCCAGTTTCAATAGCTTTTGCCATTCCTCCTAGTTCTTCAACCTCTTCGATTAAAGTCCAGGCCTTATCAGCTATCTCTTGCGTTAGACTTTCAATATAGTAAGAACCTGCCCAAGGATCAACTGTTTTACAAATATTTGTTTCTTCTTGAATATAAATTTGAGTATTCCTGGCAATCCTTGCAGAGAAATCTGTTGGAAGTGCAATAGCCTCATCCAAAGCATTTGTATGTAAAGATTGAGTATGTCCTAATGTTGCTGCCAATGCCTCGACGCATGTTCGGGCAACATTATTAAATGGATCTTGCTGAGTTAAACTCCAACCTGAAGTTTGAGAGTGCGTTCGTAAAGCTAAGGATTTAGGATTCTTAGGATCGAATTTATTTACGATTTTAGCCCATAACATACGAGCCGCTCTCATTTTAGCAATCTCCATAAAATGGTTCATTCCTATTGCCCAGAAGAAAGATAAACGAGGTGCAAAACTATCGATGTCCATACCTGCATTAACTCCTGCTTTTAAGTATTCTAATCCATCGGCTAAAGTATATGCTAATTCAATATCTGCAGTAGCTCCGGCTTCTTGCATATGATAACCAGAGATAGAAATAGAGTTGAATTTTGGCATCTTTTTGGAAGTAAACTCAAAAATATCTGCGATTATCTTCATTGAAGGCAAAGGCGGATAAATATAAGTATTCCGAACCATGAATTCTTTCAAAATATCATTTTGGATAGTACCGCTTAATTCTTCTAATTTCACTCCTTGCTCCAGACCAGATACAATATAGAATGCTAATACTGGCAGCACTGCTCCATTCATCGTCATAGATACCGACATCTTATCCAAAGGAATTTGATCGAATAAAATTTTCATATCTAAAATAGAATCGATGGCAACACCGGCTTTACCAACATCGCCTTCAACGCGTTCATGATCTGAATCGTAACCACGATGAGTTGCTAAATCAAAAGCAACTGATAATCCTTTTTGTCCAGCCGCTAAATTACGTCTGTAAAAAGCATTGGATTCTTCAGCTGTGGAAAATCCTGCATACTGTCGAATTGTCCAAGGACGCATAACATACATTGTAGAATAAGGTCCTCTTAAAAAAGGCGCTTTACCTGCAGCATAATTTAAATGTTCCATCCCATCGAGATCATCCTTTGTAAAGCAAGGCTTTACCTGAATTTGCTCTGGAGTAATCCAACTTGAAGTTTCAGCTTTGATAGCTTCTTCCGTACTTGGAAAACTATTTATATTTATGTCTTTATAATTTGGTTTCATATCTTTTTTTAGTATCAAGTATCAAGACACAAGTATCAAGACTTGTTTAATACTTGCTAATGAATCTATTTTATACCTAATTCAGTTTGAAATCCTTCTAATGTCTCAAGTACATTCGACTTCACATTAATAAAGTGCTTTAAACCTTTTGCTTTTAGATCTTCCATAATCGCTTTTGGATAACCTGCTATCACAATTAGAGTATCCTTTGCCAGTTCTTTAACTTTCGGTGCTAATTCAGCATATTCTTCATCAGAACTACAAATCACTATGATATCTGCTTTAGCTGTTTTTGCTGCCTTTACTCCTTCTTCAGCCGTTTTAAATCCTGCATTATCCATCACTTCAAATCCTGCACATGCAAAGAAATTACAAGCAAAACCTGCTCTTGCTTTTCGCATATTAAGATTTCCGGAAGTAAGCATAAATACCAATGGGCGTTTATTCTTCTTTGTAAAAACATCCGTTTTATAGCGTAATCTTTCGAAAGCCTGAGGACCACGATATGGCTTTAGAGTTTCGAATTTAGCTTTCTTAACAGCCATATTAGCTGGATTTAAGATAGCATCATGCAATTCAATTTCCATATTTTCTGTAAAATTTGGGAATTGATTAGTGCCTAAAAATATTTCCTTACGTATTGCAATATCATGATCTCTTTTAGATGCTGTGGCTTTGATTGATTCTTGAATAAAACCAGCGTTTAAAGCTTCTACAAATCCACCTTTATCATCAACTTCAAGGAATAATTTCCATGCCTGTTCAGCAATTGATTTAGTTAAGCTTTCGATATAATAAGAACCAGCCGAAGGATCCACAACTTTATCTAAATAAGATTCTTCTTTTAGTAATAATTGTTGATTTCTTGCAATCCGCTCTCCAAATTCTGTAGGCTCTGCAAAAGACTCATTAAAAGCATTTACAGTTAAAGAATCAGTACCTCCAATAACAGAAGACATAGCCTCTGTTGTTGTTCTTAACATATTCACATAAGGATCGTATGCTGTTTTATTCCAGCTAGAAGTAGTGGAATGAACAAACATTTTTGCAGCTTCTTTGTTCTTAGGATCGTAGGCTTCTACCATTTTTGACCATAATAAACGTGCAGCCCTAATTTTTGCAATCTCCATGAAATAATTACTTCCAACTGCAAAATCAAAGCGGAATTTTGGAGCAAGATCATCTATACTCAGTCCTTCTTCTGTTAATTTATTAAGGTAATCTGAAGCGGTTGCTAAAGAGAATGCTAATTCTTGAACCACTGATGCTCCAGAATTATGAAAAATACTTCCGTGAACAGCTATTACTTTAAAATCAGGCATTTTTGAACTGATCTTAATCAATTCCGTTGCCATTAGCACTGAGTCAGAACTTCCAACCATTGCTAATTCTGTATATGGATTAAAAGTTATTGAACCTTTAATAGCCTTTAAATCAACTTTTTGACTTCTTAAATAAGAATAGAAGTTCTCTAAGATTTCCGTCTGATGGCTTCCGCAAATGATATTAATTTCGATAGCACTAAGTTCGATGTTTCGAAATAAGATTGCGAATTGCTTTTCTGTTAAGAACTCGGTTAAGATCAGTCCTAAAGATTCAATTCCGCGGTTTAATACGAATAAGGCCTTTTTATTTGCTTCTTTTATATCATCAACAATAATATCTTGTCTGACTAACCAATTATTATCTTCTGTATTATTTCCTCTCAAGAAAGGGAATTTTCCTGCTTGAGAATTCATTTGCTCTAATTCATTAATGTCTTCTGCTCGATAATAAGGTTTAATATCAATCCCTTCATTGGTTTCCCAAATCAGTTTTTTCCTATAATCTGCTCCCTTGAGATCTTTTATAATTATATCTTCCCATTGCTGGGTGCTAACCTCTGGAAACTCAGAAAACAATTTACTTGTTCCTTTTTTTTCTGAATTCATATTTAATTCATTTTCAAATTGGTTAAAATACCTTTGATTTTCGGGCTGCAAAGTTAATACAAAAAGTATTTACTATTGACAATCACAGGGAATTATTGTTAATTATTTCACAGTTGCCTTTTACCCCTTACATTTTAAAGATAAATTCCTATTTTTGCGTAAGGGGCGACGCCCCCATGGGGGCGTCGCCCCTATAATTTAATCTGATAAACAATGAAAAAACTACTCACAATTACTGCTATTCTATTAATTACGGCATCTTCTATACTCGCTCAAAAAGCAAAACAAAAGGTTTATGATGAAAATGCTGATCCAGTTATGGATATTAAGAAAGCTGTTGAATTAGCTCAAGAAGAGAATAAACATGTGATGCTATTTATAGGTGGAAACTGGTGTTCTTGGTGTATGAAATTAAATAAATTTATCAAAAGTGATGATGAAATAAAGTCTGCCCTTTATGATAATTATCAAGTAGTGAAAGTAAACTATAGCAAGGGTCATATTCCTTCTGAATTATTAGAAGAACTTGGATTCCCTCATCGACTTGGCTTTCCTGTAATTGTAATCCTTGATCAGGATGGCAAACGAATTCATACACAGAGCTCAGGTTACCTTGAAGAAGATAAAGGCTATAGCAAGAAAAAACTGACTGGTTTCTTTAATGATTGGACTGTTGGGAAGTTAGATCCTACAAATTACAAGAAATAGTTATTGATTTTCTTTCTCATAAGTTTATACCCTAAGCCGTATTTTGTTCATTCTTAAAATCGAATATCGTGTATCGAGTTTCGAATATCGCTATATTTGAGTACACTAAGCATTTGAACAATGAAAAAATTCTTCCTCCGATTTCTGATATTTGTATTCCTAATTGCATTAGGCTTCGCAACTGGCTACTATTATCCTTTCTCTAAAAAAGGAGATTTTACAACCAAAGACATGGCAAAGGCTGCTCAGATTATGGATCTTCAATTTGAAATGCCCGAACTAGACTCTGCCTTCCAATCATTAATAGATCAACAAGAAAATTATCAAGGTCTGAGAGATTTGAAGATTCCAAATGGTGTTTGGCCTGCTTTGCTTTTTAATCCTATACCAACAGGAAAACAATTCTCTACGGAGCAAAGTGAAATCAAATTTTCTAATTATAGTGGAACTAAGCTTCCAGAAGATCTAAATGAGCTAGCCTTTTATAGCATCGGACAATTGGCAGAATTGCTAAAAACGCAGCAAATTACTTCTGAAAAGTTGACTTCTTTCTTCATCGATAGACTTAAAAAATACGACCCTCAATTACATTGTGTAATTACCCTTACCGAAGAATTAGCAATAAAACAGGCAAAGCGTGCCGATTCCGAAATTCAAGCGGGAATGTATAAAGGATTTCTTCATGGAATTCCATATGGGATTAAAGATCTATTAAATACAAAAACGTATAAGACTACCTATGGTGCTACGGCTTATAAAGATCAGCTGATAGATGAAGATGCAGCAGTTGTACAAATGTTAGAGAAAAAAGGAGCGGTTTTAATAGCTAAACTTACTTTAGGTGCTTTGGCTATGGATGATGTTTGGTTTGGAGAAAAGACTAGAAATCCATGGAATACAGAAATTGGTTCCAGCGGATCTTCTGCTGGTCCTGCCTCGGCTGTAAGTGCGAGTTTAGTTCCTTTTGCAATCGGAAGTGAAACTTGGGGTTCTATAACATCTCCGGCAAATAGATGTGGCGTAACAGGGCTTCGACCTACCTATGGCCGAATCAGTAGAACAGGTGCTATGGCATTAAGCTGGTCTATGGATAAACTAGGTCCTATTACACGATATGTGGAAGATTGTGCTATTGTTTTCGATGCAATTTATGGCCCTGACAATATAGATCCTACAATTTATGACCTACCATTTAATTATCAATCAGAAATTGATTTCTCTAAGCTTAAAATTGGATATATTCAATCTTCTTTTGAAAATGATAGTGCAATGAAACCCTTTAATTTTGCAGGACTTAAAGTTCTCGAAGATCTAGGCGCTGAGCTAGTTCCATTCGAACTTCCAAAAATGAATGTTTACGATATGGCCTTTCTTTTAAGTGCTGAAGCTGCAGCTGCTTTTGATGAATTAACTCTGTCGAATCGAGATGACTTATTGAAAATGCAGACTCAAAATTCGTGGCCAAATATTTTTAGATCAGCAAGATTTATCCCTGCGGTTGAATATATTCAAGCTAATAGAGCACGTCAATTATTGATTCAGCAAATGGAAGAAAAAATGCAAGCTTTTGATCTCTTTATTACACCAACATTTGGGAAACAACTTTTATTGACCAATCTCACAGGTCATCCTTGTGTGGTTCTGCCAAATGGATTTATTGAAGAAAATAAGCCAGTCAGTATTTCATTTATCGGACAGCTTTTCGATGAAGCTACAATTCTCGCTGTTGCGAAAGCTTATCAGGATGCAACTGAACATCATTTGAAACATCCTGTTTTAGAATGATGAATGTAGAATTTCGAATATCGAATTATGAAGGAATCCTTCGAAATTCAGAGTTCAGAGTTCTAAATTCATTAAAAAGGCTCGCGATGCGAGCCTTTTTAAATTCTATT
>JQIA01002146.1_pt1 | contig 10552 bp, 9 predicted proteins | sample 811431 | NCBI WGS metagenome assembly JQIA01 (sample SAMN02998118, study PRJNA258478) | marine sediment metagenome | biome: marine; feature: seafloor; material: sediment; isolation source: oil-polluted sediment collected from 3 locations (0.5 km, 0.7 km and 0.9 km)... | place: USA: Gulf of Mexico ... | reverse complement strand
CGTTCTGCATTCATGCCAATAGTATTAATGCCTTTCATATTGATTAATGTATTAATATCTTGTAAAGAAAAACAGCCTTCATGAGCCATAACAGGTACATTAACCCTAGCTTGTACATACGCCATGCCAGCATAATTATCTGCTCTCACAGGTTGTTCCGCAAAATCAATACCGAAAGGTTCAATGGCTAAAATAGCTCTTACTGCCATTGTTGGGCTATATGCTTGGTTATAATCAACTCTTAAACGTACTTGATCACCCATTACCTCACGAAACTTACTGATGATTGCTTTATCTTTATCGACACCTAAACCAAGCTTCAATCTGAATGTACGCATACCTTCCGCGTAAAATTTTTGACTGAACCCTATCATCTGTTCTATTGGCATGAGAGGAATTAATGCACACAAAGGTAACTCATCTTTACACTTTCCTCCCATAAAATCATGGGCGGGTCTGTTGGTTATTTTGCCCATTAAATCATAGCAAGCAATATCAATTAAACCTTTTGCAACATCGCTTCGGTTAACATTTATATTCATTCTTTGGCGAATTTTTTCAACATCAAAAGGGCTTTGTCCAAGTACATATTGACTTAATGATTGCTGAATAATGTCGATAATTTGTTCGGGAGAGACTCCAGTTTCAGGCAACCATACAAATGCTTCGCCTAAACCATGATGACCTTCATCATCAAACATTTTACATATCACAAAATCGCCTCCATTCCATTCTTCTTCGGAGGCTATAGCCATACCTAAACCGCCTTCACCTTCTTTCATCAATTCTAAAACTTCTTGACGAAAAGGGACGAATACAGGGGTTAATTCAATTTTTACTATTTTTGACATGGTTGGTATCCTTAATAATAGTTAACTATTAACTAATTGGGTTTAATTCATTTAAAATATCGATACAGCTTGAGGGTGAATCAATGACTTTACACTTGATGGGTTATAAGCATAAGGCTTATTTTCAATATTTAACTTTGCTGGTTTTTTCATTTTAACAGCCCCCTTTTTGCAATTTGTTATTCGAAATATCGAGTAATCTAATAATCGCAGTTTTAGGATCAAATGTTATGTGACTGACCACAAGCATTAATACCAAACTAACCGATATTGATACGATAATAGGTTCGATATAATGCGGTAACAAATCAGACATTTTTAACGCGTAAAGAACAATAACGCTTATAGCCGCAACACTAGATGATATAATGGCACCCTGTTTTGTCGCTTTACGCCAAAACAAAGCGGCCATGGTAGGCACAAAGGCACCCGAAACAAAAATTGCAGTAGATAATAAAACCAGCTCAAAAATATTCTGCATATTCAACGCAAATACAATACCCAACACACCAATAATTATAATAACTATTCTGGTGACTTTCAGTAATGTTGCATCATTCGCTGTCGGGTTTAAAGAACGATATATGTCACGGCTAAAACATGTGCCTGCAATTAATAAAGCGGTATCAGCAGTTGACATCATAATTGCCATCATAGCGGCTAAACATAAACCTTTTAACCCTACTGGCATATATAACAAAATGAGTTCAGGTATCGCTGCATCAACGCCCCCACTGCTTCTCGCTAGTTCAGGTAGAATATGTGACGCCATAGTGCCTAAAAAAACAATAACAAGGCTCCAATAAAGATATACACCCGATGTAACAAACATTGCTTTACGAATAACCTGAGGATTTTTAGCCGCTGCGGCTCTTTGCCATAAAGAAGGGTCGATTAAACTAAACAATAAATCAATTATAACAATTGAAACAATATATATGGGTGTGAGTCCTCCCCAAAAGTTGTCTTCTGGAGGGGTTAAATAACTTATCGTGAGATCAATACCCAAATCCGAGACTATGTATATCGGTAATATAATACCTATAGCGATTAACATCACAAGGGTTTGGAGCAAGTCAGTATAGGCTACGGCGAGTAAGCCCCCTAAAATAGTGTAAATGACCATAATCGCCCCCGCAGCGATGATCGCCTGTTGGTAAGTAACATCTATATCTGTCATTACAGAAGTAATGGCTAACCCCGTTGCGATTAATTGCGTACCAAATAGCGCAGTAACACTTAGCAACATAGTGATAGCGAAAACTAACCTTACCCCAGAGCCATATCTTAAAAATAGTACATCAGGTACATTCCAAATTTTCGCTCTATGAATAGCTGGAGCCATTAAACCGAAAAGAAATAAACCAACGGCATAAGCCATTGTAGCAAAAAATAGTGCAATACCAATTTCATAGGCTTTTCCAGCTTTACCTAAAGTAGAAGCAGCACCAATTGAAGTACCGATTAATGTACCTAACAATAAAGGAAATTTGACATTTCTACCTGCGAGTGCAAAATCGGTATTATTGGTAATTTTACAGCTTGCATAAAAACCGACGGCCAGTAATGAAAGAGCAAAAATGCCAATAATAATAAAGTCGAGTGTACTTGCCATAATTTTCCTATTTATTATTCCAACAAACTATAAACTAGCAAACACTTATTTATAATTTTAATATAATGATATTGAGAGAATATTTCAAGTACTTTTATACATATGTACTGCTTTAAATAGGCATAGTCCCACTTCTTTCTTGTGTACTGTTGTGTTTTGGTATAAATTACTTTTCGAAAATAATTACTAATTTATGGGTATTTCAAAGCAAGTATGGGTAGAAAAAGTAAGTCAGAAAGCAGGAAGCCTGAAATTTTACATAACTTGTATAAAGTCGTAAACAGAGAAGGTCTAGAAGGTACTACCTTGAAGAAAGTGGCCAAAGAAATGGGGGTAAACTCAGGTCTTTTAGTGCACTACTATAAAACAAAAGATGAGATGATTTTTGCTTTAGTTGAATTTATGGCTGAAAAGTATTCAAGTATATACTCGGATAAGTTAAATGAATTTGATAAACCAAAAGATCGAATGGATAATTTATTAAATACATTTTTTGAATTTGAGTGGAGTAAACGAGGTGACTCAGCTGTATTCTGGTCGTGTTATTCTTTGATCTATAGAAATGAGCGAGTAAAAGTACAATTTAGAGAAATGTATTTAGGCTTTAGAGAGCAACTTGCTGGTGAAATAGAGTTATATCAGTGGGCAGGTATCACTAAAGTAACTGATCCAGTGGAAACGGCTGATGTCATATTATCTATGATTGAAGGGATTTATTTTTATCATAAAACATTAGGTCCTAATACAAATATCGACGGTGCAATAAAGTTCATCAAAAACTCTGTAAAACGATTGTTAATTGAAGGGATATAATTAAGGCGTATATCCCTTCAATGAAATTATTATAGAACGACTTACCAATTATAACTATAGGTAATATTCCCAGTTCTTCCTATTGAATATCTTTCATGCATGCCAAAAAAACCATTATTAGTCGTTTCTACACGATAAACTTCATCAGTAATGTTTTCTATTGAGGCTATAACTTTCCAGTCGCTATTGTTATTGTGTAAAACATACCTAAGATTGGTTATACCAACTCCTGGCTCATTTAAGATAGCTGTTTCAATTTCAGGTTTAAGGATGATTGATAAATCAATATCAGAGCGATAACTATATTCAAGCTGTATCGCTCCAGAAAAATCTTCGCTTATTTCATGTTCATAGAGAGCTAAAAAGTTAGCGCTAAATTTTGAATAATTTGGTAAATTAGCCCCCTCAACCGAAGCACTACCTAGCAGAGGCACAACCGTTGAACTTACAAAATTAGATTTTGATATATAAGCGTCGGTATAGCCCAGATTAAGCTCAATAACCAAGTCATCCGTAGCAACCCAAGTAACTTCTAATTCAGCACCTTTGGTTTCAACATCACCAATATTTGTTAATCTTGCGATACTAACAACAGCGGTTGGATCGGCTGCATTAGCCTGTACATCTCGACGATCATAAGTAAATACCGCACCATTTACACGTAATTGATTATCAAATAAATCAGATTTAAAGCCAAGCTCATATGCCAAAATAGTTTCTTCATCATAAGGAGCTAATTGCTCAACAGAGGTGGCAAAACCGCCAAAAAACCCACCTGTTTTAAAGCCTTTTGAAATATTACCATATAGCATAGCCGTATCGCTTACAGTGTATGTAGCCCCTATTTTACCTGAAAAGTCACTGAAACTTGTACTATCATCTACCTCCACGAAAGGGACATCAAAACCTGGCGCAAAGCCTAAAGTAGTAACACCAACAAAGGATTTATTTTCTTTGGTATAACGTAATTCAGTGGTTAACCCCAATGCATTAGTTAAAGCATAGGTGCTATGACCATATATCGAGTAGCCATCAGATTCTTGTTTATAACTCTGTTTTGTGTTGATAGCACCGCCAAATACCAATGGCAAAATCCCTTCACTGCCAAATAAAGCAGATAGTTCAGTTAAAGTATCTTCACTATAGCTAGCGCCTAATATCCAATTGAACGAATCGTCTGGTGCTGAAGTAAGCCTAAACTCCTGAGACCAAAAATCAATGTCAGTATTATACTCACCATCAAGAAAAATAACTGAAGTAGCATCAGAGTCTTGGGTACGATAATATTCAAATGCATCGTATGCAGAAATGCTTGTTAACGTTACACCATTAAAATCAACATTACTGATTAAACTTAAACCAGACCAGCTATTCTCTAAATAAGGGAGAACAGAACTCGAAGCTGAAGCATAATGACTGTCCGTTATATTATAATTTTCTGGGGTGATACCCGTTAATGTAGCACAACTTTGTTGATTTGTTCCTTGGCCGGTAAGTACCGATTCACACAAGCCAGCCCCCATTCCGTTTAAAGCGAGGAGCAAACCCAGTGATGTGTTTTCATAACCAAAGACTCCAGCATCACCAATGTTGTCATACAACCCAAGAGTTTGTAATAATGGTAATTCAACTTCCATTGAGCCAGTATGTGCTTTAAGTAAAAAATTAATTTCATCAGTAGGTTCATATAAAATCTGGGTTCTTAAACCCCAACGCTCTGCTTCGCCATAATGCTCATTGGATTCAGCGCTGTAGTCATCTCCATCTTCTCTTTTATTATAATGCCCAGAGGTTCTTGCTGCGACATTTTCAGATATATCGAAATTAGCACCAAACTCTATTTCTTTTGTCTCAAAACTTCCAATGCCGAGGTCAATAAAACCAGTGTTACCCGCTGTAAGTGAAGGTTTTGCTGATATTATTTGTATAGCTCCAGCGATTGTGTTTCTACCATATAATCCCCCTTGCGGACCTTTTAATACTTCTATACGCTCCAAGTCGTACATTGAAAAACTCGCAGTAGCGATTGATGTTTGATATACCTCATCTATATAGAAAGATGTTGTAGGAGAGTCATTAACTCGAAAGTTTTGCAGACCGACTCCTCGTACCATAATAATAGGAACGCTCCCCCCCCCATTATTTTTAATTGACATATTAGGTATTACTTTTTCGATATCAACCGCTTTTTCTATATTTTGTTCTCGTAGTTCATCCCCATACAAAGCCGTTACGGAGATGCCGACGTCCTGGATGTTCTGATTACGTTTTTGTGCCGTAATGACAATGGTTTCAATATGTGATTTTGCATCCTCATTATCTTGTTTCTTAGTCTCTAAACTTTCTTCAGCTAAAACACCCATACTTATTGTTAGTAAAATGAACATTAGTAGAGAATTTTTTTTCTTATATTCCTTTTTTCTTATCATTTTAATCACCATTTATTCTTAATTTCAGTTTATAAAGAACAAGTGTTATCAATCCTTTTTTTAACAACAACTTGTTTATCTTTGCATATTTAGTTTATTACTCGAACAATTAATAGTCAATTCAAAAACTAAAATAAACTAGTGTTTGCTTATTTATTTATATTGTTTTACTAATTCTATGTGGTTATATTGACGAATAACGATGTTTTTTTTGCCTTTTAGACATTATTATGACAAATTACAGGCATCAAAAATTAATCTGTTTATTTAAGCTAGTATCTGATAACTTATAATTGAATGGATGTATTTTGCGACTTTGTTAATACGCCAAATTTATGACTAAGGAATTATATGGGAAACGATAAACTCAGTTTATTCGAAGCTTCATCGATTATTGCTGGCTTAGGTATCGGTGGCGGCATAATGGCTGTGCCTTACTTAGCCTCATTAAATGGTTTAATTCCCATATTATTGATATTTACCTGTGCGTATGGATTCAGTTTATTATTGCATTTAATGATTTCTGAAATGGTTATGCGAGATAAACAAACACTGCAGCTAGTCGAAACTTTTGGTCTATATCTTTTCAAAAACAAACTGGGTGTATTCCTTACATGGTTCTTTTTCATTTTAGTTGTCTTAAATTTTTACGCTTTGTTAGCTGCTTTTTTAGTCGGTGCAGGGCAGATCATTGTTAATTTATCTTCTATGCCGCTATGGTGTGCAGAACTAATTGTTTACTTTTTTGCTGCAGGCCCAATCTTGTTTGGTTTAAAGGCATTAGGGATTAGTGAAAAAATAGGAATTTTCGGTATAATATTTTTGGTCTTTATTTTAGTCATAGGTGCAATGACCGTACCTTTTAATGAAATATCCATGACTCACTTTTCTAGCAAAGAGGCACTGGCTTTATATGGTATGACGATGTTTACTCTATCGTGTTTTTTCTCTATTCCTCAAGTAGCTAAGGGGCTTAGTCATAATAAAAAATTAATTCCAAAAGCTGTCGTTTTAGGGATCAGTATTAATTTATTGTTGGTTAGCTTAATTACTATTACCACCCTATTGGTTTCATCCAATGTGACGGAAATGGCAATGATTGGTTTAGGTAATGCTATTGGTCAATGGGCTGTGTATTTGGGAGCCGTTTTTGTTTTTCTAGCCATATTAACCAGCTATTGGGCAACTTCCTATGCATTAGCCATTGTTATTGAAGAAAGGGTAAAATGGTCTTACAAATTGTGTTGGTTATGCGCTACAGCGCCAACCTTATTATTAGCTTTAAGTGGTATATCCGGTTTCTTAGGATTTATGCGCATTGCCGGTGGCTTACTGGCGGTGATTATATCGGTAATGGTTATTCCGGCTTATCGAGCGAGTAGAATTCATGGAGAAATAAAGAACCCTGAATTTGAATTAAAGCGGTTTTCTCATCCTATATTTCAAGGAATAGTGATTGCTGCTTATCTACTCGTGGTGATTGGTTCGAGTATGACAATTGATTAGTTATATTAAAGAGGCATTATGAAGAACAACGAACAAGTATATTTCGGCGGTGATATTTATACGGTTGATGATAACAACCCGATGGTATCAGCACTCGCAGTGCAAAATGGAATAATAACAGCGGTAGGAACAAAAGAGCATTGCTTAGCAAATGTAAGTGATGCTCCTCAATTAATTGATTTAAAAGGTGCTTGCTTATTACCAGGTTTTATTGATACCCATATGCACCCTACTTTAATGATATTTTTTCAATTAAATATAGACTTATCAGCCGTCACGTCAATCGAAAGCCTACAATCTATACTGAGTTGTAAAGCAAAAGATGTGACTAATGACAATTGGATCATGGGGTTGAATTTTGATGAACAAAACTTTTCAAAGGTAAAGTTACCCACTCGCCATGATTTGGATAAAGTGAGCACACGCATACCAATCGTTATTGTAAGGAAAGATGGTCACTCAATGATTGCCAATACTTTAGCGCTATCATTGGCTAATGTAACTGATGATACTGCCGATCCAGATGGTGGCGTCATTGAGCGTGATGATGCAGGTAAAGCAACAGGGGTGTTTCGTGAAACTGCGGTATCATTTCTACTAAAAGTTTTTCCTTTGCCCGATCCAGCTAGCATAATGCAAGCTGGAAAGAGTGTTTTTGAGCATATTATCTCTCAGGGCGTTACCTCTATAGGTATGATTTTACAAACGGATGGTGAAGGCGTCGCAGGATTTCAAGGTGCATATGATGTTCCACTTATGCAAGAACTTGCACCACACATCCCGATAAATTTATATTCACTTTTAGTGTGTAAAGATGCGGAGATTATAAATAAAGTTAAATCATCGGCTTTGCAGCAAACGACAAACCATATTTCACATAAAGTGGGTGGCATGAAATTTTGGGCTGATGGCACGTTTTCATCTTGTACGGCTTGTATGATCACTCCTTTCACTGATGTTCCCGATAGTAAAGGTTTTCTAATTCATAGCCACGAACACATGTATGAGCGAATGGTGAAAGCTCATAATGCCGGAGCACAAATTGCGATACATTCAATTGGTGATGAATGTGCTCGAGTCTGTGTTGATTTATTCGATAAATTACTCCGCGAATATCCGAGAGACAATCACCGCCATAGATTGGAACATGCCTCATTGCTTAACGCTGAAATTATTAGTGATATTGCCAGGTTGAAACTAGTTATCTCCACGCAACCATTATTTATCAAGGCTGAAAAAAAGTGGTTACACCAACGTTTAGGATCAAAAAGGACTCAATGGACTTATGCGTTTAAAGCTCTACTAGATGCAGGAATTACAGTCGCGGGGGCTTCGGATGCTCCTGCGGAAGATGTGAATATTTTACAAGCTATTCAATATTGTGTTACCCGTGACGGCTTTGAACCTCAGCAATGTATTAGTACAGCTCAAGCGATAAAAATGTTCACTTTAGACGCCGCATATGCACAATTTGAAGAAAATGAAAAAGGTAGTTTAATGGTTGGTAAAAGAGCGGATATGGTGATACTGAATCTTAACCCAATGACCGTCAATGAAAATAATATACAGGATATAAAAGTGTTACAGACGATTGTTTCGGGACAAAATTTATTGTAATTTTTATCAACAACAAAAGAAGCTATTCTAATGTTCGATATTTACTCGCCATGGCGGGTTTAACCTGTTTTTACCGGCCCAATATAATTTTATTTTGTTACCTGAAGGATCACGTAAAATGGCTTCTTGCCATAAATAGGACTCATCCACAGGCTCTTGGTCAAACACTATTCCCTGAGACTGTAATGTTTTGACCCATTCCGCTAAGTTTTCATGTTCAAAATAAATGACGGCATTATTTTTAAATTCCCCTGAAAAGAGTGATAAAGAAAAAGTAGCATCACCTTCAGGGCAAGAAAACCTTGAGTAATGAGGATTTTTTACAATTTGAGTAAACCCTAGTTTTAAATAAAATTCATTGGCTTCGTCTATTTGTTTTACCGGCAATGTGACTTGATTAAGATTCATTTTTTCTCCACGGGTATATATTGATATTTTCAAAGTAAAGATTAGAATTAACTGGCATTTCGCTCAGAAGGAATATCGCTTAAATACTCCACAAATTCAATTTCAAATCCCGCAGGATCAATAAAGTAAATGTTTTTTCGAAAGAGCTCGCTTGAACCATCCTTTGCGATTGAAAAACCTGCTTTTGATAATCGTTTAATCATGGCATCAAGGTTATCGATCACATAAGCAAAATGAGCCAGACCTACCTGGTGTCCTTCTAAATCTCGGTTGTCACCTTCTCCATTATCACTTAAGGCAATATATTGCTGATCATCTCCAAAATGTAACCATGTTCGCGGTTTGCCGTACCATTCACTTTGACCCTTGTCTCTGACTCGCCAATGTGGAAAAGCAGCTTGGTAAAAAGTTAACATTTTTTCTATGTCATTAACGACAAGGTTAATGTGTTCTAGATAAATCATATATTTTCCTGAAGAGAATTGATGGTTGGTTTAAATTGGAGAGATCCAGTTTAATACCTCAACCAAACTTGAGGTAAAGTCTTTTTTTCTTTATTATTAAAGCTGGACTTAAGAAAGAGAAAGTATTATGCCAGAAGCAACTTGGAGTGTGGGTCGAATTGCTGAGCGGTGTGGCGTTAAAATCTCCACATTACACTTTTACGAAAAAAAAGGATTAATCAAAAGCTGGCGAAACTCTGGCAATCAACGACGTTATAAAGCCGATGTTATGCGCCGCATTGCGGTGATCAAAGCAGCGCAAAAAGTGGGTATTGATCTAGCATCGATAAAATCTGCCATCGCAACATTACCAGAAAACCGAACGCCATCCATTAAAGATTGGGAAAAATTAGGTACTATTTGGCGTGATGAATTAAATGCGAAAATTGTTTATATGGAAAAATTGCGAGACTCAATGACCAGCTGCATTGGGTGCGGTTGTTTATCAATGAAAAATTGTCCAATTTATAATGAAGATGATAAGTTAGCTAAAGAGGGGAGAGGTGCGGTTATTTTGGATAGAGTGTAAGATTATTAGATTTATTGTTGATGGTAACAAAATAATCGAAATGTATTGTAATTGGATCTAAAACATGACAAATAGTAACTCCATATCTCTAAGTGAAAAACAAATATATTTCAAAAATTAGGAAGAGTCTAAAGGTGTATTTTCATTTAAATTAATGAAAGTATATGATAGGAATGGTTCAACAAAATTCTATTCAAACTATAAATTAAGTTGAAATTATAGGAAGCTATCAATGGTATTTAGTAAAGAAAATCGCAAAGCTACATTGAGTGGCATACTAT
>JQIA01002145.1_pt1 | contig 10553 bp, 7 predicted proteins | sample 811431 | NCBI WGS metagenome assembly JQIA01 (sample SAMN02998118, study PRJNA258478) | marine sediment metagenome | biome: marine; feature: seafloor; material: sediment; isolation source: oil-polluted sediment collected from 3 locations (0.5 km, 0.7 km and 0.9 km)... | place: USA: Gulf of Mexico ... | reverse complement strand
GTATTATCCAGCAACCGAGTATAAAAAATTTGAATACAGCCCGCGTGATGATGCGCGCAAATGGTTGGTAGCAACCGCTTTTTATCGATAAGACTATCAAAAAAGATGGGGCTAAATGTTTGCTGAGGTTTAGCTAAAGCTCTTAAAAACTGACTTTCAGTTACCACTTCCGCGGTCATTTTCCGCTCTTGAACCTGCATAATGCAAAATGAATGCGCCACTCGAATCACTAAACGTGGCGATACATTCTTGCTATAAACTTTAAAATTAAGGCCAATGTCATCAAATAAGCGCTGTATTCGTTTAGACACACTCATCGCTCGTGGTGAGTTATAACTCGCACAAACAAGACGGGGTAATTCCTGCCGAGTACCAACCGTTTTATGATCAAATACCTCACACAAGCTAGCCATTAAGCCATCGACCGAGTTATATTTACCGACGATGATTTCATTCCATGAGTTACGCAGCATCATATCCACAGTATGGACTAAATTACGCCGTTGAGAGCCGAAGCTAAGCGCATCAGATCGCTCAGAGGTTAGGCTAATACCTTTATCGGTAAAATCGCTCATAGAGTCTAAACCCGAATTAATAACCAACATCACATTCGTTACCACTGGCTTATAGCGATATGCATCTAAATCTGCGGGTTTTTTAGGTAAGGTGCTAAAAAACACGGCGACACTACGCAGGGTTTGCAATACCTCTCGTGAACTAATTTGGCTGCTTCCCGGATCTAAGGCAATTTTAGTTTTTTCACTCAATACCCCATAATCAACACACCAAGCCAATAAATCAATTAAACCATGAGCCTGGCGAATTAATTGCTCCTGCCCATTAATGTCCAGTCTATTTAGCATCCAGTAGGGCTGATTATTTTGCCCTAAGCGTTGTTTTAGCAGCACCTTACGCTCTTGCTGCATCCGTTTGTTTTTTATGGTTGATCGCTCAAGTTTACTGGGCCGCTTTTCAAATGCTGCGTTAAGTTTTCTGCCCAATAAGGTCAACTCATCACTATCTCGCTTTGATTTATCAATTCGCTTTTTAGCAAAACGAATTAACGAGCGATAACTGTTCATTAACTCCTTCGTTAATCGCTCTTTTTCTTGCTTAACTTGCGAAATATTCCACGCCTTATTTTCTAGCGCATTTTCCATATAATCAGGTAACGGCTCCCACTGTTTCAACATGTCATTAAAAACATCCTGCCGCCAATCTTGCTTTAACTGTTTGGTTTTGGCTGTTTCGTGCTCATTTAATTTACTGTAAAAACAGTAGCGCATTAAATTTAAACGCTCTGGCTCATTTCTTTCCAAGAAATATTCTTCTAATACCGCATATAAAATCAAATAAGCATCGAGTTTATTCACATCGGATTCACCCGCATAAACCCGCTCCTTCATCCGTAAAGCCGACCAGTGTGAATTAGGGTATTTGTCGACGTATGATTCCATCAGCATCAATTTCAGCAATGATTTATACGGTGAATCAATCGCCTTATATAAATGCCAAAATGAAGCACCCAAAAATTCTTCTGCCGGTACATTTTCTAGCCCGCCAAAATCAATCACATCATGGCTATCAATAAAGCGTTGCTTCAATAAATTATCAACAAACGCTTGGTAATTACCTTCTTCCTCGGGAGGAACCAACCACCAAACAGGATAGCGCCCAGCAACATACAACGCTGTACGGTAAAACTCTTCAAGTAATAAGTGATGTTGAGTACTGCCACTACTTTCTGCCGATAAAGGCGTTGCCGCACCATGTTTAAACGCTTCCGCATCCATCAAAAAGAAATGCACTTCCAGCCCAAGCGTCTCACCCCACTTCTCTATATCGTGAGCTTTTTTCTGTAAGAGTTCTAATTCTTCCGCCAATAAATTAGGTGCATGGCATAGCCACAGGTCCATATCGCTGCCTTTTACATAGGCGATACTACCCACGCTACCCATAAGGAAGATTGACTCAATACCAAAAACTCTACGCGCACGCTTACTATAAACAAAGCCTTTTCCAAGCTTCTTAGCTTTATCTATCGCTAGTTTGCTGGGTATATAATCGGCAATACCCGCCGGAGTTTTACTTGAAATATACCCCGGTAACACAGGATGGTTAACATGAAAGAGTAGCGGCAATATTTCTAGGAATATTTTTTGCCTCGGCGTTATTGCATCTAAAGCACGCTGCATTTTTAACTTATGTAAGTTTAAAAATCGCTGCTTAACGATACGAATTTCTTTTTTACTAATCTCACCATTAGCGCCAAGTACAGATATCGCTTTTAAGCTACGTAGTTGCGCTGTGCTTTTAAGTGAGTTTGCCACCAGCTACACCACCGTTAAATCGACATTCTGCTGGATGTGTTTTAACATTTTTACTGCTACATCCCCTTTTTCCCATTCAACCAAACCAATAGAAAAAGACAGGGGCCGCCCTTCTCCGCTGGAAAAAAGCGATAGATGAGGCTCAGCATTAAACTTTTTTAATAGACTAGCAGCCGACTCATAATTTGTTTCAGGCAAAATAACCAAGAAGGTATGCTCACCTAACATACCTATCTGATCAGCCCAGCGTAACTGATCCTTAAGGAAAAAAGCTATTCGTTGAATACAGCGCGATACTAATTGCGGCTCCATCTCTGCTGAAAATTCATAACTAATTCTAAGTAAAGAAAGAGGGTTTAAATAGCGCCGGCTACGGCTAATATGTCCATCAAGCAATTGCATAATCACATCGTTGTTAATCAAACCATGCATAGAGCTAGTGTCATCTACCTTAGATAGCTCTCCCTGCAATCGGCGACACTCATTACCAATAACAACAAGATCACTACAGTTATGAAATAAATAGACATCACTCTCTATTGCCTGAATATGCTCGCGTTTTAACCAAACCTGCTCATCCTGACTACCGAGCAACTGAAAAGTGCGACTACTTTTTAATAACAGTTTGTCTAGCAGGTCGTTATCCACCCATTCACCATCAGGCTGTACCAGCTCTTTTAACGACAGCATTGAACACAGGTAAGGGTTTAACCAATAATGATTATCAGCCTTCAGTAATACTCCAAAATCAGCACGCTCAAAGACTTGCTGCTCCCATCCCGCTGGTAATGACTTAAACACTATAGCTAACAACCCACTTTAAATTGACGACACTAACAGTATCGCTGATTTTTCTAGGAAAACCTGCGTTCTACCAGATTAACCCTTCTTGGATAAGAACTCTTTTGCTTCAGCCACCGCATAACGAACTTGATTTGGTGCTGTTCCACCTAAGTGGTCACGTGCCGACACTGAGCCTTCAAGCGTCAGAACATCAAATACATCGTCCGTTATTTTAGCTGAGAAGCCTTGCAGTTCCTCTAATGAAAGCTCCGATAAATCGCGAGCAGTATCAGTGCCTAAACGTACCGCTAAACCAACAACTTCATGGGCATCTCTAAAAGCAATGCCTTTACCTACGAGGTAATCGGCAAGGTCTGTTGCGGTTGAAAACCCTTGTTTAGCCGCTTTTAACATCGATTCTTTAACCGGTTCAATATTGGGTACCATATCGGCAAAGGCTCGAAGCGAACCAAGCACCGTATCCACGGTATCAAATAAGGGTTCCTTATCTTCTTGGTTATCTTTGTTATACGCCAACGGCTGAGACTTCATTAAGGTTAATAATGCCACCAAATTACCATTCACTCGACCTGTTTTACCGCGAACAAGTTCAGGTACATCAGGGTTTTTCTTTTGTGGCATAATCGAAGAACCTGTGCAAAAAGCATCCGGTAAATGAATAAAGTTAAATTGTGCGCTTGTCCACAATACAATTTCTTCAGAAAAACGTGATAAATGAGTCATTAATAACGCTGATGCAGCACAAAACTCTATGGCAAAATCTCTATCACTCACACCATCGAGTGAGTTGGCACACGGTCGTGTAAAGCCTAACAACTCAGCGGTCATCAAGCGGTCAATCGGATAACTCGTGCCCGCCAACGCTGCTGAACCAAGAGGCATAATATTGACTCGTTTAGCACAGTCTGAAAAACGCTCAGCATCACGTTTAAGCATTTCAAACCACGCCATTAGGTGATGACCAAACGTTACGGGCTGCGCAACTTGTAAGTGGGTAAAGCCCGGCATAATCGTGTCGGCATGTTGCTCTGCCAGGCCAACTAGACCTTGTTGCAAACGCATAAGCTCGGAATCTATTAAGATAAGTTGGTCACGTAAAAACAAGCGAATATCCGTGGCTACTTGATCGTTACGTGAGCGCCCCGTATGAAGCTTTTTACCTGCAATGCCGATACGCTCGGTTAATGCCGCTTCAATATTCATATGCACGTCTTCAAGTTCAATAGACCATTCAAACTCACCCGCTTCAATGACTTTTAAAATTTCCGTTAAGCCATCAATAATTTGTATTTTTTCTTGTTCACTTAAAATACCCACCTGACAGAGCATTTTAGCGTGTGCAACAGAACCTTCAATATCATAACGCGCTAAGCGCTGATCGAAGTTAACAGAGGCGGTAAAAGCCTGAACAAAGGCATCGGTACTTTCAGTGAAGCGACCGCCCCACAGTTTGTTTTGTTTATCTTGTGACATGGTTTATGAATTAATATGAAGTTGCATTCATTATATCACTTTAAGATTCCCTTATTTTCACAGCTTATGCCAAACATTCATTAACCTGCCCCACCTCATATTTCATTATCATTCCCTATAAAGCCTAATACAGGAGCAAAATAGCTTTCGTGTAAAGGTCTCAACTTGAAGCATTTGCACTGCTATAATCAACCCTCTTTAAACAGATACCTATAGACCCGATGAAACTCATTAGAATTGCAACTCGTCGTAGCCCACTCGCTCTTTGGCAGGCGGAACATGTCGCTAGTTTATTAAAGGCGTCTCATCCAGAGCTAGAGGTTGAGCTGGTTAAAATGATCACCCAAGGTGATAAAATTTTAGACACGCCCTTAGCAAAAATTGGTGGCAAAGGTCTCTTTGTTAAAGAACTAGAAATCGGCATGTTAAACGGTGACGCGGATATTGCAGTCCACTCAATGAAAGATGTCCCCGCACGACTCCCTGATGGTTTAGAGCTCTCAGCCATTCTACTTCGTGAAGACCCTCGCGACGCCTTCGTATCAAATAGCTACGACAGCATTGAAGATTTACCTCAAGGCGCTGTTGTTGGCACATCGAGCCTTAGACGTCAGTGCCAGTTATTAGATTTACGCCCGGACTTACAAATAAATTCACTCCGAGGTAACGTCAACAGTCGGCTACAGAAACTAGATGATGGGCAGTACGATGCCATTATTCTTGCAGCGGCTGGCTTAATCAGGCTGGGGTTTGAACAGCGTATCAAGGTCGCCTTACCTGTCAACACGATGTTATCGGCTATTGGACAAGGTGCTATCGGTATAGAATGTCGATCAAACGACACCGCCACACAAGCATTAATTTCTTGCCTTCACGACCCCGCAACAGCTAGCCGAATTGCCGCTGAACGTGCAATGAATTTAACCTTAGAAGGTGGCTGCCAAGCGCCTATCGCAGGTCATGCACGCATTAAAGGCAATCTCATTCGTTTGCACGGTTTAGTCGCCGAGCCCGATGGCAGTGTCATTATTAGTGAACAGCTAGAAGGCCCTATTGAAGAGGCCGAAGCCATAGGCACAACCGTTGCAAAACGCCTATTAGCCGCCGGTGCTAAAGAAATTTTAGAGAAGCTTTACCTGAATGCTGATTAGTAATCACACGGTCAATGTATTAGTTACTCGGCCTGCCCAACAAGCCTCTAACTTATGCTATAGGCTAGAGGCGGCAAATTTCAATGCGATTCGCTACCCCAGCATTGAAATTCAAGCCATAAACAACCCTGCCTTGGCGAAAGAACAATTAGCTCATATAAGCCAAAAAGATTTTCTAATATTCACTAGTGTCAATGCAGTATTACAAGCTAATTTATTACTCAACAAACATTGGCCAGCATTAAATAGTACCTTAGTTGCTATTGGGCCTAAAACAGCCGAAGCGCTATCAAATATTGGTCTAAGCCCCGGCATTGTTGCGCTTAAGCCTTTCAACAGTGAATCGTTAATCAACCAGTTCAATCCCACACTCAACAATAAAACATGCGTGATTATTAAAGGTGAGGGTGGGCGGCCTTTTCTTGCAGAAAGCCTCCGCCAGCGAGGCATGTCTTTAACCAGCATAGATGTTTACCGGCGCAGCATACCCACTCAAACCCTCCCTTTAAAACAACGGCTTGATTACATTACCATTACCAGCCAACTAGCCCTGAGCAACCTTTTTTCTTTACTGCAAGATCGTGCCCCGCAGGTTAAGCAAAATTGTCATTTTATTGTCTTCAGCCAACGCATTGCTGATTATGCCATTAGCCTTAATTGCCAACACGTCTATACCAGCACTGAAGCTAGCGATAATGGATTAGTCTCTACTATTATAGAAGTTGAAAAAGCCAGTGAGTTTTAATACATATTTGATGTTGCAAAGGTATACTACTTTGTGAGCCCTGATTTTTTACTTGAAATTAGCGTGCATTGCTTTGTGCTAGCCCGTTAATTTCTAATACTTGTGGATATTAGTCATGACCGACAAACAAACTGTTACTGAGCCAAAGAAAAACACACCAACAAACAAAAAAGCCTCAGCCAATACAAAGAAACCTGTTACAAAAAAAACACCTGATATTCAGCAACAAAAAAAGGCAGGGGCAGCCGTTGCTTGGCTTGCTATCCTTATCATTTTTATAGCAACCGCTATTGGCAGCTTTTTCTTCTTACAGTTACAACAACAAGTTGCCGACTTAGCATCGCTAACAAATAACGTAGAACAAGAAAGCAAGCAACTTTCACTAAAAACTCAAGCCGATGCTTCTCAGCTGAGCACTCAGCTATCTGCTCAATTACTCGATTTGCAAGCGTCGTCTACAGAGCAGTTTGATTTATTGAAAAAACAAGTAGGTAAAAGTCGCCGCCAATGGCTCATTGCTGAAGCAGAATACCTAAGTAGCCTTGCTAATACACGTTTACAACTTGCAGGTGACGTAGACACCGCCATTATTGCTCTACGGTCTGCCGACCAACGACTTAAAGAAAATGGCGACCCAGCCACTTTTGCTATACGCGAACAACTGGCAAAGGAAATCAACCTTCTTAAAAGTACCGACATACCTGACACTGTCGGCATTTCATCACAACTTATCGCATTGGAAACGGCTGTCACACATATGGGCGTGAGTGAACCACATGCAGGAACAGCCCAAGCCCCAGAAATAGGCAAAGGCGAGCCATCACCTATTCCTGAAAATATTCAACAAACATTAAACGATGCTTGGTCTAACTTCAGTAAATTAGTTGTTGTACGCCGAAGTGATAAACCTATTGCCGCATTAATGACACCTGAGCAAGTTGAGCTTATACGCAAAAACCTAGCACTTAAACTAGAAGCCGCTCGACTAGCCCTTATTAATAAAGATGAAGCGCTCTACGTTGCCAGTATCGGAATTTCTATCGATTGGTTAAGTGATTATTTTGATGCCAACAAATCAACCGTTAAGGCAGCGATTGAGCAGCTCAATACACTAAAAAACACGCCCATAAAAGCCCATTTACCCTCCATTTCTTTATCACTAAAAATGTTACGGGATTTGCCTTTATTAACGATGATAGAACCCACCATTGTTGAAGTAGACAAAACCATTGATACCGCTCCTGTAGAAGCTACGACAGAACAAACCAGCGATACTTCAGCAACACCTTCGGTTGAGCCAACAACCAGTCAAGATATCAGTTCAACTCTATAGGTAACATGATGAAACTTATACTTATTATCATATTGGCCCTTGTTATCGCTAGCGCTTTAGCCTACCAAGTACACCTAGACCCGGGTTACGCTTTGCTAACCTATGGTGAGTTCTCTATCGAAACATCTCTTGCCGTATTGCTTTTTATGAGCCTTATTGTATTCATTAGTTTCTACATAGCTTTACGCACCTTATTAACCGTAAAAAAAGCACCCAAAAACTTATCTGTATGGAATAAAAAGCGCAAACAAGCTCGCTCAACCAAGGCACTGAATAATGGTTTTTTTGACTCTGCTGAAGGAAATTGGCAGCGCTCAGAAAGGTCATTAATAAAACATGCTAAACATAGCGAAACCCCTTTATTAAACTACCTCAGTGCCGCCCATGCTGCTCAGTCTCAAGGTGCTTACAATAGACGTGATGACTATCTCTTTAAAGCGGGCGAAGCGATGCCGGATAAAATCCACGCCATCCATCTAACATGGGCAAAGCTACAATTATCGGCAGGTCAAGTTGAGCAAGCCTTAGCCAGCCTACAACAACTCCGAACCGCGACGCCCGGGCACCCCGTTGTGCTGACCTTACTGATGAAAGCTCATCTCGGTTTAAAAGATTGGGATGCACTGTATCAACTGCTACCAACAATCAAGAATAACCGAAAAATACCCAAAGAAGAATGGCAATCCATCGAGCACAAAACCTTGGTGAACCTACTGAGCGTACAAGTTGGCCACGTTCTAAACAGCCTATGGAAAGGGTTAAATAAAACCCAGAAGCTAAACCCAGAGTATTTAACCCCCTACGCAACACAGCTTATTAAATCAACTAAAGACACCCTTGCCGAAGAGCCGTTAGTTAAAGCTCTTAATTCTGGGTTTGACCAACCATTACTAGGCTTATACTGCACGCTAAATATTGACTCTAGCAAGAAGATTAAACAAGTAAGTAAGTGGCTTAAAAACTACAGCAACAACACTGGCTTACTCAACGCAGCCTCACAACTTCATTTAAAACAAGTTGAACTGGACAAGGCCCAAGACCTTATTGAACAGAGTATTGCTATTGTTCCAACGAGTACAGCGTACCTGCTTCTAGGAAAAATATATGAGCAGCAGCCTGAGTCTATGGACAAAGCCCAAAATTGTTATAAGCAAGGCCTTGAACTCAGTCTAAATAACAATTCGAGCACACTAACGTAGCTTAATCGATACCTAATGAGTCCCATAAGGTATCGATTTTCTGCTTTACGGAGTCATCCATCATAATAGGCTCACCCCATTCACGAGTCGTTTCACCCGGCCATTTATTAGTCGCATCTAAGCCCATTTTAGAACCCAGCCCAGACACCGGCGAAGCAAAATCTAAGTAATCAATCGGCGTATTATCAATTAACGTTGTATCCCTCGTTGGGTCAACACGTGTGGTTATCGCCCAAATGACAGACTCCCAATCACGCACATCCACGTCATCATCGGTAATAATGACAAACTTGGTATACATAAACTGACGAAGGTACGACCAAATACCAAACATGATCCGTTTAGCATGGCCCGGATATTGTTTTTTGATGCTAACAATCGCCATACGATATGAGCAGCCTTCAGGCGGCAAATAAAAATCAACTATTTCCGTAAACTGCTTCTTTAGAATGGGCACAAAGACTTCATTCAGCGAAACCCCTAATACCGCAGGCTCATCAGGTGGCTTACCCGTATAGGTTGAATGATAGATTGGATTTTCTCGATGCGTTATTCGCTCGACGGTAAAGACGGGGAAACTCTCCACCTCATTATAATAACCAGTATGGTCACCAAACGGCCCTTCATCAGCCATTTCATCAGGGTAAATAAAACCTTCCAGAACAATTTCGGCACTCGCGGGGACTTGTAAATCATGCGTTAGGCAGTTCGACACCTCAGTTTTAGAGCCGCGCAATAAACCTGCAAAAGCATATTCTGACAAGGAATCAGGTACGGGTGTTACTGCTGCCAAAATAGTTGCAGGATCCGCCCCTAAAGCAACCGCCACAGGGAAAGGTTCACCTGGGTGCTGTTCTTGCCAAGCTTTAAAATCAAGCGCGCCACCACGGTGCGCCAACCAGCGCATAATTACTTTATTCGGCGCAATCACTTGCTGCCGATAAATGCCTAGGTTCTGCCGTTTTACCGTTGGGCCTTTGGTAATAACCAATGGCCAAGTAATTAATGGGCCCGCATCACCCGGCCAACATGTTTGGATGGGGAAAGCAGCCAAATCAACCGCATCCCCTTCAATAACAGTCTGCTGACAAGCAGGCTTTTTAACCAGCTTAGGCGCCATATTAAGCACTTGTTTATAAACAGGTAGCTTCTCCCAAGCATCTTTAAGACCTTCCGGTGGTTCTGGCTCTTTAAGCGCAGCCAGCACCTCGCCAACCTCGGCTAACGCTTCAACACTATCTTGCCCCATGCCTAAGGCAACGCGCTTCGGTGTACCGAACAAGTTAGCCAAAACCGGTGTAGAATAGCCTTTAGGGTTTTCAAATAGCAAAGCAGGGCCTTTGTCATGCAAGACTCGGTCACAAATTTCTGTCATTTCTAAATGTGGGTCTACTTCCACAGAAATCCGCTTTAATTCACCTAATTCCTCTAGTTTTGCGATGAAGTCACGTAAGTCTTTATAATTCATTGATTGCCTTAAATTGCTCGCTTTATTAAGATGACAAAATAACATTTATA
>JQIA01002144.1_pt1 | contig 10559 bp, 7 predicted proteins | sample 811431 | NCBI WGS metagenome assembly JQIA01 (sample SAMN02998118, study PRJNA258478) | marine sediment metagenome | biome: marine; feature: seafloor; material: sediment; isolation source: oil-polluted sediment collected from 3 locations (0.5 km, 0.7 km and 0.9 km)... | place: USA: Gulf of Mexico ... | reverse complement strand
ATAAATCTCTTTTTCATCTCTAATGAAGAAGAAAAATGAGAATATCATCAGGGAAAAGCTGCCAAAAAGTCCTATCATGTCCCCGGCAAACTGTTGCCCATAACCTAAGATAAACTCAGCTGACCTCTTACCGGCATCAAGACCTATCGATTCAAGATCTATCTTTTTCAGATCAAAGCCAGGCATTCCGGCTATTAGATCCGGGGTAAGAGTCGTAATAAAATTTTGAAATGATGCAATGGTAGCTGACAGGTTACCATTTTTTATCCAAAGATTGATGTTAGTGAAAAAATCAACGGCCTGGTTGAAAAGTGCTATTAGAACGATTGTAAAAGGGATAACCACAACAATTGTTAGAAGTATACAGGAAACACCAGCCGCAATATTTTTTTTGTTCTTGCATTTTTTTTGAATTTTTTCATGTAGAGAACCAGATATTGCTGCCAGAATAAAAGCCACAAGAATTGGATTAAGGTATGGTTTTAAAATGCCATAGCATGTGTAAAGAGTTATAAACAGTAGAAAGAAGAGGAAATAACGGGCATGGTTAAAGGTGCTCTCTTCAGATGTTTTCATATACTTAAATATCTCCTAAATATGGGAATCAATTTTTAGATAACGTATATTATCACAATTGACGGATTATTTGCTAATTTTATCTTGTTCATTGGAATTGTTTCCTGTTATAATTTAATATTACAATCTCTCACCAATGAAACTTCAGGAGCTGAAAAATATGCCAAGGGAAATAAAGTCCAATTTAATAACTGAAGACACCATAGATCTGATTAGTAAATTTCAAATTTTAGTTGAGCTTGAAAAGGATGAAATAAAAAGTCTTCTTGGGGAAGAAGGATCAGATTATCAGAGAAGTATTGCCAAGTTAATGAAGTTTAAGCCCAGAGAACTTGTAATAAATGAAGGGGATTTTGACAGCTGGGTTTTCTGGATAGTTAAAGGTGAATTTGCTGTAATAAAGGAAAATGTAATAATTACTTACTTTACTCTTCCCGGTGAAGTTTTTGGTGAGATGAGTATTCTGGATGCAGATCAAAGATCAGCCTCAGTTGTGGCTAAAACAGAAGGGATTTGTCTCTGTATAGATATGTCTATACTTGATAATATCAAAAATGATCAGATCACCGATAAGATTAAAATAGGTATCCAGAAAATAAAAAATGAGAGGCTTAGCAACACCACTCAAAAACTTGTTTCTGAAAAACAGAGAATGACTGAGCAACAGCAGGAAATTGATAGTGAGAGGAAGAGATTAAAAGAGATTGAAGCCACTTTAAATGAGAAGATCCAGGGACTCTTTGCTAAAGAGGTAAAGCTTAGTAAATGGGAAAAGAAGCTTGCTGAAAAAGAGGAACGTTACAAAAATATATTCCCGGCAGATTTTAAAAGTGATGATGATGAAGATGTCCAGAATTCAAATGATACGGAAGCAAAGGATTCTGAAGAAGTAAGCGATATGGAGCACGATCCTGTAAATCTTGACGGTGATGATGGTGAAGAAAAAATAGATCTGGATTAGAGAGGTGCACCCGTAGCAGATAGCACCAGGGAACCTCTAATAATTAGAATTTTCGTTTATAAAATGCTTTAATCTATTAACATTACAACATTTTTCAGAGATTCCCACTAAACATAAATAAACTCTGTTTCCCAAAATGTTTTATTCTCTCTTGATGTGAGATTTCCGGGGATTTTTTTGAGTCTAAGTTTTGCTTTGAATTCGGATTTCGTGCCGGAATTGAAGATTAGCTCATTTGTTTCACCCCCGTTTAGAAGGGTTTTTACTATCTCTTCTGAGATCACTTGTCCTGAGATATCTTTCCATATAACGAATCTGCAGCTTCCAAGCTCTTCAGGCCAGTTGGAACATCCATAACCCTTTTTACCCTCAATAATTGTTCCCCCGCATGAGGGGCACTTTCCAAAGAGATTCTCATATTTTTTTTCAGGCCTTTTGTTTGTTTCGGAAGAGAAGTTTAGTTTCACTTTCCAATCCTCTTTTTCTGAGATTGCAAGTTTCGCTTTAAAGCTTTTTCCCTTTTTGGATATAAAATCTGAATACTCTTCTGTTATCTGGTTTTCTATAAGATCCAGTGCAATCTCTTTTGATATCTCTTTTCCTGCAATTTTTTTCCATATAACAAAAGGGCATCCACTTTTCCAGTTGGAACATCCAAATGCTTTATTACTCTCAATTACATGGCCTCTGCAAGCCGGACACTTTGCGATTGTAGTGACTGATTCATCCAAAGGCCGTTCCAATGGAGCGATCTCTTTAAATTCCCCAACTATTTTTTCAACAAAGCTTTTAATATTATCGATAAATGGACCACTCTCAGCTTCACCCTGTGCAATCTTTTCAAGTTCCATCTCCCATCTAGCAGTTTCTTCAGGTGCGACAAGTAAACTGGCAGAGCTTAATTTGTTGAGGGTTTCGATAAGAATATTACCTTTTGGGGTAGCCAGAACGGTTTTTTTAACACGTTCAATATATTTTCTAAGGATCAGAGTCTCGATAATTTGGGCTCTTGTGGCCTGTGTTCCAAGTCCTGTTTCTCCCCGGTAGATCTTCTTCAGATCTTTCTCTTCCACATATTTCCCTGGATTGGTCATATCTTTTAGCAGGCTGGCTTCTGTATAGAAAGGCTGTGGTGAGGTTTTTTTACTTTTAATTTCTGTTTCAGAGGTATTGTATATATCTCCTTTTTCCACTTTTGGAAGGTTCTCCTGATCCTCCTCGTCAGATTTTTTCTTTGATACCGCATCATCATTATATATGGCTTTCCAGCCAGATATTAATATGACTTTACCTTTGGTTCGAAAGGTTTCTTTTTTACATTCTGTAATTATCTCGGTCTGTTCGAATTCACAATCATCATGAAAAACAGCAGCAAAACGTTTAATAACAAGCCCAAAGATCTTATTTTCTTCATCACTTGCATCTTTTGGTATGGGTTTAAGAGGTATTAAAGCGTGGTGGTCTGTAAGTTTTGCATCGTTAAAAACCCTCTTATTACTTTTCTTTACAAGAGTTAAGTTCACTCCATTAAAATATTTCTGGTATACATTTTGAAATTTAATAACAAGATTTTTAGTCATACTAACATTTTTTGTACCCAGCACCTTGGAATCTGTTCTTGGATATGAGAGACATTTTTTAGTTTCATAGAGATTTTGAGCTATATCCAGTGTTCTTTTTGCAGTAAATCCAAATTTCGTATTGGCTTCCCTCTGAAGATCGGTAAGGGAGAATAGTTCTGGGGGGGGCTGCTTTTTCTTGTTTCTTTTCACAGATTTAATAAAAGAATCTTCACCCTCTATTTTCTCTGCAATTGCTTTTGCTTCTTCAGAGTTCTTAAACCTTGTTATTGTCTTCTTAAACCATATCCCTTTATATTTCTCATCTCCCTTTGTAAATATCGAGTATAGAAGATAGTAAGGTTCTGGTTTGAAATCCTCCCTAAGTTTACACCTTAAAACAATGAGTGAAAGAACTGCTGTTTGAACTCTTCCCACAGAGAAAAGGTCGTTCATCTTAAGGGTTGCTGCACGACTACTGTTCATTCCAACAAGCCAGTCTGCTATTTGACGACACTGTCCTGCTTTCCAAAGTCTGTCATAGGAAGAGGACGGTTTCAGATCATTTAATCCATCCTTGATAACTTCTGGGGTCAAAGCCTGACTTGTCCAGAATCTGGATATATTTTCCCTGCCCTGGCCTGTCTCTTCGAGATATTTTGAAGCAATAAGGATGGTTCGTGCTATCACTTCCCCTTCTCTTCCTGCATCGGTCGCTATGACAAGGTTTTTTATTTTTGTTTTTTTAAAAAGATTTTTTATGGTTTTAAGCTGATTTTTGGTTCTTTCTACCGGTTTATATTTAAAGCTTTGGGGTATAACAGGTAGGTTTGTGAAGTTCCATTTTTTCCATTTAGGGTCATAATCATCAGGCTCGAAAAGCTCCACAAGATGACCAATAGCCCAGGTGATTATATAGTTTTCATCTTCTATAAATCCATCTTTTCTTTGGGGGTTTTTCTGGATAGCCTTTGAAAAATCCCTTGCCACAGATGGTTTTTCAGTAAGTATAAGAGTTTTCAATATAAAATAATCCTGAGGATTCCCCTTAAAAAGTGCATTTTAATACTAAAAATTCATCTTCATACTGGGTTTGAACCTGATAGTCAAGGGTATGGAATAGTCTGATCATTCCTTTATTTTGTGGAGAGGTATATGCCTTCAAACCTTTAATCCCGTTTTCCCTTGCAGCTTTTGCGAGCTTTTTAAGTAGTATTTTGGCTATTTTATGCCCCTGCCACTCTTTGCTCACAGAGAAAGCAACCTCAGCCATATTATCATTGGGATCAAGCAGGTATTCACCAACGGCTATAACTTTACCAAATCCAGATTTTCCGGTAATGCCAAGTATGGTAAGATCCTTAATGAAATCTATATCAAAAGTGAAATCTACTTCATCATGGACGAAGCTCTTTTTCTCATAAAAAAACCTTGAAATAACATCTTTTTTTTCAAGACTGTAATAGTGCTCCTGTATTCGCCTTTCATCGACTGTTTTTGCAGGCCTAAATCTTACAAGCTCTCCATTTATCATCTTTGTCTCTTCAAGTTTCAAAGGATAGATACCATGGAGAGAATCGGACTGTTTTCTTGTCGAATCTATAAGCCCTGCCTTTTTAGCCTCTTCAAAAAGCTCGTCTCTAAAATCAGGATGGGCTATGCTAATCAGTGCGATAGCTCTTTCCTGAAGGCTTTTTCCAAAAAGATTAACCACCCCAAATTCAGTGATTATATATTCCACATCCCCCCTTGGAACAACAACAGCAGTGTTGATTAAGGAAGGAACTATTCTGCTCTTTTTACCTTTGTGTGAAGTTGATTTTAACATTATTATGGCTTTACCGCCATCTGACCTCAATGCTCCTTTAATATTTTCAAGCATACCTGTGACACCTGAAAAATTGTTGAATGACATTCCATCTGCTGCTACCTGACCTGTTAAATCTATAGCCATTGCAACATTAAAGGATACCATTTTTTTGTTCTGGGAGATGATGTTAATATCATTAACGTAACTTGAAGGGTGAAACTCAATACTCGGGTTATCGTCAAGGAAATCATAAAGATGCTGGGTCCCGATTGCACAACTTGCTATCAGTTTCCCTTCATTGATTCCCTTCATTTTATTGTTAACAATACCCCTTGCTACCAGATGCATTATTCCATCTGTCAGGTGCTGACCGTGTATTCCAAGATCGTTTTTATCAGAAAGAGCAAGTAAAACTGCCTGGGGAGCTTCTCCCAGGCTAATGTGCATGGTGGATCCATTTTGAATAAGCTTTGAAGCATGCATGGCTATCATCTCTGCTGTTGGATCTTCAGGATACTCCCCTATTGTGATTATATCCTCCTCATGCTCTATAAATACATCAACATCGTTTACGTGGAGAAAACTTCTGCCAAGTACCCTTGGCATTTTAGGGTTAACCTGGGCAATAACAATGTCAGCATTAAGGGCTGCAGATAGTGTTATATCGACAGATACTCCAAGGCTCATCCAACCAAAATCATCGGGTGGTGAGACCTGTATCAGAGCAACATGTATTGGAAGCAGTTTCTGGTTAAATAATCGGGGTATATCGGACAGGTTTATCGGAGTAATAAATCTTCTGTTATCTTCAAAGGTTTTGGATTTTGCTGATCCAAGGTAGAACGATCTGATATTAAAGTTCTGTGCCTGAGACTCCCTTGCCATCTTTGATAGAGGAGTGCTTTCATTGCTAAAAAGCCTTACTATTTCGATATCTGTAAATGTTTTGGCTCTTTTTCCAAGTTCCTGGATCAGAAACTGAGGTTCACTGCAATAGGAGCTGATAAAGACCCTTTGGCCTGATTTTATCATACCTATAGCATCTTCAACACTCCTTCTGTTCTCGACATAATAGTCTGTCCAATATCTTGCAGATGTCATATTGATCCACCTAGATTAATTTTTTTAGGGTTTGGCTAAAAAGTGGAATAACAATTATATTTATGATATAACATATTAATTAAATCAGTACAAATACAGATATTCTCCTTTTATTTAATTCTCCACTGTTTAAGGTTTGAAAAATGGGTATAAAAAGTAGAAAAGAACGGGAAAAAGAACAGAAAAGACGTTTAATCTTAAATGCTGCAAAGAAACTGTTTTCTAAAAAAGGTTTCAGTAAAGCAACAATGGAAGAGATTGCAAAAGAAGCTGAGTTTAGTCCTGGAACATTATATCTCTATTTTAAGAATAAAGATGAACTGGATGCTTCTCTTTCAATTGAGATACTTGAGTTTCTCTTTGAAAGACTTAATGAAGTATACTGCAATAAAGAGCTGGACCCGTTAGAGAAATTGTATGCTTTAAAAGATAAGGTTTTCGAGGTTTATAACTATGATCCGGATCTGCTCGTTAGTCTGTTTCATCTAAAAACCAGAAAAACCTTCCACCACTTGACGCAACAACTTGTTGAAAGAATTGATTCTCTATCAAGAGATGCACTCAAAACTCTTGCTTTGATTTTTGATGAGGGGATCCAAAAAGGTGTTTTTATTAAAAAACATCCAAATGAACTTGCTGATATTTTCTGGTCTATCTATTCCGGGGTTGTTCTTTGGGAGGATAGTAAAAACTTTTTAAATAAAGATAAGAATTTTATCACAGAAACTCTTGGAACTGCTATCGACATATTTATTAAGGGCGTTATTGTTTAAGACTACCTCTAATAACCCCTTTTAGAGCGAATTGCTTCTGTTGTTTTAAAAAAAAGAAAAACAAAACAACTTAGTGATTTGAAAATGATAATCCTCAAAATATTACTTATATTCCTGTGGGTTATAATTTCCAACTCACTTGTACATCATCTCGAAAATTGATTATTAGAGACACCCTTAACAAATAAAAAAGCTGAATATTACACAAATATTCAGCTTTTCTATTTATTTTATCTGTTTAAAGCCGCATTAATAAATCTCAGATCTGCAAACGCTTCAACATCAATCATAACTCCTATTCCCATCTCTTCAACCATATAACGTTGCATAGTATCAAGATCTTCAAGTGCGGGATACAGGTTATTCATTGTAATTCCTTCAGGGTCGGATAGAACTCTCTTAAGGACTTCTTTCGTTAATCCTATCTTCTTATCCGGATCAAGGAAAGAAACAGCAATTTCTGCTGCTTTATCTTTGTTGTTCTCAGTGAACATTCCACAATCAACTAAAAGTTCTGTAAACTCATAAACAGCTTCAGGAAATTCCTCAATAAATTCATCACGGAAAGAGGCAACACAACATGGGTGATCTTTCCACATATTTGATGTTACAAAATCAAGCTCTGCAATATTTTTAGCTATGGCATTGGATGCAATTGGTTCAGCAACTACAAAACCAGCAACATCATCATTTTCTTTCATAATCGTAGGCATTTTAATTGGTGGAACAACTTCAAAACGAACATCGATCGCTTTTTTACCAGGTACGCCAGGTCTTAATCCTAATGAAGTAAGATATCGGTGTGCCATGATATTGTGTATGGACATTTTGTGTGGGATGTTAACAACTTTATATTTGTAAAAACTTTTCAGATTATCATATAGAGCTTTTGTATAGTTTGTATTTCGTACAAAACTACTACCATTTCTGTGGGCCAATGCTACTAACTTGATCGGTGTATCAAAGGCGAAAAGATCCATTGCTATTGGAGCAAGAACAAAAGCACCATCAACTTCCCCTTTTTCAAGAACCTCCTGAAGGGGGTTCCATCCAGGCATTCTTTGTGTTTCAAGCTTAAAGTGTTTGGGAGTTATTTCACCCGATTCAATAAGGTGCTTCATCACACCAAGTGCAAGGTGATCAGTGATTTGAATATGGGCTATTTTTAAAACAACTTTTCCATCTACAATTTCACGCTCCCTTGATGCAACATCACCCGAAGGTTTATCTTCAAAGACTTCCGATATTTTTTTTGCAATTTCAACGTTATCAAAGGGTTTTGCGATATGATTGTTTCCACCGTTTAAAAGGACTTTCTCCTGCTGGGTTTTATCACCCTGAGCAGTTGCCATAATAAAAGGGATCATTTTAAATCTTTCATCACGTCTCATCCACTGTAATAGCTCCAATCCATCCATATTGGGCATATTCCAGTCACTTATGACAATCTCAAATTGATTCTCTTCTAATTTTTTAACCGCGTCTTTTCCATCAACAGCTAATACAATATTCTCATACCCAGATTTCTTAAGCATCTGTTTAAACATGAGACGCATTGTTCCAGAATCGTCTACGATAAGTATTTTTAAGTTCTTATCATGGGACATTTCAGTACTCCTATAATTATGTATTTTTTTGAAAATAACTTAAATGTGAATCTTAAATATAATCAGGTCGGTGACTTATGTTCGATTTAAGATTTTTGTAATAGTTATTATGGCTTTATTATGAAAAGCCCTTAAAAAAGGGCTTTTAAATCTATTTTGCTCCAGCGGCTTCAGCAAATTTTGTATCTACGAAATGTGCAATATCAATTTTAGTTTTCAATATTTTCATATCATCACACATATAGTTCTGGATAGCTTCTAATCCTTCAAGAACGGGGTAAAGTTCGCCAGTTGAAATTCGGTCCGGTGGATCACTAAGAACTTTTAACATAACCTCTTCATCCTGTCCCAGAAATTCAGCACCGATTTTCGCGGCTGCAGCTGGGTTTTCTTCTATGAACATACCTGATTTAACGAGGCTCGATGTTATTTCGTGTATTGCATCGGCATGGTTATTTATAACTTCATCCCTTACAACGAATACGCAACATGGATGGCTTGGCCAAAGGTCCTTGGTAAGGCAAATTTCTTCTCCAAATCCACCAGCTATGGATTGAGTGCCTATTGGTTCTGCAACAATAAAACCACCTATTTCACCCTCTTCATCATATTGAACTGCTTCAGGCATCATACTGGGGGCCATAACTTCAAGGAATACATCTGCTTCAGGATCATTTGTAGTTCCTGGCTTTAGTCCAACCTCAGCAAGTAATTTGTGAAATAGCATATTGTGAACTGAAAGTTGATAAGGAATTAATACAACTTTTCCTTTAAAATCAGTGAGGCTTTTAATATTGGCAGCTTTACTTTTTACAAGAACACTTCCAGACTTGTGGGTAAAAAGGATCAGTTTTATCCCCACACCAGACTTGTAAAGATCCATGGCCGTTGGAGCAAGTATAAATGCACCGTCTATGCTTCCTTCAGCAAGAGCATCAGCAACCTCATTCCATCCATATTTTAAAACAGGTTCAAGTGTGCAGTGTTGAAAGGACTCTTCACCTTTTTGAAGTTTATCATTGGTAACACCAAGGATCAGGTGATCTGAAATTTTAAGATGTCCTATTTTGATAACTTGCTTATCAGCCATTTATAGCCTCCTTTATTTTTTTCAGAAACGTCTTGCTATTATTTTGTCTGTAAGCTTGAAGAAGTTCACAGTTTAAAAAAACTACAATATTTTATTTAACTTTTCTGCAATAGATTCAGCAGTAAAAGGTTTAACTACATAATTTGAAACACCAGCACCAACAGCTTCTATAACATTTTGTTTCTGTGCTTCAGCTGTGACCATCATAAAAGGGATCTCCTTATACTCAGACATACCTCTAACTGTTTTGAGGAGATCGAGTCCACTCATCTTTGGCATGTTCCAGTCTGAAATTATAAGGTCGTATTTATTTTCTTTAAGGGCTTCTAAAGCTGTCAATCCATCATCGGCTTCTTCGATATTCCTGAATCCAAGTTGTTTTAAGATATTTTTTAAAATTCTTCTCATTGTTGCAAAATCATCAACACAAAGCACTTTAATATCCTTGTACATCTGAAAACGCCTCCCAGATAAGTTGAGGAGTGTATTAGTTTCTCTAACGACGTAAAATACTTTATACCAGACAAGAATACTATTAGCAAGATTACTGTATGTTTAAAAATATTAATGGGTCAGTTTAAGCGATTCCATTTAAATATTTTTTGAAAGATTCTTTTTGATTTAAGGTATTTATCGATACGATTGTTTTCTATTAAACTGTTTAATATTACATGATTGTTTTTTACTTTACAATCAATTATTAGAAATAAGCCTCTGAATTCCCAACATGTGTAACGCTTTTGGACAAATTTTAAATAAGGATATAACTTAAAAGTTGATCAACGAAGAGTTATGATCTAATATTATAATCTAAAAAATGGATATTTTGATTTAAATACTTGCTCAACTCTATATTTATTAAAAGAGGAACTTTATGATTATCACGAAACCCGAGTTAATTAAGCTAAATGAAAAAAGCTTTATAGAATCGCTAATTGAGAATCTTGACTGGAAAACTCTTGAGAAGCTTGTTCAGAATAAATTACATATTAGCGATATTAGTTGTAAAGATGGTGACATTATTGTTCATAACAATTCAGTGGCTTATAAACTTAATCTTGAACTGAAGCTTGATGTGGATG
>JQIA01002143.1_pt1 | contig 10562 bp, 8 predicted proteins | sample 811431 | NCBI WGS metagenome assembly JQIA01 (sample SAMN02998118, study PRJNA258478) | marine sediment metagenome | biome: marine; feature: seafloor; material: sediment; isolation source: oil-polluted sediment collected from 3 locations (0.5 km, 0.7 km and 0.9 km)... | place: USA: Gulf of Mexico ... | reverse complement strand
CCTTCATCAATACTTACATGAAGACCATATTCAGTACCTAAAAATAAAAGCTTTTCTTCTTCTAAATCTTGTACTATAGATAATGCATATCCAAAAGTTTCATCTTTATTTGCTACTAAATTCTCCCAAGTTTTTCCAAAATCACGCGTTCTATAAACATACGGTTTAAAATCAAATTGTCGGTAGTTGTTAACAACAGCATACGCTTCTCCTTTATCAAATTTTGAAGCTCTTATTTGAGCAACCCAACTACCTTTTGGCATTCCTTTTATATGTTGAGAAACATTTGTCCAGGTAATACCTCCATCTAACGTTAATTGAATATTTCCATCGTCAGTTCCTGCCCAAAGCGTTTTTTTATCAAACGGACTAGGTTCTATAACTAAAATAGTACAGTGATTTTCAGCTCCAGTAGCGTCCATGGTAATTCCACCACTCTCATGTTGTTGTTGTTTTTCTTTATTGTTAGTGGTTAAGTCAGGAGAAATGATTTCCCAAGTATACCCTTTGTTTGTTGACTTGTGTACAAACTGACTTCCAAAATAAATGGTTTCATTGTCGATTGGATTCATTGCAATTGCTGAATTCCAATTAAAACGAAGTTTTACATCTACACTTGGATGTGTAGGTCTAATAAATTTTGCATTTCCAGTTTTCCTGTCATATCTAGCAACATTTCCTTGTTGAGACATCCCATAACCAAATCTTGAATTTTTGGGATCAGGAATAACATCAAAACCATCTCCAAACATGAGTTCTTGCCAATATGAATTTCGTATTCCTTGTGATTTTAACACATAGGCTGGTCCAATCCATGAGCCATTATCTTGCATTCCACCATAAACATTGTATGGAAATTCCATATCAACATTGATATGGTAAAACTGAGCTAAAGGTAAATTTTCAACAAAACGCCAGGTTTTACCTCTATCGCGCGTAATATTTAAACCTCCATCATTCCCATCAATCATAAAGTTGGGATCAGTTGGGTGAATCCACCAAGCATGATGATCGGGATGAACTCCAATTGAAGTTCCGTAAGCAGGCATTAATTGTTTAAAAGACTTACCGCCATCTTCACTCACATTCACATAAGTAAATACAGAATAAATTCTATTTTCATTGATAGGATCTACATAAATATCGGAATAATAAAAAGGTCTGTTTCCAATTCCCTCTGGAGATCTTCCACTGGATTTGTCATTTACTTTTTTCCACTTAAATCCACCATCTTCAGACTTATATAATGCATTTTTTTTAGCTTCGATGAGTGCGTATACAAATTTAGGATTGCTAGGAGCAATAGCCAAACCAATTCTTCCTAAATTCCCTTTTGGCAAACCATCGTCCTCTGTTAGTTTTTTCCAATCATCTCCACCATTATAAGTGATATACATTCCTGAGCCTTCTCCACCAGATGTAAAAGTCCAAGGTTTGCGTTGATGCTCCCACATGGCTGCAATTAATTTATTAGGGTTTGTTGGATCAACCACCAAATCAGCACATCCGGTTTTGTTGTTGACAAACAATGATTTTGACCAAGTTTTCCCTCCATCAGTAGTTTTAAATACTCCACGTTCTGGATGTTCTCCCCAAGGTGATCCAATGGCACCTACATACACAATATTGGGATTGTCTTTATCAATAATAATTTTATGAATATTTCGAGTTTTTTCCAAACCAACAAGTTTCCACGTCTTTCCCGCATCCAAACTTTTATATAAGCCATAACCTCCCGTTAAACTATTTCTAGGGTTTCCTTCGCCAGTTCCTGCCCAAATAACATCGGGATTACTTTGTTGAATGGCAACAGCTCCAATAGATGCAACAGCCTGATCATCAAAGATTGGTTTCCAATCAATACCTCCACTTTCAGACTTCCACAATCCACCAGAGGCTGTTCCAATATAAATTATATCAGGTTGGTTAGTAATTACATCTATAGATGTAACTCTTCCACTCATACCAGCAGGGCCAATAGATCTAGGTTTTATGTTTTTTAATTTTTCTAAATCGAGTTGTTGAGAAAATGCAATTGTTGATATAAAAAGTGCAAGAATGGTTAGTTTCTTCATTGGGTTTGTTTTTTTGTTGATTTTGTAATCTCTAAATTTAGAAAACAAGAATTTAAGATATGTTAAAATTTCTATAAAACAATATACCCATCAAAAGATGGGTATATCAAGTATTTCTATGTATAGGATGAAGTTAATCTTTACTAAGACATACAGCTCTGTTGTATTCAAAATTCATGCGAGCAATATCTAATAACTGTACTTCTTGTGGGCAAACCATAGCGCAGGCACCTGTATGCGTACAACTACCAAAACCTTCATCGTCATGTGCATTTACCATCCAGAGTACACGTTCATTACGCTCTATTTTTCCTTGTGGTAACTTGGCTAAGTGACCTACTTTAGCCGATACAAATAGCGCAGCAGATGAATTTTTACAAGTTGCTACACAAGCTCCACATCCAATACAAGCAGCACTATCAAAAGCACTTTCAGCTATATCATGATGAATAGGAATAGTATTTGCTTCAGGTGCCATTCCTGTAAAAGATGAAATGTAACCACCAGCCTGAATAATACGATCCATACCGCTACGGTCTACTTTTAAATCTTTAATAACAGGGAATGCTTTAGCCCTAAAAGGCTCAATATAAAGAGTGTCACCATCTTTAAATGATCTTAAGTGTGTTTGACAAGTAGTAAAATGGGATTCTGGTCCGTGTGCTTGTCCGTTAATTACTAATGAACATTGCCCGCAAATACCCTCTCTACAATCATGGTCAAATTCTACTACAGGCTCACCTTTAGATGCAAGATCTTCATTTAAGTAATCTAACATTTCTAAAAAAGACATGTCCGTACTTAAATGGTCTAATTCATAAGTTACAATTTTCCCTTTTGTTTTGGCGTTTTCTTGTCGCCATATTTTAAGTGTCAGCTTCATAATCTTTAATTTATTTGTAAGATCTTACGGTTGGTTTAACTTCAGTAAATTCAAGTGGTTCTTTGTGTAACTTCCAATCTTCTCCTTGTTGCCATTCCCAGGCCGCAGAATACATATAGTTTTCATCATCACGCATGGCTTCACCATCTTCTGTTTGGAAATCTTCACGGAAGTGAGCTCCACAACTTTCTTTTCTATCTAAAGCATCCACCGTCATTAATTCAGCTATTTCTAAGTAATCGGCTAAACGACCTGCTTTTTCCAGTTCAGTATTAGGCCCATTTTCGTTACCTGTTACTGCTGCATTTTTCCAAAATTCTTTGCGTAATTTTCTAATTTCTTCGATAGCCCAAATCATTCCTTTTTCATTTCGTGACATGGCAACTTCTTTAAACATGATTTTACCTAAACGTCTGTGAATTTGATCTACAGGCGTGGTTCCTTTGATCGCTAGTAATTTTTCAACCTGATCTTTAACTGTTTTTTCAGCCTCTTCAAATTCTGGAGTATTTGTTGAAATAGGTCCGGTACGGATATCGTTTGCTAAGTAGTTAGAAATTGTATTAGGTAAAATAAAGTTACCATCAACCGATGCTTGTAAAAGAGAGTTGGCACCTAAACGATTCGCTCCGTGGTCAGCAAAATTAGCTTCTCCAACAGCAAATAACCCCGGAATGGTAGTTTGCAATTCGTAATCAACCCATAAACCTCCCATAGAGAAATGCGCAGCAGGTGATATTTTCATTGGTTCTTTATAAGCATTTATGGCGGTAATTTTTTCATACATAGTGAAAAGGTTCCCATAACGCTCTTTAATAGTATCTTCACCTAAACGTTCAATTGCCGTTTTAAAGTCAAGATATACAGCATTTTTCAATGGCCCAATACCATGTCCAGCATCCATTCTTTCCTTAGCAGCACGTGAAGCAACATCTCGAGGCACTAAGTTACCAAATGCAGGATAACGCCGCTCTAAGTAATAGTCTCTATCTTCATCCGGAATATCTCCTGGAGCTCGATTATCATCTTTATTTTTAGGCACCCAAATTCTTCCATCATTTCTAAGTGATTCAGACATCAATGTTAATTTAGACTGATGTTCTCCCGATTGTGGAAGTGCTGTAGGGTGAATTTGTGTCCATGAAGGATTTGCAAAATAAGCACCTTTTTTATGGGCTCTCCAATTTGCTGATCCATTTGAATTCATTGCCAAAGTAGATAGGAAAAAGATCTTACCAAAACCACCGGTCCCAAAAACAACTGCATGTGCAGCATGTCTGCTAATCTCTCCAGTATCTAAATTACGTGCAATAATACCTCGGGCTTTACCATCAACAACTACAATGTCTAAAATTTCATGACGATTGTATTGAGTTAACTTGCCAACTTTAATTTGCTTCATCATTGCCTGATAAGTAGCCAGCAACAGTTGTTGTCCTGTTTGCCCACGGGCATAGAAAGTACGGGAAACCAATACACCCCCGAAAGAGCGATTGCTAAGGTATCCACTGTATTCACGTCCAAAAGGAACTCCTTGAGCAACCATATGGTCAATTAGATCTACAGAGACTTCAGCCATTCTATAAACATTGGCTTCACGCGATCTAAAGTCACCACCTTTAATGGTGTCATAGAACATTCTATAAATATTATCACCATCATTTTTATAATTTTTCGCCGCATTCACACCACCTTGAGCAGCTACAGAATGTGAGCGTCGTGCTGAATCTTGAAAAAAGAATACTTTCACATTGTATCCTAATTCAGCTAGTGATGCAGCTGCACCACCACCAGATAACCCACCTCCAACAACTATAATGTCTAATTTTTTACGGTTAGCCGGATTAACAATTTGTGTTTTGGCAAGGTAATTTTGCCATTTATCTTTTAAAGGTCCTTTCGGAATTTTTGAGTTAAGAGCCATAATTCTATGTTATTTGAAGTAAAGTATGATAGGAATAATGGCATATAAAATTGCCATAACTAAGCTAAAGCACAGTGCAATGTACTTGATAGTATTCATGATTCTTTTAGGGTAAATTCCTAAAGAACGATGTGCACTTTCAATACCGTGTATTAAATGAAAACAGAGTGCTATAATTCCTATTTCATATATAAGAACATACCACCAAACTTTAAATGTGGCAAGTACCAAATCGTATAAATCGTGTTCTACCTGAAGCACTTTATAAGGAAGCCAAAATTGCGCCATATGTAACACAATAAAAATTCCAATTACACTTCCTAAAACACCCATATTTCTGGAGTACCATGTACTTGTAGAATTATCTGTTATTTGATATTTTTCACCTCTGGATTTTCTGTTTTGAAGCGTAATTAAAAGCGCATCAATAACGTGTAAAGCGATTGAGGCATACAAGATCCATGCAACTATTGTTACTGGCCAAAAATGCACTAAAAAGTGAGAATAGGCATTGTACATATCATGCGTACTTGCAACATTTCCCCAAAATTCTATTGGAAAAAACGAATCTGGAATTACTAGAATAAGATTCCCAATAAGGTGAATTATAAGGAAAAAGATGATGAATAGCCCTGTAAAGGCCATGAGGTTTTTACGCCCAACTGATGTTTTGAATAGTCCTTTTTTTATTGCCATAAGGCTTACTTTTTGAATTGAATTTATAAATATAAAATAGGTAAATGGCTTTGATAATGACTTTTGTCAGATTCCATTTTGAGATTGTTTATTTATAACCAGTCTAAATTAATGTAATAAATTTCTAGAGGTTTTTATAACCCGAATTCAAATGGTTATATTTGGCGTTTAAAAATACAAAATAAAAATGAGTAAAATTTTATCTTCATCGATAGCAAGGAAAGTAGCTATGGCACTGTCAGCACTCTTCCTTATTTTTTTCTTAATTATTCATTTAGCTGTTAATATTACCTCACTGTTTAGTGAAAGTGTATTTAACGAATTATCCCATTTTATGGGAACCAATCCATTGATACAAGTTGCATTGCAACCAGTACTTATATTTGGTGTGGTTTTTCACTTTGTTATGGGGTTTGTTTTAGAACTAAAGAATAAAAGAGCAAGAACTGTTAAATACGTTAAAAATAATGGTGCTGCAAACGCCACTTGGATGTCAAGAAATATGGCAATAAGCGGAGGTGTTATTTTAGCATTTATCGTTTTACACTTTATTGATTTCTGGATTCCAGAATTGAACACAAAATATATCCAGGGAGATATGTCTGGTGTTTTAGCAGGAGAAGATGGTTATCGATATTTTACAGAACTACAACACAAATTTGCTGAACCATGGAGAGTTGTGGCTTATGTAATTGCATTTGTATTATTAGCACTGCACTTATTACATGGGTTTCAATCAGCTTTTCAATCAATTGGGTTCAATAATAAATACACAAAATGTGTGATAAACTTAGGGAAATGTTATTCGATAGCTGTTCCTTTAGGATTTATAATCATTGCTTTGTATCATTATTTTAACCATTAATCTTTTAAAACATGACGACTTTAAATTCAAAAATACCAGAAGGTCCAATTAAAGATAAATGGACAACGTATAAAGATAAAATTGATCTAGTAAATCCTGCTAACAAACGTAATATAGACATTATTATTATTGGAACAGGTTTAGCAGGAGGCTCTGCAGCAGCTACTTTAGCTGAACAAGGATACAATGTAAAGGCATTTGCATATCAAGATTCTCCTCGTAGAGCACATTCAATTGCAGCACAGGGAGGTATCAACGCAGCAAAAAATTATATGGGCGATGGAGATTCTAACTATCGTTTATTTTATGACACCGTAAAAGGTGGAGATTACCGTTCTCGAGAAGCTAACGTACATCGTTTAGCTGAAGTTTCAGGAAATATTATAGATCAATGTGTAGCACAAGGTGTTCCATTTGCACGTGATTATGGAGGGTTGCTTGACAACCGTTCATTTGGTGGAGTACTCGTATCACGTACTTTTTATGCAAAAGGACAAACAGGACAACAATTATTACTAGGTGCATATTCAGCAATGAACCGTCAAATAGCTCGTGGTAAAATTGAAATGTTTAACCGACACGAAATGCTAGATGTCGTTATTGTAGATGGAAAAGCAAGAGGTATTATTGCACGTGATCTAATTTCAGGAAAAATAGAACGTCATTCTGCTCACGCAGTAGTAATTGCAACAGGAGGTTATGGAAATGTATATTTCTTATCAACCAACGCTATGGGTTCTAATGCAACAGCAGCCTGGAAAATTCATAAGAAGGGAGCCTATTTTGCAAATCCTTGTTTTACTCAAATTCACCCAACGTGTATTCCACGCTCAGGTGATTACCAATCTAAACTAACGTTAATGTCAGAATCATTGCGTAATGATGGTCGAATTTGGGTTCCAGCAAAAATAGAAGATGCTAAAGCAATTCAAGAAGGAAAATTAAAACCGACTGAAATTGCTGAAGAAAATAGAGATTATTACCTAGAAAGAAGATACCCAGCCTTTGGTAACTTAGTTCCGCGTGACGTAGCTTCAAGAGCAGCAAAAGAACGTTGTGATGCAGGCTATGGTGTAAATGCAACAGGTGAAGCTGTGTATTTAGATTTTGCAGCTTCCATTAACCGTTATGGAAATGAGCAAGCTAAAATTCACGGGGTATCAAATCCTTCAGCAGCAAAAATAATTGAATTAGGGGAAGGAGTTATAGAAGCGAAATACGGTAACTTATTCCAAATGTATGAGAAAATTATAGATGAAAACCCATACAAAACACCTATGATGATCTATCCTGCAACCCACTATACAATGGGTGGTGTTTGGGTAGATTATAATTTAATGACTACAGTTCCTGGATTGTACTGTATCGGTGAAGCTAATTTCTCTGATCACGGCGCAAACAGATTGGGAGCTTCTGCTTTAATGCAAGGATTGGCTGACGGTTATTTTGTATTGCCTTATACCATCGGTGATTATTTAGCTGATGATATTAGAACTGGAAAAATACCAACAGACTCTCCTGAATTTGATGAAGTTGAAAAATCTGTAAAAGATCAATTGGATTTCTTTATCAATAATAAAGGAACACATTCTGTAGATTATTTCCATAAAAAACTAGGATTAGTTATGTGGAATAAAGTTGGAATGGCTCGTAATGAAAAGCATCTAAAAGAAGCTATAACAGAAATTCAAGAAATTCGTGAAGATTTCTGGAAAAATGTAAAAGTTCCTGGTAGCTTGAATGAATTCAATCAAGAGCTGGAAAAAGCAGGAAGAGTTGCTGATTTCCTTGAATTAGGAGAATTATTTGCAAAAGATGCATTGGAAAGAAACGAATCTTGTGGAGGACATTTCCGAGATGAGTACGTTACTGAAGATGGAGAAGCAAAACGTGATGATAAAAATTACGCATATGTAGCTGCATGGGAATATACAGGTAAGCCAAGTGAAGCTATTATGCATAAAGAAGAATTAGAATTTAAAGATATCGAATTAAAAACTCGTTCATATAAATAATCATTAGCGAAGAGGGAAAAGCGAAAAGTGAGTAGTATAAAATCATATAAAGATTTATTGGTTTGGCAAAAATCAATCCTATTAGTTAAAGAGGTATATCAACTCACTGAACTTTTTCCAGCTGATGAAAAATTTGGTATTATAAGTCAAATTAGAAGAGCTGTAGTTTCTATACCTTCAAATATTGCAGAAGGTTGGGGTAGAATGTCAAGAAAAAATTACATTCAATTTTTAAGAACTGCAAGAGGCTCCTTATTTGAATTAGAAACACAAATAATTATTTCAAAAGAATTAAAATATTATACTGGTTACGAAAATATTGAAAGTTTAATTGTTGAAGTTAGTAAAATGCTGAATTCACTTATACGTAAATTAGAAGAAAAAAATTAACCCTTTTCGCTTTTCGCTAATCACTAAAACCTAGTAGTTATGAATTTAACGTTAAAAATTTGGAGACAAAAAGGACCTCAAGAGAAAGGTCAAATGGTCGAATATAAAGTAACTGATATTTCAGAACATATGTCATTCTTAGAAATGATGGATGTGTTAAATGAGGATCTGGTTGCAAAAAATGAAGAACCAATCGCTTTTGACCATGATTGTAGAGAAGGAATTTGCGGAATGTGTTCGTTACATATCAATGGAGAAGCACACGGTCCAGATCGAGGGATCACTACTTGTCAATTACATATGCGTATGTTTAAAGATGGAGATACTATTTATATTGAACCATTTAGAGCTAAAGCATTTCCAGTAATTAAGGATCTGGTTGTTGATCGTATGGCTTTTGAGCGTATTCAACAAGCAGGAGGTTATATTTCTATCAATACATCAGGGAATACACAAGATGCAAATGCAATTCCTATTTCAAAGAAAAATGCAGATCTATCTATGGATGCAGCTTCTTGTATTGGCTGTGGAGCTTGTGTAGCGAGTTGTAAAAATTCAAGTGCTATGTTGTTTGTTGCTGCCAAAGTATCACAATTTGCTTTATTACCACAAGGTAAAATAGAAGCGGCTGATAGGGTTACAAATATGGTAGCTCAAATGGATCTGGAAGGTTTTGGAAACTGTACAAATACAGGTGCATGTGAGGTGGAATGTCCTAAAGGAATTTCATTAGAAAATATTGCACGTATGAATCGTGAATATTTAAAAGCTAGTATTATCTAAAAGTATATATAAGTGTTATCTAAGAACCTGTTTTAGAAATGAAGCAGGTTTTTTTGTTTAAGAAATAGTTCTTTTTAAGGTTGTTTTCAGGAATGGTATTTTTTTTCACTACAGAATTTGTAAACATTTAATAATTAGAATTTTTCACATAGGAATTATATTAAATTAGTTAGGGGATATGCCTTTTTTCTTTCAAAAAACTTAGAAAATTACTTGTATTCATCAAACAAGTTTTGGGTATTATTACTCTTTTATCAAAGACCAATTAGCATGTACTACTTGCCATTTATCATCGACTAAGCGATACACCGATGTTGCCTTCCATGGTGGGCCTGGTTCATCGTTAATGGTTGAATGATATTGTAGTGTAAGGATTGCAATATCACCATACACTTGTACTTTAGGGGCTATTAACTTGTAAAGGTGAGAAGGAATTTTACCATCCAAAGAGCTAAAATAACTCTTTAAATTTTCACTATTGTCGATTCTTTTTTGTGCACCAATATCATCAAAGTATGTGGCATCATTAGCAAAATTGGCAGCAAACCCAACGGGATCTCCTTTTGCCCATTTATCAAGTGCCTGACGTTCAAGTGTAATAATGGTTTGTTCAATATCCTGCTGTCTTGAAGCGTCTTGTTTCTTAGAACAAGAAGTACTGATTAATAACAAAGTTAACAACAGCATGAAATTCTTCATTATTTGAATTTTTTTTAGTGCTTGACCCATAGTTCTGATTTTTAACATATTACTATCAATTTTAACAGTAAAGTAAATTTAAGAATTTTTATTTTATTGAATTAGTTTTAGTAAATTTAACTTGAATATAGTTTGAACAACTCATTAGTTAAATAATAGTTTATGCCAACATATAAATATCCTATAGTATCTAAATTACCCGAAGTACCAACGTCAATATTTTCTGTAATGA
>JQIA01002142.1_pt1 | contig 10562 bp, 8 predicted proteins | sample 811431 | NCBI WGS metagenome assembly JQIA01 (sample SAMN02998118, study PRJNA258478) | marine sediment metagenome | biome: marine; feature: seafloor; material: sediment; isolation source: oil-polluted sediment collected from 3 locations (0.5 km, 0.7 km and 0.9 km)... | place: USA: Gulf of Mexico ... | reverse complement strand
GTGGTATAATGCCAGTTGCTAAAAGCTTAAAGTTGGAAACTATTCCCTATTTTAAATCTGAAAATTTCTTAGATAGGAGAGAGTTAGGAATTGTTAATGTTGGTGGCAAAGGAACAGTAACTGTTGACGGTGTTACGTATAAATTACAAAAAAAGGAAGCGCTTTACGTAGGGAAAGGTTGTAAAGAAATTATTTTTTCAAGTGTGAGTAGGGAACAACCATTGTTTTATATCAATTCAGCTCCTGCTCATACAAAATATCCAACAAAAAAAGTAGGAAAAGAAGATGCTGAAGTAATCCAATTAGGAGATGAAAAATATGCTAATAAAAGGATATTAAATAAGCTTATTGTAAATAGCATTGTTAAAACTTGCCAATTGCAAATGGGGCTTACAGAATTGTTGCCCGGAAACATTTGGAATACAATGCCTGCGCATACACATAATAGACGAATGGAAGCTTATTTCTATTTTGATTTAGAAGAAGGTCAAACAATTTCTCATTTTATGGGAGAACCTCAAAACACTAGGCATATTTTTATGCAAAATAATCAAGCTGTATTATCTCCAGAATGGTCTATTCATTCAGGAGCTGGAACTTCAAATTATTCTTTTGTTTGGGGAATGGCAGGTGAAAATTTAGACTACAGTGATATGGATACTTTCAAACCAAGTGATTTAAAATAATAAAAATGAAAAATTTATTCGATTTAACAGGGAAAAGAGCCTTAGTTACGGGTGGTGTACACGGCTTAGGAATGGCAATGGCTAAAGGATTAGGTCATGCAGGTGCAGAATTAATTATTAATAATTATTCTTCTGATATGCTTGAAGAAGCAAAGCAAGAATATGAAAAAGAAGGTTTAAAAGTACATACGTACGTTTTTGATGTTACTAATGATAAATCAGTAGAAGAACATATTGATTTAATAGAAAAGGATGTTGGACCAATAGATATCTTAATTAATAATGCAGGAATTATTAAAAGAGTTCCAATGGAAGATATGGAAACGGAAGATTTTAGAGCAGTTATAGATGTAGATTTGGTAGGCCCTTTCATTGTGTCTAAATATGTAGGTAGAAAAATGATTGCACGTCGTGAAGGTAAAATTATTAACATTAATTCTATGATGAGTGAATTGGGTAGAAATACTGTTTCTGCTTACGCTTCGGCAAAAGGAGGTTTAAAAATGTTGACCAAAAATATGGCAACAGAATGGGCAAAATACAATATTCAAACAAACGGAATTGGACCAGGTTATTTTGCAACATCACAAACAGCACCTATTAGAGTGGATGGACACCCATTTAATGAATTTATTTTAAACCGTACTCCTGCGGCTCGTTGGGGGAATCCAGAAGATTTAGCTGGTGCAGCAGTGTTTTTAGCATCTAAAGCAAGCGATTTTGTAAATGGACAAATTGTGTATGTAGACGGAGGAATTTTAGCAACTATTGGGAAACCTTCAAACGAAGATTAATTCATCAAAAAAAATGAGTAAGAATCAAAAATTTACACACAGTAATTTTTTACTGAGTAATAAATATTCGGAAGAGTTGTACCACAACTATGCGAGTAAAATGCCAATTATAGATTATCACTGTCATTTGTCTCCAAAAGATATAGCGAACAACACATCTTTTAAAAACTTAACTGATGTTTGGATTCGTGGAGACCACTATAAGTGGCGTGCTATGCGAACATTAGGTATAGATGAAAAATACATTACAGGTAGTGCAAGTGATGAAGAAAAATTTAAACATTGGGCAAAAACGGTACCTTATACAATGCGAAACCCTTTGTATCATTGGACACATTTAGAATTGGATAGATACTTTGGGATAGAAGAATTGTTGAATGAGAAATCAGCCGATTCTATTTATAATACAGCATCTGATATATTATCTTCGAAAGCGTATAGTTGCCAAAATTTATTAACGAAAATGAATGTTGAAGTAGTTTGTACTACTGAAGACCCAATAGATTCATTAGAACATCATCAGCAAATTTTAAAAAGCGATTTTAATACAAAAGTAAGTACTTCATTTCGCCCAGATAAAGCTATTTTAATTGAAAGTGAAACATACAATGCTTATATAGATAGTTTGGCTGAAGTTTCAGGAAAATCTATTAATACTTTTAATGATTTATGTGATGCTTTAAAAGATAGAATTCAATACTTTGATGAGAACGGATGTAAATTATCTGATCACGGATTGAATCATATTTATTGTGAAACTTTTAATGAAACTGAAATAAAAACAATTTTCAGAAAAAAAAGAAATAATGCCAAAGTTACTCCAACTGAAGCATTAAAATTTCAAAGTGCTGTTCTACAATTTTTGGCCGAAACCTATCATGAATTTGGATGGATTCAACAATTTCATTTGGGTGCATTAAGAAATAATAATGCAAGAATGAATAGTTTACTTGGGGCTGATACAGGTTGGGATTCTATAGGTGATTATCCTCAAGCAGAAAGTTTGTCTAATTTTTTAAATATTCTTGATAGTAAGAATAAGCTAACAAAAACAATTCTTTACAATTTAAACCCTGCTGATAATGAAGTATTAGCAACAATGATTGGGAATTTTAATGATGGAAAAATAAAAGGAAAAGTTCAGTTTGGATCTGGTTGGTGGTTCTTAGATCAAAAAGATGGTATTATAAAACAATTAAATGCCTTATCTAATATGGGGCTTATTAGCTGTTTTATTGGAATGTTGACAGATTCTAGAAGCTTTTTATCATATCCACGTCATGAATATTTTAGACGTGTATTATGTAATCTTTTTGGAAATGAAATTCAAAAAGGAGAATTGCCAAATGATATGGAATGGATAGGTAAAATGATATCAGATATTTCATATAACAACGCAAAAGAATATTTCAATTTTTAATAAAGATAAGTATAAAATAGGATGAAAAAAGTAGTCACATTTGGAGAGATTATGTTGCGATTATCACCTCCTGGATTTTTAAGGTTCTCACAAGCAAATAGTTTTGATGCTGTATATGGAGGTGGAGAATCTAATGTTGCAGTATCACTTGCTAGTTATGGTGTCCCAGTAGATTTTGTAACACGTTTACCAAAAAATGATATTGGAGAATGTGCCTTAATGGAAATGCGTAAAAGAGGTGTAAATACTCAGAATATCATTTTTGGAGGAGATAGGTTGGGTATTTATTTCTTAGAAACAGGAGCTGTTTCAAGAGGAAGCAAGGTCGTGTATGATAGAGCCAATTCTGCTATAAGTGAAATCAAATCAGGAATGATTGATTGGGAACAGGTCTTTGATGGAGCAGAATGGTTTCATTGGACAGGAATTACACCAGCAATTTCTCAAAGCGCAGCAGATGTTTGTTTAGAAGCTGTTAAAGCAGCAAGTAAATTAGGAATCACAATTTCTACCGATTTAAATTACAGAGCTAAACTTTGGAAATATGGCGTAGAGCCAGAAGCAATTATGACAGAGTTAACATCATATTGTGATGTAATTTTAGGCAATGAAGAAGATGCCGAAAAACACTTTGGAATCAAACCTGAAGGATTGGATATAACCACTCAAGGACATGATGTAAAAGCAGAAGCTTTTTTATCTGTTTGTGAGCAAATGATGAAAAAATTTCCAAAGGCAAAAAAAGTAATCACAACTCTTAGAGGTTCCATTTCTGCATCACACAACACTTGGGCAGGAGTTTTATACGATGGAAAAACTATGTTTCAGTCTCCTCAATATCAAATTACAGACATTGTAGATAGAGTTGGAGGAGGAGACTCCTTTATGGGAGGTTTAATTTACGGATTGTTACAATACCCAGAAGATGACCAAAACGCTTTGAACTTTGCAGTTGCAGCATCTTGTTTAAAACATACAATTAAAGGAGATGCAAATTTAGTAACGATTGAAGAGGTTGAAAAATTAATGGGAGGAGATGCCTCGGGGAGAGTTGCAAGATAAATATAATGTTAAATAAAAAATCGATATTAATAATTTGTGGGGGAGGTCCTGCTCCAGGAATAAATTCTGTAATAAGTACAGTAACAAAAGAATTTTTAAAAGAAGGTTATCGAGTTTTAGGTTTACATGAAGGTTTTAAAGGGATTTTTAGTAACAAACCTAAAATCAAAGAAATGGATTTTAACCATGCTGATCGAATTTTTAGCAGAGGAGGTTCAACATTAATTATGAGCCGTTTTAAGCCCAAAAATGAGGAGCTAAATGAAGATCTATTTTTAAAAAATAATGTAAAATTATTAGTGAGTATTGGTGGTGATGATACTGCTTCTTCAGCAAATAGAATAACCACATATTTACAAAATAAAAATATTGACATTTCAAATATACATGTACCCAAAACAATAGATAATGATTTGCCTTTGCCTGATAGAAATCCGACATTTGGATTTCATTCAGCTAAAGATGAAGGGGTTAGAATTGGAAATACAATATATGAAGATGCGAGAACAAGTCAAAATTGGTTTGTAATGTCAGCTATGGGAAGGTCAGCAGGTCATTTAGCTTTTGGTATTGCAACTAGTTGTCATTTTCCAATGGTGGTAATTCCAGAGATGTTTACCAATAATGAAATAACTATTGATAAAGTTGTTCACCTAGTAATTTCATCTATTATAAAGAGAAAAATTGAAAACATACATTATGGTGTCGCAATGATAAGTGAAGGTGTATTTCATCATTTGTCAAAATCTGAGCTTGATAAAATAGGAATTCAATTTACTTATGATGCTCATGGACATCCAGAATTAGGGAATGTAAGCAAGTCACATATATTCAATATGCTTGTGCAAAATAAATTGGAAGAACTCGGATTAGATATTAAAAGTAGACCCGTTGAATTGGGTTATGAAATACGTTGTTGTAGACCTATTGGTTTTGATTTAACCTTATGCACTCTTTTGGGAATGGGAGTTAAAAAAGTATTTGATGAAGGTAAAAGTGGTTGTATAGTATCAGCAAATTCAAAAGGAGAAATTACACCATTGTATTTGTCAGATTTGGAAGATGAATACGGTAAAATACAACCTAGATTGGTTGATGTTAACTCTGAATTTTCAAAGTTATGTTTTCAAAATTTACATTTCATTGAAGATAGCGACTATGAAGAAGCCAAGAAGTATATAAATAACCCTTGGGAGTTTGATTTAAAAAAAATATTAAAAGAATAAGATATGGCACAGTACTCTAGAATAGAAGTAGCTTCTGTAATGAAAAAAACAGGAATGATTCCTTTGTTTTTTAGCAACGATTTAGAATTAAGTAAACAAGTGTTAAAAGCCTGTTATGATGGAGGAGCACGATTAATGGAATTTACAGCCCGAGGAGATTTTGCGCATGAAGTTTTTGGTGAATTAACAAAATATGCAATCAAAGAGCTACCAGGAATGATAATGGGAGTTGGCTCTGTAACAGATAGTGCTGCAGCCTCATTATACATGTCTTTAGGAGCAAATTTCATTGTTACTCCAGTATTAAGAGAAGATATTGCGATTGTTTGTAATAGACGTAAAGTATTATGGTCTCCTGGTTGTGGAACATTAACTGAAATTTCAAAAGCTGAGGAATTAGGATGTGAGATTGTAAAATTATTCCCTGGAGATATTTACGGACCACAATTTGTAAAAGGAATAAAAGGACCACAGCCTTGGACAAGTATCATGCCAACAGGAGGTGTTGATCCAAGTAGAGAGAACTTAAAAGGCTGGTTTGATGCGGGAGTAACATGTGTAGGGATGGGATCAAAATTGATTTCAAAAGAAATTTTAATAAATAAAGATTTTAATTCTCTAAAAATTAAAGTTAAAGAAGCTATAAAAATTATTAATGAAGTTAGGTAAAATATAAATAGTTTAAATCATTTTGAAAATCAATTTTTAGTTGATGAAAAACCAATAAATTTAAATAGATTATGAGTAAAAAGCAAAAGATAGGGAACTATCGTTACAGAATTTTAGCACTTTTAATGTTCGCTACTACCATTAATTATTTCGATAGGAGTATTATTGGTGTTTTGGCACCAACACTTGAAAAATTGTTTGGCTGGACGAATAATGATTATGCCAATATCATGATTTCTTTTAAAGTAGCTTATGCTATTGGAATGCTATCTATGGGTGGTTTGATTGATCGTTTAGGAACAAAAAAGGGGTACACGTTATCTATTGGAATTTGGAGTGTTTTTGGAATGCTACATGCGTTGGTTCGTCCAGGGTTTAGCATTGTTGGATTTGCAGCTGCCAGATTTGGTTTAGGTTTTGGAGAAGCAGGAAATTTTCCAGCAGCTATTAAAACAACTGCGGAGTGGTTTCCAAAAAAAGATAGAGCCTTTGCAACAGGTCTTTTTAATGCAGCAACTAGTATTGGAGCAATAGCAGCTCCATTTGTAGTTAGTTGGATTGTTCATGAAAATGGTAAAAATTGGCAAATCCCATTTTTAATTACTGGGGTATTAAGTGCTATTTGGGTATTCCTATGGTTTCGCATGTATAAAAAACCAGAAGTACATCCAAAAGTAACAAAAGAAGAATTAGCTTATATACAAAGTGATTCAGAAGTAGAAAATGAAGAAAAGTTACCATGGAAAAGTGTACTAAATAAACGTCAAACTTGGGCGTTTGGTTTAGCTAAAATTACAGATGCAGTATGGTGGTTTTACCTTTTCTGGGGAGCAAAATTTTTGGCAGATACTTTTGATGTAAATATTAAGAATATTGCACTACCATTCTTTGTTATTTATATTTTAGCTGATGGAGGAAGTATATTAGGTGGTTACCTTTCTGGATACTTTATGAGAAAAGGATGGACAGTAAACAAGGCAAGAAAAATAACATTATTAATTTGTGCTTTAATTATACTTCCAGTTAGTTTTGTTGCTGTTACAGAAAGTAAATGGGTGGCAATTATACTTATAGGTATTGCAGCAGCTGGCCACCAAGCTTGGTCTGCAAATATATTTACGTTGGTTTCAGATGTTTTCCCAAAGAAAGCTACAGCATCAGTTGTGGGAATTGGAGGAATGGTAGGAGCCGTTGCAGGTATTTTAGCTGATAAAGCGTTGGGTTCCGTATTGGATCAAGCTGGAAATTCAGGGTATTTTTGGGCATTTTTAATTGCAGGATCTTGTTATTTGATAATACTCGGTTTAGTGCATTTGTTAATGCCTAAAATGATAGTATTAGATGAAAATTTAAATCCGATTAAAGAATAATATAAGTTTAGTGATTTAAGATAAGTGTAAACTAAATTTATAACGTTTGTTGCATTGAGTATATGAAAAAATTAAATAGAAAAAACACAGGATTAGAGCATAAATTACCTATTAAAGTTGTGCAATTTGGAGAAGGTAACTTTTTAAGAGCTTTTGTAGATTATGCAATTCAGAAATTAAATAAGGAATGTGATTTTAATGCAGGAGTTGCAATCGTTCAGCCTATTGACAAAGGTTTGGTGACGGTGTTAAATGAGCAAGATGGTTTGTATACCTTATTTATGAAAGGGATTCTAAACGGAGAAGAAATTCAAGAAAAAGAATTAATTTCAAACATTGTAAAAGGGGTAAATCCGTATTCAGATTTTAAGTCATACATTGAGTTGGCAAAGGAAGAAGCGTTGACTTTTGTGATTTCAAATACTACAGAAGCAGGGATTGCATATGTTGCGTCTGACACTTTAGAAATGCAGCCGCCAAACTCATTTCCTGCTAAATTAACGGTATTGTTATATGAACGATTTAAATATTTTAAAGGAGATATAAGTAAAGGGCTAACAATTATTCCTTGCGAACTAATCAATTACAATTCAGATACTTTAAAAGACATTATTTTAAAATATATTGATGATTGGAAGTTAGAAGAAGATTTTAAAAACTGGTTGTTAAATCACAATAGTTTTCACAATACATTAGTAGATAGAATTGTTCCAGGATACCCAAGAGAAGATATCGCAGCATACAACAAGCAGTTAGATTATGAAGATAATTTAATAGTAAGTGCTGAAAATTTCTTTTTATGGGTGATTGAAGGCGATGAAATTCTTAAAGAAAAATTACCATTTTATAAAACAGGTTTAGAGGTAAAAATTGTTGCAGATATGCAGCCGTATAGAACTCGTAAAGTACGAATCTTAAACGGTGCACATACAGCAATGGTGCCTTTTTCTATCTTATTTGGTAATGAGACCGTTAAAGAAACAATAGATCATAAGTTTACAGGAAATTTTATACACAACGCTATTTTTGAAGAGGTTATAGAAACCTTACAAATGGATAGAGAAGAGCTGAATAGCTTTGCTACAGCTATTTTTGATCGTTTTAGAAATCCGTTTATCAAGCATCAATTGTCAAGTATTGCTTTAAATACCGTTTCAAAATTTAAGGTAAGAGTATTGCCTAGTTTGTTAGAATATGTGGCAGTTCATCAAAAAATACCCACGCATTTAACATTTGCATTTGCCTGTTTAATTCGGTTTTATAAAGGAGAATGGAAAGGAGAAAGTTTGCCAGTAAATGATAGTCCTGCTATTGTTTCGTTTTTTAATGAAGCGTGGAAACTAAAAGAATATAATGAAGTTGCAAGTGTTACACTAAAGAATATTGATTTTTGGGAAGAAGATTTGACAAAAATCAACGCTCTAACTCAAGCAATTGCAATGGCATTACAAGAAATTGACCAAAATGGAATAGAAAAAGGATTTAAAAATTACAGCAAACACTATTCAATTAATTGAAAATATTTTTATGAAGCAAAGAAAACTTATAAAAGTAAATCCTATCGATAATGTTGCTGTTGCTTTAGTCAATTTAAAGGCAAATGATATACTTTCGTTTGAAGGAGAAGAACTTCAAATTTTTTTTGATACAAAAGCAAAACACAAAATAGCCTTATCTAAATTTAAGAGTGGAGATGAGATTGTGATGTATGGTGTTTTGGTAGGAAAAGCAAATCAATTAATAGAGAAAGGAGAAGTGCTAACTACAGTTAATGTAGTGCATCAGAGTGAAAAAGTAGTAGAAAAAACAGCCAATATAACTTGGACTCCTCCAAATGTTGATAAGTGGAAAAACAAAACATTTTTAGGATATCATAGAGAAGACGGGCAAGTAGGAACGGCAAATGTTTGGTTGTTTTTCCCATTGGTTTTTTGTGAAAATAGAAATATTGAGATCTTACGAGAAGTTTTCGAAAAAGAATTATTGCAGCAAAAAGAAAGCGCACAACAATTGTTATTGCGCTCTTTGGTTAATGCAGATAAAAATTCAACTCAAAATAATTTAGAAGAAGTTGCTAACAATGTATTTGATAATGTAGAGGTGAAATTTATTACACATCAAGGTGGATGTGGAGCCATTAGGCAAGATGCTGAATCGTTGGCTAAATTATTAGCAGGATATGTAAATAACCCGAATGTTGCTGGGGCGACGGTATTGAGTTTAGGTTGTCAAAATTTGCAAATAGATTTGTTTGCAGAAACTCTAAAATCAATGAATCCAGAGAGTAAAAAACCAGTTCTTATTTACGAACAACAAAAAATGGGAACGGTTGATAAAATGCTCAATACAATAATAAAAGAGTCTTTTGAAGCAATTAAAAAAGCAAATGCTATTGTTAGACAACCCGCATCATTGTCTAAACTAAAAGTAGGTTTAGAATGTGGCGGATCAGATGGGTTTTCGGGTATTTCAGCAAATCCAGTAGTTGGTTACACATCAGATTTGTTAGTTGCGTTAAATGGAACAGTGATATTATCAGAATTCCCAGAACTTTGTGGTGTAGAGCAAGAGTTGGTGAATAGGTGTATTGAAGAAGATAAAGCAACAAAGTTTTTGTCATTAATGAAAGATTTTGAAAAATCAGTAGTTGATGCAGGCTCTGGATTTGATATGAATCCGTCTCCTGGAAATATAAAAGATGGTTTGATAACAGATGCTATGAAATCTGCAGGTGCAGCAAAAAAAGGAGGTGCTTCTCCTGTAGTAGATGTATTAGATTACGGAGAATATGTATATAAACAGGGACTTAATTTATTGTGCACACCAGGAAATGATGTTGAAAGTACTACAGCAATGGCAGCCTCAGGAGCTAACATAATGCTGTTTACAACAGGATTAGGAACACCAACAGGAAATCCAGTAACTCCCGTTATAAAAATTTCTTCAAACTCTGAATTGGCGAATAAAATGTCAGATATTATTGATATTGACACAGGAGCTATTATTACAGGAGAAAAAACAATTGAAGAAATGTCTGACAAATTACTAGACCTTATTCTTGAAGTAGCGAGTGGTAAAATAAAAACAAAAGCTACACTTTTAGATCAAAATGATTTTATACCATGGCGTAAAGGAGTGTCATTGTAGAAAAAAAGAATTGAAGATTTATTCCGTAGAATAAACCTAAAATTAAAAAACATTTTATAATTAAATACATTTAAAATGCGCAACAACTATATTTTAAAATTACCATAATTATAACTGGACTTCCTATATTAGACTGGACATTAAGATGAGAGATTTAGAGTTACATCAATTAACTTTGAATTATGAAA
>JQIA01002141.1_pt1 | contig 10564 bp, 9 predicted proteins | sample 811431 | NCBI WGS metagenome assembly JQIA01 (sample SAMN02998118, study PRJNA258478) | marine sediment metagenome | biome: marine; feature: seafloor; material: sediment; isolation source: oil-polluted sediment collected from 3 locations (0.5 km, 0.7 km and 0.9 km)... | place: USA: Gulf of Mexico ... | reverse complement strand
CAACTGTTGTATTCACTGTTTTCCACATACAAATCTTGATACAGCCAAACCATACGATCTAAAAACCATGTTTTACCAAGTATTGTGATAACTGTTCCCAAAATCGTCAGCCATGAATGGAGAACGACAAGACCATAAACAGCCAGTAGAAATCCAACAAATATGACCAGTTTTAAAAAGCCGATTGCCTTTTGATGATGAGTAGGTATTTCTAACTTTGGATGCCTAAGCAATACTCTCTCACCAAGAACTGCTTTCGATGCCCAGTTATTTGTGGAATTGGGTTTCCCAAAGACTCTGGGATTTAACCATATCCAAAGACAAACTGTGAGAGTTGGAACTAAACACATCCATCCAATCCAAGCTCTTGACCAGATGGCAAAACACAATAGTGGCAAACAAGAATATCTTGTCCAGACACTCCATGGATTGGCATGCTTCTCCCAGACCTCATCTGACATCTGAAAGAGCTTTTCTATTGTTTTTTCTATGTTCATTGTTTTCCATATTGGCTTATATGTGCCCTCACAATATTATCCTGCTGCATGCAGTATAATTCTGAGATTTTGTTATTTGTAAGTTTTTACTCACTTTTTTTCAAGATAAAATCATCAAATAAATAAAAATCGGGGGGTCTACAGTGAAGAGTGAAACTTAATTTTTTATTTGTAAGTGTAATTATAAATATATAAACAATTATGTGGATTAACTTCATATGCACAATCGTTGAGGATGCTCTACTGTAAATAGAGTAACGCAGTAATTGAGCTTTTTCCAAAGCTATTTAGTAGATTCGGGGGACTCGGGATGTAATCGCTGAGACAATTTCGTAGTTAATCGTACCGGCATTGACCGCAAGCTCATCAGCTCCGATGAAATTGTCTTTCTGGGAGCCGAAAACAACAACTTCATCCTCAAGCGCAACATCAAAAATACCGCCAACATCAAGCATGGTCAGATCCATACAGACTCTGCCTACAATCGGCACTTTTTTCCCATGAACGAGCATTGAACCGTTTGATGAGAAATGCCGGCTGAAGCCATCGGCATACCCGATTGGCACCACGGCAATTGTTGTTTCTTTTTCTGTCACATAGGTACTGCCATAACTAACGTTAAAACCCTTCGCCACTTTTTTTAAACTGACGATTTTTGTTTTTAACTGCATGGCAGGCTTCAGGTCAATCAAGCTTTTATCGACTTCATCAGAAGGATATAATCCGTAAACTGAAATTCCAGGCCGGATCATATCAAGGTGAGTTTCAGGCATTTCAATGGCGGCGGCACTGTTTGCAGCATGAATAAATGGAATTTCGAGTCCTGCTGCTTTAAGCTGTTTTGAAAAACTGGAAAAAATCTCAAATTGTTGCTGAGTGTATTGCTTATCTTTATGATCTGCCTGAGCAAAGTGTGTATAAAGGCCTTCGAGTTCAAGACCTTTCATTTTTGAGATATCAATCACTGGATCAATACTGTTTGTACTAAGATCAGGAGTGGCAGGATGACCGTCCTGTGTGAGCATCCCTATTCTGCCCATACCGGAATCGATCTTGAAATGGATTTTTACTTCTTTACCAAGTGTAGTTGCAGCCAATGCAAACTTTGATGCAACATCTTTTTCAGAGATCGTTATTGTTAAATCATTTTCAATAACATCAATAGCATTTTCCGGTGATGTATAGCCAAACACAAGAATCGGAGCGTCTATACCGGAATTACGTAAAGTAATGCCCTCTTCTATTCTTGCAACCCCTAATCGGCTTGCCCCGTTTTGAAGTGCTGTTTTCGAAACTTCAATCGCGCCATGCCCGTATCCATCTGCTTTCACAGCAGGCATAATCGTAACATCCGGGGAAACGAGCCTTTTAAATTCCCTGACGTTATGAGCAATTGCAGTAAGATCAACTTCTGCTTTAATTAAGGGGATTGCCATTTACAACCTGTTGTTAATTAAGATGGTTACCATAATCATCAGTATATTTTTTAAACAATTCAAGAACTCTCTTTACACGCGGTCCGACTTTACCGTCGCCAATAACTTTATCATCGATTTGAATGACCGGAACAACTTCCTTGTTTGACGCAGTAATAAAAACCTCTTCAAAAGAATCGATTTCATCCTTTTTAACATCTCTTTGCTCAATGTCAAAGTCATCTTTCAATATATCGAGCATAACCTGTCTTGTTATGCCAGGAAGGATACCATTTGCAGGAGTCACAAGTTTAGAGCCGATAAAAGTAAACAGGTTTGTTGTTGTACCTTCAAGCATTGAATTTTCACGATTCACATAAATTGCTTCAATAGCACCTTCATGTTTTGATTTCTGAAGTGCAATAACAGCTGCCATATAATTCGTGCTTTTCGCTCCGGGGATATAACGTTCAACCGGATTGGTGATAATCTTCACGCCATCTGTATACCACCAGTCAGGCAATGCAAGTTTAGGGGTAACCATAACAATCAGTTTACCATTCCCCTGTGGTGTCACAGAATCGGGGCTGATACCACCTGATACAACGAGCCTGACATTCGATTCCTCGTTATGATCATTTTTCTTCAATGTATCCATAACAATTTCGAAAATTTTTTCCTTTGTTTCAGGAAGTTCAAGTCCTGTAAGCTTTCCGGAAGTTTCAAGCCTGTCTATATGTTCTTTTAAATAAAACGGCCTTTTATTATATGTTCTTAAAAAATCAAAAATACCATAACCTCTTAAAACGATCATATCGTTAAGAGAAATAACAGCCTCTTCTGAGGAAACAAACTCACCGTCAACATAAAAAATTTTCATTCTCTCTCTCCTGTAAAACATTATAAAAGCTGTTGTAAGCTATTACGGCATTCATAATCTTAACTGTTTTTCTGTATCTTTAAAATATCTTCAGATCGCTTTTTCAAAGCGTCATGAGCTTCGTCAATTGTTACTTTTTTAAAATGAATCAGCTGGCCGGGTGAAAACTGAGCAAGCAGGTCAACATCGACACTGATAACATTGAATATTCTTGGGTAACCCCCAACAGTCTGTCTGTGTTTCAACAGAATAATCGGCCCATCGGGTGTCAGTTGAATTGTACCGTTAGTTACTGCCTCAGAAACCATACTTCTGCTCATTGAAATAGAAAGATCAATCCATTTGTTCTCAAGTCGCATCCCCATTGAACTCGTATCATTTGAAACAGTCCAGTACTCATTGATAAACAATTCTTTGTCGTCAAGGTATTGAAATTCCGGGCCTTCAATAACACGAATTTTAGCGTCAGGATCATGCCAGGATGAAATAGTGTTAAACTCACCGCGAAGCCTGCCCTCTTTCAAAGCAACTTTGGATTTTTTTGCTGAAATGTAGCAAAGACAGGTTCGAAAACCATATTCTTTCCTGTTGAAATCTATTATACTTCCCATTGCTGCAAAGCATACGTTCCCATGATCAACAACAGTTTTAACACCGCTCTTTTCAAGGGTGACTTCAGTGTACTTTGCACCTGTAATCACAAAAAAACAGTCTTCCTTAAATTTCAAAGACGGGGCTAAAATAATTTCAAGAGCCGGGGCACCTGTATCATTACACAGAAGGGCATTTCCTGTTTCAAATGCAAAGCTATCCATGACACCGCCAGGAGTTACACCGATGTCCTGTTTCCCAAACATCGGGGCACCGACTGAATTGAATATGCCATTTCTTATTATTTCAAACATTGTGTTAATCATCTCGTCGAATTCTATGATGGCTATGGAAAAGGTTCCATATACAAGGTTTAGGGTTTAATCAGGCTTGAAGTAGTACCTGTTGTACGTCAAAAATCTGATTAAATACTAAAGCGAAGTAAATGGGACTTTTTACGACGCCATCAGTTGTGATAGTTTCAGTGCCAGTTCAATAGCAATCTCAGAGTCTGAATGAATGCAGATCGTCTCGGCTTTAATATCAATTTTTTCTGTTTTAGTTGAACCATCCTCAAGCTCAATCACCGCATTCAAAAACCCGTCATTCACTATATTACCTGAATGCTCAACCGCCTCATCACAATCATGGATACAGGCATACGATTTCTTTCTATTTACAAGTGAAAGCAGTTTAGTCTCAGGATTAAAAGCATACCGGCGTTCTGCAAAAGATTCGGGTACTACTGTTAACCCACTCGCTTCAGCAGCTTTTGCCAACTCAGATTTATCCGGTGTGATAATTCGTTTAATTCCATTTGCAAGAAGCCACTGGCACAGATGGCATGCCAGAACAGAGTCAGAACTGCAGTCATTGTACAAACCACCATGAAATTTAACCATCTTCACATCCGGCATCATCTTATATTGTTCATCAAGCGATTTTTTTAAATTTTCAATCGTAATATCGATACTTGCTCTGCCGAAATTTTCACGGTCCGGATATGACAAATGCGCGGCAACTTCGACATTGTTCTCTTTTGCAAGCTGTCTGAAAACCGCGACCGTCTCTTCATCACCGGCGTGACCGCCACAGGCTATATTGGCTATGTGGATATACTTCATTAACTCTATATCTATTTTATTATCAGGCTCTCTTTCACCGATGTCACAATTTATTTTTATCATAGCTTTTCAACTTCCTTAAATTCGATGTTATCACCAGGAGAAATTTTTTTAAGAAGCGCGGGGTTCGTCATTCCGATAATATTCCATCCTCCTGGAGAATCTTCAGGGTAAATACCCGTCTGTGAGCCACCAATAGCAACGGCACCTGCAGGAACATTTAACCTTGGGGTTTTTAATCTTGGGGTTTCAAGTCTTTTGTCAAGCCCTATCAAATAAGGAAAATGAGGCTTAAAACCAATCATTGCAACAGAATAGAAACCACCTTTGTGAATATCAATGATTTCACGTTGTGACAGCTGGTGTTTATCAGAGAGACCGGTTAAATCTTCACCATCGTAGACAACAGGTATTATAATTTTTTCCCCTGCCACCCTTAAATCATTTAGGTCTTTTTTAAATACATCTTCAAAAAAACCATCTACTTTTTTTTCAAGTTGGTTAAGATCGCATAAAACAGGATCGAAATGGATGGCGAGTGCATTATAAGACGGTACATAGTCAAGAATAGCGGGGTCTAAAATCTCATTTTTTGCCTGACGATATACAGCCAATACCTGCAGTGACAGTTCAGGTTCAATGGCATCACCAATTGACCAACAGAGACATGAATCACCTATAAAGTATTTTTTCAATTTTCCATTCCTGTATTGTGAATGGTCGAGGCTAAATGAAACATATCATTATATATTCCATATTCCCATGTGACTTCAAGACCGTCAACAGTCGCCTCCTGTTTACCCGACACACCATCAACAGCACCTGCTGCAACGATTGCACCAAGCATTGTTTCGAGCTTCTCAGGAGGCTGCATCAGGTTTTTACCTGTCATGGCTGACAAAAGTGCCGCAATTCCATAACCTGCCCAGTTACTAACTCCTGAGCATATAATGTACATCGCTGCTGTCTGACAACTGAATGGTCTGTGAAAGCCAACAAACTTATCGACCGCTTCTGAGACGGATCCCATTCCAAGTTCATTCCCACCATCACCAATACCAATGGTGGTAATATTTTTCAAACCACATTCAGTAAAAAAGTCATCAAGTACCATATGATATTTTGAGATATTATTTCCCTTAAAATTATAAAAGTCACCATCTGATGCTCTACCTGGTCTTTCAAGAGCTATAAAGTGAGTTGTATCAGGGGTAATCAATGAAGCCAGATCAAACGATCCGTTTGCGGGAACTACTGCATAATATATCTGGCCGCCAATAGACTCAATACCTTTTTTCATTATTACTTCGGAATGATCATCAAAAATCAGTGTAACTTTTTTACCTGATTTTTCAAGTGCGTCCGCAAGCATGATTGCACCTAATGGGCCATCAGTTTCGATGGCACCTGCAGAGAGAATATAAAATCCCGTTGCGATCAAAATATGCTTGCCGTCATTTAAAGACTCAACCGCAGGGGTAATATCTCCCTGCGATGCCCAGTATACTAGCCCACGGCCCCCGGGGTCCTGTTGAATGGTCTTCTCGATTTTTAATGCAATATCCTGCATCATCATCTCTTTATTTTCACCATCCAATGGGGTGAACCTGTCTGTTGACTCTTTATATTTTAAATTCATGATCTTTCATATCACCCACAAACATATGACCTGGCGAATGTGTTATCATTAAAGGAGGCTTTGCAACCACTGCGGCATTCTGAGGGGTTACACCGCAGGCCCAAAACACGGGTAGTTCTCCATCTTTAATAGTAACTCTATCACCAAAATCAGGCTTATTAATATCTGAGATACCTATCTGAGCAGGATCTCCAATATGCACGGGACTCCCATGCACAGCCGGATAGTCTCTCGTAATTTCAACTGCTTTAACAGCATCACCGGATGCAAACGGACGCATACTGACAACCATTGGTGTCTCTTTAAATTTTCCTGCTGATTTACACTTTATATTTGTCGTAAACATGGGGACATTTACGTTTTCTTCGATATGTCTGATTTCAAGCCCGGCCTGAATCAAAGCCTGTTCAAAACTAAAACTGCAGCCTAATAAAAAATAGACAAAATCATCCTGCCACAGCCTGGTAATGTCATTTACTTCAGAAGTTAAACTACCGTTTTCATAAATGCGGTACTTTGGGATATCAGATCTTATATCGGCATCTTCTGCAATATAGTTTGTTAAATATGAGCCTTTGTCACCAACTTCAAGAATCGGACATGGTTTTGGATTTCTCTGAGCAAACAATAGAAAATCGTAAGCCCACTCTGCCTGAAGAACAACAAGATTTGCCTGAACACAGCCGGTTGCATAACCGCTGGTATGCCCTGTAAATTCACCGGATCGTACCGCCGCTCTTATTTTTGCTCCATTTTCAAACAAAATAACCCGCTCCTTTACTAATCGTATTTGCATTAGAATTATAATATTATACACAAAACCCAAATTCACATCAAGTATTTTTTAGCTATTCTTCAATTTTAAACACATCGTTTGAGGTTTTCATGAATTATCCTATCGTATTTTACTCATTAGAAACAAACCACAATGTATTATACTACAACAAACAATTCACCACAGGCGATTTAAAGAATATCATACATTAATTTTGATGATTTCGTAAAAAGTATTGAGATGGTTATGGAAAAGGAGCCATCCTGCAAAACGGGTATTTCACAGGATGACAACCAGAAAGACTTTCAGAAACTATGCACACTCAGCTTGAGTTTTTTCTTCTTCAGCTACATAATCAAGCACCTGAACAATTGTATTACCAATGATGGTCATATCTTCTTCTTCAAGGTAGAGAGGAAGTTTTAAATCACAGGCGGCAACAAGAATATTTCTTGTTGCAGGAAGGTCGTGTTCACCTTCAAGATACTGCCAGTTCCAGTAGCATCTTGCATTATCAGCACCGATGCCAAAAACTGAAATACCGATATTTTCCATTTTCATCAATTCTACAAATCTGTCTATCTGCTCTTTTGACATGCCAACGAGATTATACTGAGCTGAATCAAAAATTTTATAAACACTGTCAACAACAGGTGGAAGTTCTATATAATCCGATTTTGAGATAATGTCTGAAAGTGTCTTAAAATTACGATTGTATTTTCTTCCATTATCATCAATCAGAGGAATCTGCGTTCGGGCAATAGCCGCTGTAACATTTGAGATTCGCTGATTATAGGTAGGGATTTTTTTCTGAAACTCGGGCAGTTTATCATTATCAATAAAGTGCTTTTTGTATGACTTTTCAAATGAACCTGCATAAAGGATTGCTTTCGCAATAATCTCATCATCGTTGGTAACAAGCATTCCGCCTTCACCTGCATTAATCATTTTATGAGACTGAAAACTAAAACAACCGACAAGCCCAAAGGTACCTGCAAGTTGGCCATCAAATTTTGCACCAAGGCTATGAGCTGCATCTTCAATCAGGCAGACATCATGTTTTTCACACAGACGAACAATCGTTGCCATATCTGAAACATGCCCACGCATATGGGACAACATCAAATATTTTGTATCATCAGAGATTTTCTTTTCAAGATCATCTGTATCGATTGTGTAGTTTGGATTACATTCTACCAAAACCGGTACACCACCAGCATGAATAATACTGCTTGGTACAGCTGTGAATGTAAATCCAGGAACAAGTACTTTGTCACCTGGCTGCAGGCCAGCACAAAGTAAAGATATAAAAATAGCACTGGAGCATGAATTAACAGCAAGGGCATATTTTGTGCCCATATATTCTGCAAAATCCCTTTCCAAAAGAGCCGCTTCCGACTCAGATGGATCCTCACAACCATATCGGAAAAGTTCTCCCGACCTTAGAATGCTTTCAACAACTTTGATTGCTTCTTCAGGCACTGGATTCGGTACGGATAAATTTTTGTGAAATCTTTTTTTCCCACCTTCGACAACTAACGATTCTCTTTTCCCTGCGGGCGCACCCATGTTATTCTCCTGTTTTTTAATTATTGTTTTTATCTATATTTATTTTTACTAAATTTATTATTTCCAAGCCAAACTCACATCAGTGTATACCAGTTCCCGAGAACAAATCTAAAAAGTGGTTCCAATTACAAATCAGCGTATAAATTACCTTAAAAGACAGTACACATAAAGATAGGGCAAGATGAGATTTCTGAATTATACTTATCATCTGGCACTATTTAAACATAATAATATCAAAAATAGATAAACATTTATTAAGTTCACCATAGAGCAAATTTTTAACCATCTACTATGCCAGAAAACATCACTTTTGGGAAGACCTATCTTTTTTATTGAAAAGTCTGTCTCTAATGATGCTGAAATCATAATTGATGCTCTCGTAAAAAGTATTGAAATGGCTAAGGAAGCCTGGCCAAACACTAAAGCGCAGTAGGTGGGACTTTTACGACACCATCATAATTCCAATCCACAATAATACTCATTCATGTTATAGATGTTTTTTTTTAACACAAAACATGAGGTGTAGCTTTGAGATTGTTTTTAAATATTTTCCTAATCGCCTTTTTCATAGACAGCGGGTTCTCTATAATCAGCAGCCTTCTTGTTACATTTGCTGATTTAACTATCCTTTCGGGGGCTCAACAATTATTCGGGCTTGTCGTTTTCATTTTCAGCCTCATTATATTTTTTTCGGCCGGAATAAATACCAGTATACCAAAAAAACAAATATTGCCTTTAATACTTTTTTTAGTCTGGGCCACTATGTCAGCGCCACCACTGCCAGTATTTTTCGAAAATCATACCCTATACATGATACTTTCTTTTATCCAGTTATTTATAAGCCTTGCAACTTTTTGGATTATCAGGCGTAAAAACGGTTCATGGTTCTTTACAGACAGCTTAATTCCCGAATTTTCTTTTAGTTTCAAAAACACATCTATTTTTTTTGGAGTCAATCTAATTATCGCACCTGTACTAATACTATTCGTTGCTTTTACGTCTATACAAGCACTTCTCAGCCACAAAACAGCAGGCTTTCTGAGATTATCACCCAGTGGAATCTATATGAAAGAACGAATCTATCAGAAGGATGACAAAACAATCAAACTGATCGGGATGATTCATATTGGTGAAGGTTCATATTATGACAGCCTAACAGAAACAATTCAGAATTCGAGTTCTATTCTTATGGCTGAAGGCGTTTCAGATAAAAACAAACTAATTAAGAACGGCTTTTCCACAAAAGGATTTGCAAAAACTTATGGATTGCAATCACAGGAAGATTTAGATCTTGATGGAGAGCTAATCAGTTATGAGGAATTTAATTCAGAAGATTTCTCATCGGAGAATAATAATTTAAAAATTGTTCAGGCAGATGTTGATATCAGCTCATTCTCATCTGATACGATAGAATTTCTTAATATTGCCGGAAAATATGTTTTTAAAGAAGATTCTTTTGCACAAGGTCTTACTGAATACAATACATGGGTTCAAAAAAACGGCACTCCTGAGTTGATTGCAAACATTAAAAACGACATCATTGACAAGCGAAACGAAAAAATAATCAGTATGCTTAAAACCGCGGTTGAAAAGTTCAGCCTTGTTATTGTTCCCTGGGGAGCAATGCACATGCCAGCCATAGAAGACTCCGTAAAAAAAATGGGTTTTATCATTGTCAAAACGAATGAAAGGCGCAGCATGGTTTTCAGCGCAGACAGAATAAAGAAAGTTTTAACCGGTTCGTCTTCACCTCCTGCTCAGGAAGCAGTTTTAGAGTAAGGTCAAGCGTCATAAATTAAATAGACAATTCCTTATTGCAGTTTTACAAACGCCGGTCATGCCTGCAACTCAGAGCTTATAAAAGCCCTTTATCATTGGATATTCATTGTAAAAGAAATGTAATCTGAGAACAATTCCTGTTCTTAATTTTTAAATCCTATTATGTTGAATTTAACTAATTGGTACAATTTTTAAAAGTTAAGTATTCGTTACAGAGGTAAGATTATGGAAAAACATAGAAAACCATCTCCAATCGCAGTTATCGGTATGGGTTGCCTTTTCCCAAAAGCTTCAG
>JQIA01002140.1_pt1 | contig 10566 bp, 12 predicted proteins | sample 811431 | NCBI WGS metagenome assembly JQIA01 (sample SAMN02998118, study PRJNA258478) | marine sediment metagenome | biome: marine; feature: seafloor; material: sediment; isolation source: oil-polluted sediment collected from 3 locations (0.5 km, 0.7 km and 0.9 km)... | place: USA: Gulf of Mexico ... | reverse complement strand
AATTATTTAAAAACTGCTGAGTGGGTTCATAAAATTAAACATAAAATTAGTATTTTAGGCCTTTTAGAAAGTTATGCTATTGCTGAAGAATTCGAAAACAATCTCAAAGAAAATAACACAAAACTTAAAGAGGAATTTCAAAAAACTATGCAACTCATGACGGATTATTTAAACACCCTTTAACAAACTTATGAATTGTGTCATAATAGATGATGAATCAACAGCAAGAGCTATTATAAAACAACTTTGTACAAGTGTTGAAGTGCTTAATGTTGTCGGAGAATTTTCAAATGGCATTCAAGCTATCAAGTATTTGAATAATAATAAAGTTGATCTAATCTTCTTAGATATACATATGCCTAATATAACAGGTTTTGATTTTATCCAAATATTAAAGAACCCCCCGAAGATTATTATAACAACTTCTGATTCTAACTATGCAACTATTGCGTTTGAATATGAATTTATTGTAGATTATTTAGTAAAACCTATACTACCGAATCGATTCCAAAAAGCCATTCAAAAAACAGAAAATATATTATTTAACAAATTGTCAATTCCTTATAGTTCTGAAAAAGAAGCAATGGTTTCTGGAAATGATTTATTCATAAATATTGATAGAAAACTTAAAAAGATTGAAATTTCAAGTATTTACTTAATTACAGCAAAAGGAGATTATATTATTATAAGAACCGATGAAGACAACTATATTGTACATTCTACATTAAAGAAAATCGAAGACAAATTACCTGCCGATTTATTTTTAAAAGTTCATCGATCCTATATTATCAATATTAAAGAAATAATTGACATTGAAGACAACTGCGTCTTAATTAGAAAAAAACTTATTCCTTTAAGTCGTCCAAATAAAAAAGAGCTAATTAAACGACTTAACCTGCTGTAACCTCTTAGTTTTACACTTTTTTACCTTATTACTCCTTAAATCATAAATAATCACTTCGTCGATACAAACTATACCATTCATCTATAGTTAGAATGTCCTTCAACGAAAAACACGTTTTTTAAATCATTGAAAAAATTAGTTTAGTTATTCAAATAATTAATTAAGCAAATGAAAAAACAGCCCCCATCTCGTTTTTCAAAAATTATATTTCTACTATATACCTTCTTGTTTTCAATAACCATTTACGCACAAGTTGGAATTGGAACTACTACTCCAACCGCTATGCTGGATATAGTTTCAACAAATACTGGGATACCAGCATTTAAAATAACACCCCAATCAGATCCCATAGGATCCACCACTGGTCAATTAGCAGTTATCGATGACCTCCTTTATATGTATGATGCTACGCGAGGTAAATGGCTGAGTGTGGAATCAACGTCCTTACAATTTGGAAAGAATGGAAGTGGGGATGGAGTATTTATGAGATTTGGCGGAGATGTTAGAAATAGTGGAAGTGGAGCTTTAATGCCATATAATGGCACCATTACAGCAATTACAATCATGGCTAAATCTGGTGAAAGCAGTAAAGAATTTGAACTTTGGATTAATGGATCTATAGATACTTATTTTAATTTATCTTCCCTGAAATTTAGCCAAACAAATACCAATATTGATTTTAGTTCTGGTGAATATTTAAACCTTAAAATTTCTAGTGATGGAGAAGAAATTAAACATATTGGAGCTATTATATGGGTGAAATGGAGGAAATAATAACATAAACTTATAGTAATCGGACTAATGAATATATCGTTTAATATCAAGAAATAAAATTCATCCTTGTTCTGTATAATTAAAGTACTTTTAAAATGCAATGCGTATAAAAATTCGTTGTTGGTATATGTGAGGATAGTACCATTAAAAGTACTTTTTTTGCATAAAACTAAATAACTAACATTTAATTGATAAACAAAAAACAGTAAAATGACAGATAATCTCAAAAAAGTCAACTTTTTTACTTTAAAATTATTTAAATTATATTTTATCGTTTTTACCCATACTAAGAATTAAAACATGTACTGTAGCTTCAAACCTTAGCAAGCATTTTTTCTCTTGAGTTTTATTCACTAATCACAATTTATTTGTAACAATATCATAAATTTATACGCTTTTAGTCGATTTACTTTGTTTTTAATCGATTAATATTATTATGTTTGCCCCCGAATAAGAATTATTTGAGCAAGAAATAAAACATATTACAAGAATTTTCTTGGATATGTTTTTGCTAAATAGTTTAAAATATGCCCCCCATGAATACAACGAACCTACTTTACAGGTCTTTACTTATGCTTTTAATATTCCCAGCTTGGGCAAATGCTCAGGTTGGAATAAATACTACAACTCCTAATCCAAACTCCGCACTTGATGTTAATGGAAGAATTGTCATTCAAGATTTATCTAGAACAGGCACGGGTACTTCAGGAGTAAAAATTTTACTTATAGAGCAAGATGGAAGTCTTGTTGAAGCTACTTTAGATCCAAATTTAATATCTGAAGACAATAATAATTTACTTACATTTAGTAATAATAGTACAACTACAAATGAAAATATTGTATTAATAAATCAAGCTTTTGGAACTCAAAACAATTGGGATCTAGATTTAGATGGGGATAATAGTGATGCGATCGTATTTATCATTCGTAAAAGCTCTGGAGGAAATGAACTTAAAATACGAGGAATAATAGGAGGAACTGATGGCCGAAAGATTAGAATCATAAATGATTCTGGTAAAAAAATAAAGTTTGAAGAAGATAGAAATGAAGCCTCTTCTGGAAACAAAATCTACATTTACACACAACATAAAGAAATGCCAAACTATGGCTCATGTGAATTGATCTACTCTACAGCCATTTCGGATGAGGTAGGTCATTGGAATATTGTTCAGTTGGATAAATCATAAACATTTGAATTCTTAATAACGATGAATTGATCTCTTTGTATTATTTATTTAACGAAATAGAAAACTCTATAACGTTAATTATCTGAACGTAATACTAACCATTTATTTAAATACAATCCATCATAAATAAGCATTACCGGAGAGCCTGATTTTAAGATAACATCACCCTCTAGGGAAAATTGACTCTCATCATCTGAAGCTGATGATGAATTAGATACCAATTTTAAATCTTCACTTCGATCTTCATTATATATATATGAATCACTTTTCCATGAATCCCATTATCAATACCATCTAAATCGGCTCCATCATGAAGTATTCGAAATACGTTTTTAGTATAGTTTACTCCTTCCAATTCAAAATCTACATCACTATTAACCCCTTGAGGTAAAGGAAGCGTAACGGCAGTAAAAGACATATACCCTTTATCTGATGATACACTCACCCAACGATCAGTTTCCCAATAGTAAAACCCTGGAGAAACATCATTTAAAGTTTGGGTATTATAAACCATTGTACTATTCTCCAAATCCCCTCCATTTGGATTTATTACGGGTAAATCTATCCTTAAATTAGTTAACGCTACTCTAGGAATTAAAATCCCTTGAGAAGTACTATTTAAATCTAAAATAGCTTCAGGAGTAATAGTATTAATACCAACCTGACTAAATAATAATATTGGGGATATTAAAAACAAAAAATCTACTTTTTTCATAATACAAAAAATATGAATTCCTTATATAAAGAAACAATAAGTGGGTTTGTTTTAAATAGAAATTAAAAAAGAATTCGACATAACACCCTGTATATTAGCTATATAATACATTTCAACAAGTAATGGTTGTTTTTTTGTAAGAAAAAGCTTTATTGATTGTCACTAATCACCTCTTATTCTGACCTATACCAGGACGTTACAACAACAGATATAAGCAAGCATCTTTAAAATATTGTATATTTACTATTCATCTATAAAACATAAAAATTATGAAAGCTATTTTTACTATACTTTTTCTTTTTGTTTTTTCTCAATCAGGATTTTCTCAAGAGAATGATGTTAACGAAGCAAAAAAAGCAATAAAAGAATTTAAGGAAACAAATTCTAAAATCAATACATTTTTTAATTCAGCTTATGGATATGCTATATTTCCAGGTATTGGAAAAGGAGGGCTTGGAATTGGTGGAGCTGGAGGAAAAGGAACAGTATTTAAAGGAGGAGCTGCTGTTGCAGATTGCAAAATGACTCAAGTTACTATTGGTTTACAAGCTGGGGGACAAAAGTATTCAGAAGTTATCTTTTTTGAAAATGCAGAAGCCTATGAGCGTTTTGTTGGCAATAAATATGAATTTGCAGCACAGGTATCGGCTGTAGCATTAAAAGCAGGGGTTTCCTTAGATGCAGAGTACACAGATGGTATGTTAGTAATCACTAAAGCTATAGGTGGATTAATGTATGAGGCTTCTGTAGGTGGTCAAAAATTTAAAACAACTATGTATTAATATAATTTTACAAGAAATTAAATATAACCTATTACCATTAATAAAATATTTAAAAAAAAGCTTAAATTTTTCTAAAAACAGCTCTCATTTATTTCAAATTTGTATTTTAGGCAAAAATTTGATGAAATGAAAAAATATTTTATTCTAAGTTTATCTATATTGACTTTACTTACAGCCTCTTGCGGAAGTGATGATGATGGATATGTTGCTACAGATGATGGTGATCCAGATCCTATTGTTCCATTAACTTTCGAAACTAATTTATCAGATATGGGAGTTTACACAGGATTATTATCTGATTTAATTCCAGCTGAAGATGTTTATTTATTTGAACTAAACAGTAAGCTTTTTACAGATTATGCTCATAAACAAAGACTCTTACGCTTACCTGATGGAGAGGCAATGCAGTATAACGGAAGTAGTAATTTACCCGATTTTCCAAATAATACTTTAATTTCAAAAACCTTTTATTATTATGAAGATGAAAGCAATACCGCATCAAACAAAATAATAATTGAAACACGAGTTTTAATAAAGACCGAAGGTACTTGGAAATTAGGGAATTATAAATGGAATGAAAATCTAACTGAAGCTATATATACGGAGAATAGTAGTCAAGTTTCTGTAAGTTATTTAAATGCTGAAGGAATTACACAAGATATTACTTATCAAATTCCAGCAAGTGATGATTGTATAACTTGCCATCATATATATGAAGAAAAAGTGCCAATTGGGCCAAAGCTGAGAAATATGAATTTCAACCCACAAAATGGTGAAGTAAATATGAATCAACTAGATTATTTCATTCAAGAAGGATTATTAGAAGGAATATCCGATATTTCAGATATTACGGTGTTACCAGATTGGGAAGATGAAGCTAACTTCGATATTTTCGAAAGAGGAAGAGGGTATATCGACATTAATTGCGCACATTGTCATTTACCTGGAGGATATGTACCAACAGGGTTTTTATTAGACTTTAGATTAGAAACCGGATTTGAAACTACTGGTATTTATGCACATAGAGGTCAAATTGAAAGTCGTATTCAAAGTACAACTCCAACATATTTGATGCCACAAATAGGAAGAAGCTTGGTTCATGATGAGGCTGTTGTGATGCTGTTAGAATACTTGGAAGCTATAGAAGATTAATAATATTATCTTTTTTGGCTTATTTATTGGATTATAGAATCTAAAATTATTAAATTAGTAACCTAAATTAAAAAAAATGAAAAAATTATTATCCCTTATCGCATTTGCATTTGTTATGATGCTTAGCATACAAACTATTTCTGCTCAAAGTTTATCTGAAGATCAAACAAGACCTGAAGTTGTTGCTAAAACTCAAGTTGCAGAACTTACAACACAATTAGGCTTATCTGGAGATCAAACCAGAACATTATATAGAGCTTTTGTTACTAAAGAAGTAAATTACAGAAAGCTTGTTAATGGAAAAGATATTGATAATTCACAAGTAGCATCAGACAAAAAGAAAACTGATGATGTTTTTATGAAGGCTATGAAAACTACTTTAAATGAAAAACAATATGCTCTATGGCTTAGCTCTTTAGATCAATAAATCATTTTTTGCATATTCTTATAAAAAAAGACTGTCTTAAAAGACAGTCTTTTTTTATGCAACAATTCTTAGTTATTAATTATATGTACATACAACTCTTGACCAATAGTAATGGTATTCGACTCTAAACCATTATATTCTTTTAAAGAATCTACTGAAACATCAAATTTTCTTGATAAACTATAAAGCGTATCTCCCTTTTCAACAATATAGGTTTTAATTTTAGAATCCTTTTTATTTTTCCTTTTAGACTTCTTTCCTAAAACTTCTTCATCGAAAGTATATAACTTATACTTTTCCACGATACTAATTAATTTTTGAGGATACTTAGGATCTGTAGCATATCCAGCTTTTCGCAATCCTTTAGCCCAAGATTTATAATCGTCTTTTTTATAAGAAAAAAGGTCTTTATAGCGACTTCGTTGCGTTAAAAATAAAGAATGATCTCTAAAAGAATATTTTGGATCTTTATATTTTCTAAAACATTCTTGTAATTCATCATCGTCGTGATAAACACGTTCACCCGTCCATCCTTTATGGCATTTAATTCCAAAATGATTGTTCGACTTTTTACTTAATTCTGCCCTTCCAGCACCACTTTCTAATATTCCTTGTGCTAAAGTAATGCTTGCTGGAATGCCATACTGCACCATTTCTTCTTTAGCAATTGTACTATAATTATCAATGTAAATTGTTACAATCTCGGTATAAGAAGCATTCTTTGGAGTGGGCTTAATCTTAGTATTAGTTGTATTAGCTGTTTTAGTTGTCTTTGACTTCTTTTCTATACGTTCTGTTTTTTGTTTAGTTTTATTGGCATTAGAAGCAACTTTTTTTTTCGATTTACAGCTACTGAGTAAGATTATAGTAATAAAAAATAATTTTATAAATTTTCGAAACATTTAATATATAATTTGAGGTAAATTTTTCTTTTTCAATAATTGATTCATTCCTGTTATCCCTTGTAATCCTCCAGTATGAATTGCTAAAATACGGCTATTTTGTTTTAAAGCCCCTTTATCTATAAGGTCTAAAATTCCAAATAACATTTTTCCGGTATAAATAGGATCCAAAGTAATATCTGTTTTCTCTTTAAAGTTATTTATAAAACGAATAAGTTGCTCATCTATTTTAGCATATCCTCCAAAACAATAATCATCGATAATTTTATAATTAGTTTTTTTGGTATATATTTCTATTTCTGAAGATTGGAATGTTCCTTTTAATGCTGAAAATCCAACAACAGTTTGATGAGGGTGAGAAGATTTAATTAAACCAGCTAAGGTCCCACCTGTTCCAACAGCAGAACATATAAAATCAAAGTCATTGTCGCTTTCTGTTAGAATTTCTTCACATCCTTTTACTGCTAAACTATTAGTCCCCCCTTCTGGAACTAAATAAAAATCACCAAAATAATTTTTCAAGTTTTCAATAAATTTACTTTCTGTTTTTTGCCGATATTCTTCCCTAGAAATAAAATGAAATTTCATTCCACATTTTTTAGCAAAAGAAAGTGTTGGGTTGTTTTCAATCTTATTCCTTAATTCTTCCCCTCTTATAACTCCAATAGTTTTAAAATTAAATTCTTTTCCTGCTGCAGCAACTGCTGAAATATGATTTGAAAAAGCGCCACCAAAAGTTAATAGGGTATTTTCTCCAAGTTTTTTAGCTTCAAGTAAATTATATTTTAATTTTCGATATTTATTTCCAGAAATATCAGGGTGTAATTTATCTTCCCTTTTAATAACTAAGGAACAATTATATATTGAAAATTCCTCTAAAGAAATTTTATGATTTTTTACTTCTATTTTATTCGCAAACAAAACTTTCAATTTTTGTACAAAATAGAAAAACAAGTTATGTGAAGCAATAATATCTCAAAAATATTTTGGATGTTCTTAATTTTTTTAAAATCCTTGAACCCTTTTAATGGTAAGTTTAATCATATATCTATATATGAGATTATTTATACATATGTTAATTTTATTTGTATTTCATCGAATATAATGCTCTTTTTGTCGATTTTATTGTTATTATTGTTATTATTGTTATAGAAAATCTAAAAAAAATCTAAAATAACAAAAGCTACTTATGCTTTAAATATCAAATACTTAGGAATAATCCTTATAAAGGTCATGAAAAAATATAAGCCCATAACTATATTTTTTATAACATTAATTTTTGTTTTAACATCAATAAACACTTATGCACAAATTGGTATTGGAACAGTAACTCCAGATGGTGTTATAGACCTAAATCATGATTCAGGTACTAATAGATATGGTCTTGTTTTGCCAAGAGTAGCACTAACTAGAACAGATGTAGCAGCTCCTATAGTTGATCCAGATCCTTCTTCTATTCCAGGAACACTCCCCGTTGGAACCGTAGTATACAATACGGTAACTACTAATTTTGGCAATTATAGTGTTTTTCCTGGTATATATATGTGGAATGGGGTAGATTGGATTAATGAATTTCCGAAAAAAAATGCAAAAATATTTAAACAAACTAAGGAGTTAAGAACTGAAACAAGTGCAGGATATCAAGAAATCCCCAATCTAGAAGTTGGCACTAATACGTTTACACCAGATTATACAGGTACATACAAAATAGAAGTAAGCATGAATTATGGTGGAGGATATGTTGAAAATTTAGGAGCAGGTACAAATGTTGCTACTCAAAAAGGAATCTTTAAATTTATATTTAATGGGGTTGATAAATTAACTCCATTACAAGCTTGGTCAGCTCAACATACTTCAGGTACTGATTATTTTCTTATTTGGGAACAAGCTACCATTGTTATGTACAAAGAGCTTGTTGCTGGTACTGGATACTCATTTAGTTTAAGTTTTGATCAAACTCAAGCAGATGGATTCGAAGATGGTGGTGATTCTGGTGCTTTAGAAGGTAGAGGATATATTGGAACAGATATTCCTAGTTCTGTTGAAATTGTATTTCTAGACTAATATGAAAAGGAATAATAGTAGAAATCATGAAAAAAAATACTTTATTTTATTGTTTAAATTTAATTTTGATATTATTCATATCAAGTAATGCTTTTGCTCAAGTAGGTATTAACACAATAGACCCCAAAGGAGTTTTAGACTTTAACAGCACAACTTTAGGGGTGGTATACCCAAATGTTGCTTTAATAGCAGCTAATGACCCAACACCTGTTGTAAATCCCCAAGGAGGAACTATTGTAGCAGGAACTGTAATTTACAACACAAATACTACATACAATGGCACTACTAATGATGTATATCCTGGCATTTATGTTTGGGATGGTACTAAATGGGTTGTTCATTATAAAAAAAGACAATCCGAATTACACAATCAGACCTCATTACTTAGAACTGAATCAAATTTTGCAGGAGATTGGCAAGATATTCCAGGATTAGGAATTAGTGATACCAAAACATTTACTGCAAAATATTCTGGCCTTTATAGAGTTGAAGTAAAAACTAATTTTGGTGCAGGTAGAACTGAAACTAATAGTAGTGTTTTTGTAAGCCAAGCTACTGGTCAATTTAGATTTTTATTTGATGGAACTTCTTATAATTATGAAACTAGTGCATTCTCAGCATATTCAAGTTATATAAATTCTGGAACACACTTTGAAGCTATTTGGAAAGAAACCTATGAAACAAATTATGTTACACTTATTGCTGGACAAACGTATAATTTCTCATTGTGTTTTGATGCCTATGATGCTCCGGGATTCATTGGGAACGGCTCTACAACTTCAGGAGGAGGAGCAACTTCAGTTGATTTGATTAATGAAGATTTTGAAGGTTCTTATACTGTTGTGCAAAATTACACTTCTGACCCACAGTGTACCGGTACTGCTACAGATGGATGGGTAATCGGTACATCAGATTCATGTTCTGCATGTGCAGGCTCCCTACTTTATATTAATTCCAATAAAAATAATTGTGATCAAAATGCTACTGCTTTAATAAGTTTTACACCATCAGTGACCTCAGTTGATATAATCTTTGATTATGAATTTGATGAGAGAAGTACTTCAAGTGATTCTTTTAGAGTGTATCTCCATGACGGAACATCACAAGTAGGTGCAGATTTAGTCAATTTAGTAGATACATATGCAAATTCATCATATAGTGGTTCTATTACCGTAGTTTCTGGGATAGCACATAGCCTTCGATTTGAATACATTAACAATAGTAAAGGAAATGATGCTTCGGTTGATAATATAGTGATTAGCGAACTTTCGGGCCCACCTACCCCACCTTCTGATGTAGGACGTGGATATGTTGGAAACGAAGTAGATTGTCAAATAGAGTTTACCTATATAGGAGAATGAAAATTTGGATTCGATGTATCTAATTTTAAAATTACCCAAATCATGATAAAATTTAAACAAATCAAACTCATATTTTTTGCAATTTTCATCTTAATTGCTATATCTTCTGTTGCACAAGTTTCTATTAGTAATGGAACCCCCACAAGTACCCCAAAAGGACTGGTAGACATGCAAAATAGTACAGCAGGAATTATATACCCAAGATTTACATTAACATCTACAATTATCGAAGCTCCTGTTGAAAACCCAGACGGAAGTGGAAGTTTAGTTGCTGGAACCGTTGTTTATAATACAATTA
>JQIA01002139.1_pt1 | contig 10569 bp, 7 predicted proteins | sample 811431 | NCBI WGS metagenome assembly JQIA01 (sample SAMN02998118, study PRJNA258478) | marine sediment metagenome | biome: marine; feature: seafloor; material: sediment; isolation source: oil-polluted sediment collected from 3 locations (0.5 km, 0.7 km and 0.9 km)... | place: USA: Gulf of Mexico ... | reverse complement strand
TTTAAGCTGTTTCGGGAATGGAGCGGAGCGGATTTCCCGAAACTTTGTACCTTATGCAATCGGGAACTGCTATAAGGCATATTGCTTTAAATTGTTAAAAAAAACAGAGCCAAGATTGTTATTAAGAATAAACGGCTCAAAGCTGGATGGGACAAAGATTATTTTAAAAAAGTGTTGGCTGGACTTGTTTCATAGTGTGATAGCCTTGCACAAAAAGGCTTTTCATTACCTTTCTAACTACAGGACTGTTTATATGTAAAACTGTCCGAACTATTGTATAAAATATTATTTAAGATAGTGATAAGATTGAAAGTTCATGTTAATATCAATAATATATATGCTATAAATATTAACCAACTATTATTTTTGAAGATTATGACTGACAACCGTCAAGATTTTAATAAATGTACAGCATCAGTTTTAAAATTATTATATGAAAAATTTCCTAATGAAGTTGATATAATAATAGAAGATTTAACTGAAGATGGTGAACTAAACGATAATTATTTTGCAACTATGCGTTTTTTACGACGTGAAAATTTACTATACTATCAAGAATTAGATTTTAGTAACTTTAAAAGAACTGTATTGACAGCTAAGGGTTTAAGTATATTAGATACTGTCCCAGACAATATTGATATAACTTTAGCTCAACAACTGATTAATCCAAATAAAATAACAATGATTGTTAAAAATATAATAAAATTAGCGGCTTGAATTTATGCAACCTTATCAACAAAATTTTTTAGAATTTGCTATCAAACAGCAAGTGTTACGCTTCGGTGATTTTACCTTAAAATCTGGCCGAATTAGTCCGTATTTTTTTAATATTGGTTTATTTAATACTGGTTCTGCTCTGGCTCAATTAGGGCGTTTTTATGCTCATGCCATTTGTGACAACAATATTGAATTTGATATGTTGTTTGGGCCAGCTTATAAAGGCATTCCAATAGTTACCACAACTGCTATATCTTTATCTGAATATCATCAAATACATGTACCTTATTGTTTTAATCGTAAAGAAGTTAAAGATCATGGTGAAGGTGGAATGGTTGTAGGTAGTCCTTTGAATGGTAAAGTTTTATTAATTGATGATGTAATAAGTGCTGGAACTGCAATTAGAGAAGCTGTACAAATTATTCAAGAAAATGGGGCGGAATTAGTTGGGATAGTGGTAGCTTTAAATAGACAAGAACGTGGCAAAACTGAGGTTTCAGCGATTAAAGAAATTGAACAAAACTTTGGAATAAAAGTGATTAGTATTGTAGATTTAGATGATTTAATGACTTTTTTAGACCAGTATGATCCTGAAATTTTAGAAAAAGTTAAAGAATATAGATTGCAATATGGCGAATAATACTCCATCCATTCAACAATTACCAACCTTAATAGCTAATCAGATTGCAGCTGGTGAGGTAGTGGAACGTCCAGCTTCAGTAGTTAAAGAGCTATTAGAAAATAGTTTAGATGCTAATGCTGATAATATTGAAATTGAGATTGAGCAAGGTGGGATTGCACTGATACGAGTGCGAGACAATGGGTTTGGAATTCGTCATAATGAGCTATCATCTGCTTTAAACCGTCATTCTACCAGTAAAATTCGAGATTTAGAAGATTTAGAACATATTAAGAGTTTAGGTTTTCGTGGTGAGGCTTTGGCCAGTATCGCCTCTATCTCTAGGTTAATATTAAGCTCTCATTTTCATGATGACGAAAAAGCATATTGTATTCGGTTACATAGTATAGATACTTCTTTAACTCCAGAGCTAGTAGCCCATCCAATTGGAACTACTGTAGAAATTCGTGATTTATTTTACAATACTCCGGCTCGCAGAAAATTCTTGCGTACTGATAAAACTGAATTTAATCATATCAATGAAACTGTTAAACGTTTAGCGTTAAGTCGGTTTGACGTTGGTTTTAAATTAACTCATAATCGTAAACCATTGATGACTCTAAAAACAGCATCTACTGAACCAGAACAATTGCAAAGAGTAGCAATGTTATGCGGTCCTGAGTTTATTGAACATGTATTAAGAATCGATAAAGATGCTGGTGAAATAAAGCTATCTGGCTGGATTACTCAGCCAATTTATTCTCGTAGTCAACCGGATATGCAGTATTTTTTTGTAAACGGTAGAATTGTAAGAGATAAATTGATTAACCACGCAATCCGCCAAGCTTATGAAGATGTATTATATTCTGGCCGTCACCCTGGTTATATATTGTATTTAGAAATTGATCCTGGTGAAATAGATGTTAATGTCCATCCAACTAAAAATGAAGTTAGATTTGTACAAACTGGTTTGGTACATGGTTTTTTGGTAGCAACTTTACAAGACTATTTAGCCCAAACTTCTCCCAATGAGTTGGATGAATCATTATCACAAGATTTACCAACAGACCCATTTAAACCTAGAACTCCTAATTTTTCACTAAGTTCTACTCCATCTAGTGCAAAAATTAATGAAACTGCTCAGCTTTATCAAGCTTTACAACCAGATCTATCTTATAATGAATCTATTGATGAACCTATCCCACCTTTAGGTTATGCAATTGCTCAATTGCATGGGATTTATATTTTAGCCGAAAATGAGAACGGTTTAATATTAGTTGATATGCATGCTGCCCATGAACGCATTACCTACGAAAAGTTAAAGCTTGCTTGGCAATTAGAAGATGTTAAAGCCCAAGCTTTGTTAGTTCCAATCACTGTTACAGTTAGTGAAAATGAAGCAGAACAGGCAGAACAACATTTAGAATTATTTGAAAAATTAGGTTTTGAAATTAGCAGGACTGGACCAGAAGCATTAGCTATACGTCAAGTTCCTGCTTTATTAGCAGATGCAGATATAACCAAATTGATTTGTGATGTATTGGCGGATCTATCACAGTTTGAAACTAGTTCTCGATTGCAAGAACATGAATTAGAAATTTTAGCTACTTCTGCATGTCATAATTCAGTAAGAGCTAATCGTCATTTAACGATCAATGAAATGAATGGTTTATTGCGAGATATGGAAAATACTGAACGCAGTAATCAATGTAATCATGGTCGACCAACTTGGATTCAACTGGATTTAAAAGAACTAGATAACTTATTTTTACGTGGTAGGTAATAGACATATGCCTTTTGTTATTAACAAAAAATGTCTAATTATAGCTATTTCAGATTAAATGGCATACAATATATTGTTTATTTATCATGAATTTAATGATATATTTTTGTATATTACCTAATCGGGAACTGCTATAGCAATTCTTAATTATGAATGCTTAATTCTTAATTCTTAATTAAATTCAAAATAAATATCAATTTATTGCTGTAGTTTATCCAATCGAAAAATGCTGTATATACGCAAAGAATGTAATAAAGTAGATATTTTGAAGGGTAATATGTAGTTACACAAAAGTATTTTAACATTTATATTTTAGTTTTGGTAAGTGACAACTAATGGGGACTTTTTTAAAATGTTAATATACTTTTGTGTATCTACTTATATCCAAAGATCATGTACTATGGTATCAATTCCACCTCAACTGAGAGTGTTTTGATTGTGCTACAGAATCAAGTTGGAATTATGATGGACAACGATAAACCGTGTTGCACACCCTACTTGGCTAATTATTTGAAGGATTTGCGTCTTTTTCCAGTTCGATTTTAAACCATTCAAACAGACGTGCTTTTATGTATTTATTGAATGCCTCATCTTCGTCCATTTTGTTCATAACTTCTATAAAATCCTCAATGTTGCCAAGAAATGCGTCTTTCAAAACTTCTTCAAACTTCATCTTCTTGACATCGCCAATACCTTTGGCTTGCATGGTGTTTCTAAGAGCTTCGTCTTTCTTTAAGTAATCTTTGACATTTTGCATTACTTTATGAAAGTCTTTAAAATCGTAGCCAAATTTTTTGTTTATCTCGGTCAATATCACTTCCAAACTGTCATATTTGCTTACTTGGCTACCATGTCCATCTTTTTGGAGATTGTGCAAGCTGATTTGTTCTTCTTTATCCAATAAAATACTATTTTTATCTAATTCTTGTAAAGCATATTTATCCATATCCACCATTTCAATCACCTCTAAAGGCAGCGTAGCTTGTTCATACGGCAGATATTTAAACAGAAGTTTGCTAAACAAGTAGAATTTTTCTAAGTCAGCATCAAGAAAAGTGATTATCTGGCTTAAAAAAGCATAAGAGCGAATGTAATTATTGACTTGCTTGCGGAAGCTAATTTTATCTTCATCATTTAGCACGATATATCCATTACGTACAATGGCCTGCATCATAGATGATATTCGGTCGGCTTTGACTTTATGTACCACAAATAATTCGATAAAGCGTTCAATATCATCTTCACTGAATACACTATGTTGTGCTATTGCATATTTTTGGTTGTAGAGTTTTTGGGTATCAGTGCCTTTATCCAGTAAGGTGGCTTGGTAGTAATCTTGGAAATCGGTTTTGATTTTTTCTGGTGCATTGACAAAATCAAGTACCATTGTACCTTTTTTATTGGGAGCGATTCGGTTTAAACGGCTTAATGTTTGTACGGTTGCTACTCCACCCAATGGTTTGTCTACATACATGGTATGCAGTAAAGGTTGATCAAAACCGGTTTGAAATTTGTTGGCGACAATCAAAATGCGATATTTAGCGGTGTTAAATGCTTCTTTTATATCTTTGACTGCTTTGGGATTCATATTATCTTCAGTGTAATTGTTTTCCTCACCGTCAAATTGAATTGCCCCAGAAAATGCGATTAACGCATTGGTTTTATTATGGTATTCTTCTTTTAAAACTTGGTCAAAAGCTTGTTTATAAAGCACCGCATGAGCACGAGAACTGGTAACGACCATTGCTTTGCCTTGGCCATTAATTTCGTGAATGGTGTTTTGCATGAAGTGATTAAGCATGATATGCACTTTCTGGCAGATCGTGTGGGGATGTTTGCCGACTTCTTTGATTAACAAATGACGAGCTTTACCTTTTTCAAATTCCTTCTGTTTAGCTTCTGGAGTTTTTTCGACTAGCTCGAAGTAAGTGCTATAGGTGGTATAGTTTTCTAGTACATTGAGAATAAAACCTTCTTCAATAGCTTGACGCATGGTGTAGTAATGAAAGGCACGGAAACCAGTTTGCTGACTTGCGATGCCAAATATCTCGAAGGTTTTAGGTTTGGGGGTAGCGGTAAATGCAAAGAACGAGATATGGGGCAATTTTTGACGTTGGCGCATTATTTTTTCGAGTTGGTTAGCGACTGGGTCTTCATTTTCATAACCTTCTTCCAGCATTATTTGGTTGAGTTGACCTTCGGAGGTTAAAGCTACTTTTAAATCTTTGGCATTGTCACCAGTTTGCGAGCTATGGGCTTCATCGACAATAACGGCAAAGCGTTTGGTGCCTAAGTCGGCTATTTTAGCAATATTGTCGGTACCGAATTTTTGGAGGGTTGCAACGATTATTTTGGCACCGCTTTCAATGGCTTTTACCAAGTCTTTACTGGTTTTACCTTTGCCGATGGCTTCGACGATGCCTTTGGTTTTTTCAAATTCGAGAATGTCTTTTTGCAATTGTTGGTCGAGTATGCGGCGATCTGTGATTACTATAACGCTATCAAATATTTTTTGGCTTTTGTCGTTGAAGAGGTTTGCAAGTTGGTGGGCCAACCATGCTATGGATTTTGATTTACCCGAACCAGCACTGTGTTGAATGAGGTAATTTTTGCCGGATGTTTTGACATCGGCTAGTAGTTTACGCACTACGTCTAGTTGATGGTAACGTGGGAAAATAATGGGTTGATTGTGGAGTATTTTTCCTTTATCATCTTTGGGATGCATGATAAAATTTTGCAGTATATTCAACAGGCTATCTGCTTGTAATATGTTTTCCCATAGATAGGAGGAGGCATATTTGTTTTCAATCACTGGGTTTGTGGTATTGCGATTAAATGGCAAAAAGCGGGTTGATTTGCCTGCCAGTTTGGTGGTCATAAAAACGTTTTTGTTGTCTACGGCAAAGTGGACTAAGCAGCTTTTTAGGAATGGGTCACGGTGGTCACGTTGATTGGGGTCTGAGTATTGTTGAATGGCATGGTGGACGTTTTGACCGGTGAATTCGTTTTTAAGTTCTATGGTGATTATGGGAATGCCGTTGAGCAGGATTACTAGGTCAATTTCTTTGTTGTGGTTGTATTGAAATTGGCGGACGATGGAGAATTGGTTGGCCTCATATTTTTGGCGGTGTTCGGGGTTAAAGCCGGATGCTGGTTTGAAGTAGGCAAATTTGAGTTTTGCACCGTGCAGAGCGAAACCAAAGCGGAGAATTTCGAGGATTCCACGTGCGTTGCGGAGGCGTTTAAATTCTTCCATTACTGCTTCAATTTCTGTTCCCGGGAATTGGCGTTCAAGCTTTTTCCATTCTTGGGGCTGGGTTTGTTGAAGGAAGTTTTGCAACAATTCGACATCAAACATTTTGTCTTGGTTGTATTGTTGCGGAGTACGGGCGACATAAAGCGGACTATTCTTGAAATAGTTGTAAATAATATCTTCAAAGTCTTTTTCTTTTATTAGTGAATTATTTTGCATGATTATTGATACTCGTATGTTCAAGAACCCCAAAGGGGTTAAACGTGAATAGCCATAGGTGAAACCTATGGAAAATGTAATAGCGTATCAACCCCAGCGGGGGTGAATACACCTGCGTTTTAATTACACCATTATCTGCCCGGTTACAGCTTTTGAAATTAGCGAGGTACGGTATTCTTTTAACAAGCTGATTTGCTTTTCGTATTTGGTGATGATGGTGTCTATTTTGGCGGTTTTGTTGTCAAGAAATTTGGCTATAGCTTTTTGTTCCGAGATAGAATGTATTTGTAACAGTTTTGCATATGCGACTTCTCTACTTAAACCGGGTACACCAGTATCTTGTGAAGTTTCATCTAAATTTAATGTTTGAAATACATAAAACAACCACCTCAAGTTATTTTCAGTTGCCGTTTCGTCTATAAAATAAGTGGTGTCAATTGGGAAGCATGATTTTTCAGAATAATTAATTTTTCCGTGTGAACCTTTTCTACCTACAATAATACAGGGATTTTTTGTTATAGCTACATTATGATAACCAACAATACCATTTGAACCGTAAACAGGAATATCACCTTCTGTTCTATTTTCAGATTGTAAAGTATTCCCATAGATAAATTTAACAACTCTTTTTAATTTAGCAATTTTCCAATGCTCCGGAATATCCCCCAACCACTCAATACCAGATGGTTTAAGTTTGGCCTTTTTGTTGATGCCTTTGGTAACGGCTTTGTTAATGACTGCTTTGCGTTCTTCTTTGAGTAGTTCTATCTGTTTACGGCGGTTGCTGATAATGCGATCTATTAAAGCGGTTTTTTGGTCGAGAAAATTGGCTATGGCTTCTTGTTCTTTTTTGATAGGAATTAGAATTGGTAATCTTTTTAACAAACCTTGACTTAATGAAGTTCTAGTAACCAAATTCATTTCTTTAACAAAAAATCTTCGATTAAGAGGATTTCTGAAATAATACTTTGAATATCCATCAAATAATTTAGAACTAAAAGGTCTAAAACGAATAATAAATCCAGAAAAAATAGCATTTTCTAATGTTTTTAAACATGTTGAAGCAAAAGCAATTTCTTCGATAGTTTCCGATGTTCTTGTAAAAAAAACATCTCCTTTTTTCACAGAATAATTATTTCTGTCTTTTTCTGAAGAATTTGCTAATCCAGAAACAACATTTGGTAAACTGATATTTTTATAAACATCTCCATAACTTATAAATGGATAGCCTGATCCAAAATATTCAGCACCAGCACTAATACCATTTTGACATAGCCCCAAATACTTCAACATCCGAACCTCCCACCCAGCAGGAATCTCCCCAATCCACTCAACCCCACTCGCCTTATACTTCTTATACCGCTTATACATAACCTAATCCTCAATATGCCCAATCAAATCCTCAGTTTCATCATCAAGAGCCTTAAACTCCGCCATAATCACATCCAAATCCCGTAACGGCTTATACTCATAAAAATACTTAGTAAAACTAATCGTATAACCCACCTTATCTTTCACCCTATCCAACCACGCATCCGGGGCATAAGGCAACACCTCACGCTCAAAATACTCCTCAACATCCTGCCACAACGGTACACTCTCAGTATCACGCAAATCAGTATCCATCTCATACCACTTAGCCGGCACAGCATCCATTTTCTTAATAGCTGGCATCTTCTTCCCCAACGGCTCCAACAAAACCTTCGACGCAGCCTCATCCCTAATCCCAAACACACTCCGCAAAATCTTAATCCAACCCTTAGCTAAATTAAACAACAACTTATCAGCAACCGCCGGTATAAACTCAAGGTCACTAAGCACTTTACCATTTTTCTGAATAGCAATAACCGCCGCCAATATCTCAGCTTGTTTCTGCTCACCAGCTTCAATTTCAACCTGTGCCTTATCTGCATCCTTTTTCTTAGAAGTCGCCAGATTAACAAAAGCTTTCAACTCTTGCAAAGTCGCAACTTGCTCATCCGTAACTTGATACCTTAACCGCAAAGGCCGTTCCACAGTCACTTTAGTATAACCAAAATCCTCATTAGCAAAAATTTTACAAAATTTATCAACATCAGTATAATTGCTATAAAGTTCCGTAATCATAGCAATTTGAGAAGTTGAAATCTCCACCATTTTCTTACCAAGACTACGCCGTAGCGGTGTATAAAAATCCGCAGAAACCGCATTGATTAACTGAATTTTACCAACTCGCTCTTTAGGTTTTTTATTGCTCAAAACCCAAATATAAGTGCCAATACCAGTACCATAAAAAAGATCTTTAGGCAAAGCGATAATACAATCAAGCCAATCATTTTCAATAATCCACTTACGGATATTAGAAGGCCCACTTCCCGCATCGCCATTAAACAACGGTGAACCATTAAACACAATCCCAATCTTGGAACCGGCAAGCTCCATTTTAGCAATCATGTGCTGTAAAAATAACAACGACCCATCACTTTTATCCGGCGTACCGGCAGCAAAACGCCCCAACTCACCTTGCTCGGCTTCCGTTTCCACAATGGTAGCAATCTTTTTCCAGTCCTCACCAAAAGGCGGATTAGTCAACATATAATGAAAACATTGGCCTGGCAACTGGTCACGACTAATGGTATTACCTTGTTTGATATTATCAGCATTTTCCCCCTTAATTAAAATATCCGCTTTACAAATAGCATAAGTTTGTTCTTTTAACTCTTGCCCAAACAGATACACATCTAACTTAGGATTAATCGAAGAAAGCAAATGGTCTTTCGCCGTTGTAAGCATACCACCAGTACCGCAAGCCGGGTCATAAATCATACATCCAGCTCCTTTCTGGGTTAATTTCTTAGTTTGGTCAATAAACACAATATTGACCATCAACTGAACCACTTCACGTGGAGTATAATATTGCCCAGCTTTTTCATTGGAAGTTTCTTTTGACTTGCGAATAAGCACTTCAAAAACGGTACCCATATTATGATTGTCCACCACTTCCGGATGCAAATCAATCTTAGTAAATTCCCGCGTTATCTGAAACAGTAATTCTTTGCGTAAAAGGGTTGCATAAAGAGGCGATAACCCCTTTTCTTCACCACCCGAAAAATTGTATAGAATATCCTTGATATTATTGCTAAACCCATCTAAATAAGCAGCAAAATTTTCCTCTAACGCATTAGCATCATCCAATAAACTGGTGAGGGTAAATGGTGATGTATTATAAAAATTATGGCCAGCTGAGTTCTTGAGCAGGGTATCTAAAGTCTGTTGAGATGCCGATACCTTATATTTTGCATGAGTCTCAGCAACCTTAGTACGTCTCTTTTCCAGCACACAATCAATCCGCCGTAGGAGCGTAAAGGGCAGAATAACCTCTTCATACTCTTTCTCGGCGTAGTCATCACGTAGATATTCTTTTATATTCCAGATAAAATCGGCATATTGGTTAGGGTTCATTTTTTTTTAATTGTGAATTATGAATGGTGAATGTTTCAATAACATATTAATATTGGGTTTTACAATTCATCATTTGTATATCAGTTCCCGATTGAGTGATAAACAAAATCATTTGTTAAGCATATGATAAATCAATAATATAACCGTATTATATTTAATCGGGAACTGCTATACATGTTGGGCAATTCATAGTTTTTTCCTAAAATATTTTGCATTATATTATACGCCACTACTTTCTTTAGGACTACCCATTCTTTCTGTCTGAAAGTTATGAGCAAAGCACCAAAAAGTTTTGGTATTTTTAGTCTTAATGGATTCTGATGACCAAAATTCATTAATGACCATTGTTAGAGGTAGGTATATAGCAGTTTCCGATTGAGTGATACACAAAATCATTTATTAAGTATATGATAATTAATAATATAACTGTACTATATTTAATCGGGAACTGCTATAGCATTTTTCGATTGGATAAACTACAGCGATATTAAATAAGTAATTTATATTTATTTTGAATTTAATTAAGAATTAAGCATT
>JQIA01002137.1_pt1 | contig 10576 bp, 7 predicted proteins | sample 811431 | NCBI WGS metagenome assembly JQIA01 (sample SAMN02998118, study PRJNA258478) | marine sediment metagenome | biome: marine; feature: seafloor; material: sediment; isolation source: oil-polluted sediment collected from 3 locations (0.5 km, 0.7 km and 0.9 km)... | place: USA: Gulf of Mexico ... | reverse complement strand
TACCCATTCCTTCGAATACGTGCAATTCTTTAATTCTTACTTTTTTAGTAGTACCATCAGCTTTACATAACATGTATTCTTTACCAACTTCTAAATCTCCACGGAAAATACGTCCAATAGCAATTCTTCCTGTAAATTTAGAAAAATCTAAAGAAGTAATTTGCATTTGTGGCGTACCTTCATTGTATTTAGTTGCAGGTATAGATTCTAAAACAGCATCTAATAATGGAATAATATTATCAGTTTCGTTTCTCCAATCAGTACTCATCCAATTGTTTTTTGCAGAACCATAAACAGTTGCAAAATCTAATTGTTCTTCAGTAGCTTCTAATGCAAACATTAAATCGAAAACTTTTTCATGAACGATATCAGGAGTACAGTTTTCTTTATCTACTTTATTTACAACAACAATAGGAGTTAATCCTAAAGCTAAGGCTTTACCTAATACAAAACGAGTTTGTGGCATTGGCCCTTCAAATGCATCAACTAATAATAAAACACCATCAGCCATTTTTAATACACGCTCTACTTCTCCTCCAAAATCGGCGTGACCAGGAGTATCAATTACGTTGATTTTTGTTCCTTTGTACTGAATAGAAACGTTTTTAGAAAGAATTGTAATTCCTCTTTCACGTTCTAAATCGTTATTATCTAACAATAAGTCTGTACGTTCTTTACGTTCGTCCAAAATTTTTGCTTGATCTATAATTTTATCTACTAAGGTTGTCTTACCGTGATCGACATGGGCTATAATAGCGATATTTCTAATTGGCTGCATTTATGTATTCTTAAATTTCGTGCAAAAGTAGTTGTTTAGATGTGATTTACACGATTTATGGGTAATTATTTTTATTATGGATGAATTCAAACCTCTATTTTAACTTTAAATTCACATTAAAATAAAATTTTTTTCTATCTAAAAATCAATACGTTAACATAAAAGAAATATTGATTTAAGACACATTTTAGCGGTTGAATAGCGGGTTTTTGTTATTCTTAATTAAACTTATAAAAAATGTTTTTTTTAGTAAACTAAAAAAGTATTATGAAAGAACGGCTTTATCCTAAATGAGATTTTAGGATAAAGTTGCTCCCAAATTAACTTTCATCATCTCTAAATGCTGAAGGTAAAATATCTGGAATTAGTTTGATTAAAAGCGGTAATAATAACGCACCACCAGGTAATAAAAAGACAGCTAAAGCTGGTATTGACTTACAAATATCTAATAATTGAATTTTAATTTTCTCTTTTTCATCAGTCGTTAAACTAGAATGTGTTGCTTTTTTTATTAACACAACAGCTTCTTTACTCTGCTTTAATTCTAGAGCAAGTCTTAACTTATTTTTATGAAGTAATACTTTTATTTCGTCTATGCTGTTCATTATATTTTTCTACGCTTTCTTTCCGTTTTTAAGAGGTTTAATTCTCTACTAGTTTGACCAGCAACAGAGGTGTTTTCTTCTGCTCTTCTAATTAAATATGGCATCACATCTCTTACAGGCCCAAAAGGCAAATATTTAGCCACATTATATCCTTTATTAGCCAAATTGTAACTAATATGATCGCTCATACCAAATAATTGACCAAACCAAAGACGATTGTCATTTTCTTTTATTTCATATTTTTTGGCTAAATCCATAACCAAATAAGAACTTTCTTCATTATGGGTTCCCGCAAATAAAGCCATCTTAGGATGTTTCATCATGTATTTAATAGCTGTATCATAATTTTTATCCGTAGCATTTTTATCTACACATATTGGTGATGGATATCCATTTTCTTCAGCTCTTTCACGTTCTTTTTCCATGTAAGCTCCTCGAACTACCTTCATACCAATATGAAAACCTTTTTCTTTTGCTTTTTCATGCAATGTTTTAAGATATTCCATTCTGTCATGTTTATACATTTGTAATGTATTAAAAACGATGGATTTTTCTTTATTATAAGTCTCCATTAATTCTTCAATTAATTCGTCCGCAGCTTTTTGCATCCAGCTTTCTTCTGCATCGATTAATAAAGGAACATCCTTTTCTAAAGCTACCTTACAAACTTTATGAAAACGTGCTACTACTCTATTCCATTCTTCTTGCTCATCGGTAGTCAACTTTTTTCCTTCTGATAATTTTTGATACAAAGCAAAACGTCCAAAGCCAGTTGGTTTAAAAACGGCATATGGAATAGACTGTTTTTCCTCACAAAAATTGATGATTCTTAGAATTTTTTCTAAGGCACCATCAAAACTAATTTCTTCGTCTTTACCTTCTACAGAATAATCTAAAACACTATGCACATTACCATTACTATACATATTATCTATAATTGGTAAACAATCGTCTTCTGTTACTCCGCCACAAAAATGATCAAAAACGGTAGAACGGATTAAACCTTCTATTGGTAAATGTGCTTTTAATGCAAAATTTGTTACTGCACTTCCAATTCTAACCATAGGTTGGTTCTGAATCATTCTAAATAAAAAATATGCACGTTCTAATTGTGAATCAGATTTTAAAGAAAAAGCAACTGAGGTGTTGTCAAAAAGTTTCATACTATATCGTTTTAGTAGAAACAAATATAGTATTTGAATGGTAATAATTGAATATTTTCTATTTAAATTGCACCCCTAATATTTTTATTGATGAAGACCATACAAGCAGTAACTTATCCTGTTCATTTTCATGAAGATAGTTACAAAGAACTTTCTAATTTAATTGATGCAAAAAACTATTCTACACTCTTTATTTTGGTAGATGAAAATACTTTTGAGCATTGCTACCCTAAATTTATACCTAATTTATCTACGGATAAAAGAATTGAAGTGATAGAAATAGACTCTGGAGAAATCAATAAAAACTTAGAAACTTGTATTGGAGTTTGGAATGCTATCACAGAATTAGGTGGTGACCGTAAAAGTTTATTAATCACTTTAGGAGGTGGTGTAATTACAGATTTAGGTGGTTTTGTAGCTTCTTGTTTTAAACGAGGAATTGATTTTGTAAACATCCCTACAACATTATTATCGATGGTTGATGCTTCTGTTGGCGGAAAAACTGGAGTTGATTTAGGTGTCTTAAAAAACCAAATTGGCTTGTTTGCAAATCCAGAAATGGTTTTAGTGGATACTGATTATTTAACAACAGTTACCGATAGAGAAATTAAATCTGGAACAGCAGAAATCATTAAATACGGTGTTACTTACGATGTTAAACTATTTAATGAAATAAAGAATAATAAGAACTTAAATATCAACGATTTAATATTTCGTTCTGTAGAGATAAAAAACGAAGTTGTCTTACAAGATCCGAAGGAAAAAAACTTACGAAAAATTTTAAATTTCGGACATACTTTAGGGCATGCTATTGAGTCTTTTTACCTAGAATCTGAAGACAAAGAGAACTTAACACATGGTGAAGCGATTGCAATAGGTATGGTTTGTGAATGTTATATGTCTTCTAAATTATTAAGTTTGCCAGCATACAAAGTAAATGAAGTTAAGGAAGTTGTTTTATCTATTTATAACAGAACAAATCTTTTAAAAGAAGACTTTTCTAAAATCATGGATTTATTAAAGCATGATAAGAAAAACGTAAACGGACAAGTAAACTTTGTTCTTTTGAATGATTTTGAAGATCATAAATTAGACTGTAAAGTATCCGAAGAATTGATTATAGAAAGTATGGAATTTTACAATTTGTAGTTTTTTTTATAAAATAGAAAATATAGGCAAGAAACAAAATTCAGTTCATAAAAAAATCCTTCAAGTTTTAACTTGAAGGATTTTCTTTTTAATCACTTTTTTTATTAGAACTCACGCTTTCCAAATTCACTATCAATAAATTTCGATTTATTTTTAGCAGCATTAAAGGTATACGAAAGGTTTAATGAAACCATATCTACTTCATACACGTAGTTTGTGCTTGTGTAAAACTGATTTGGTCTTGATGTTGTAATACGTTGTTCATTCGTATTAAATAGTCCCATATCAATATTTTGCCATTGTAAAGTTGCTGTCAATTTATCATCCATAAACTTTTTTCGGAATGTTAAATTTGGAGAATAAAAACGAGAATCTTCACCCATTGCTGTATTTCTATCAGATAAATAATTAAACGTAAACTGAACTGAAGCATTTTCCCAGAAATTATATGTAGAATTTATATTAAAAGAATAAATCGTTGATTTTGAATCAATATCATAATTTCTTTCAATTCCGTCTCTATGTCTAAAATTTAAAACACCATCAATTGCATAGTTATATACATTTACACCTAAAAAGTTTGTCCAATTATGTGTTGGTTTTATAGTTGCTCCAATTTCTAATCCTATAGAATTACTTTTACCAACATTAGAATACACTCTATTGATAATACTGTCAATTACCGCTCCATTAGCTTCATACGCCAATGTATTTACACGATTAATCACATTATCTACATGTCTAAAATACGCCGTTGCGTAAATTGAATTTCCTCCTTTTAGCTTTTTAGTAATCCCTAATTCAACTAAATCTATAAATTCTGGCGACAAAGTATTATCTCCTTGTTCAAAAACCTCTGAATGCTCACGTTCTGCAAAACTATTCATTTTAAATGTAGTGGTTCTTTCCACTCTTTTACTATAAGCTGTTTTTATATTCGTTTTATCATTAATTTTAAACTGTAAAGATGCTGAAGGAAATAACTTTACAAAATCATAATCATATACATTTTCAGCAGTTTCACTTCTCAAAGCTTCTTTATACTCTCTATCCATAGACTCTAAACGAACACCGGCAGCATAATCCCATTTACTTTTAGAACCAGTAACTTGCGCATATCCAGAGTGAATTACTCTTTTTAAACTAACATCACTAGAAAACTCAGGTACTTCAACAGCATCTCTTTCATACACAAATTTACCTGTATGAACTAAATCTCTATATTGATATCCGGTTTCTAAAGTACCAAAAGAAAAAGGTTTCCATTGATAATCTAAGTTAAAACGCGTTCCGTATAAAGGGTTGTCATTGGTATTGTATTCTTTTTGGTAGACTATATTATTATCAGGAAACCCTAAATTATCATTTTCTGTTGGTCCCCCTAAAAATGTATATTCATATAAAATAGACGTAGATATTTTTGATGCATTATCAAACTTATGAGAATAATCAAAACTACCTAAAGCAAAATCTCCTTTTCTAATCCTTAAATTATGATTATAATAGGCAAAAGTATAATCGCGAGCAGCACCATTAATTGGAGAAATTGAATGATTGTCATAATATACAATATCTGCTAAACGTTCTTTTGTACGCTTTCCTGCAAAAAGACCTAATGAATACGTGTCAGATTCATTTGGAGTATAATCAACATTAAAACGACCATTATAAGTAACTTCATCAAAACTACGCTCACCATCAGAAGGTAAAAAAGTAGTTTTATTCTTTGGAGTATTTACAATAAACATATCTCCTTCTCTTCTACCCGATTTATCATTTCTTTGATAACTTGCACCTATGGAAATATTCCAATTATCTGTTCTTTTATTAACGGTTGCATCAATTCCGTATCTTTTTGCAGCAACTTTAGTGTCATAATCTTCTATTGAAGGAAATCCACCACGAACATTTACTTGTGTAAAAGTTCCATTAATTGCTCCTTTTTTGGTGATGATATTTAAAATACCACCTTTCCCTTCCGGATCATATTTTGCAGAAGGCGCAGTAATTAACTCTACACTTTGTAATGCATTTGCAGGTAATTGTGATAAAATAGCATTCGAATCTCCTTGTGTAGGCTTTCCATTAATTAAAACCGTAAAACCTTTACTGCCTCTTACGCTAATGTCACCCAAACCATCAACAGTAATCGATGGTAAATTTTTTACAATATCCACAGCATTTCCACCAACCGTACTTTGGTATTTTTTAGTATCAAAAACTTGTCTATCAATTTTATGAGAAACAGTTTGTTTTTCTGCCTTTATAACAACTTCATTTAATTGATTTCCAGAACCTAAAGTTAATTTTAAAGTTCCTACATCTTTTTTCTGATCTTTTTTATTAATAATTATAGACCTGATTGTGTTTACTTGATATCCTAAAAAAGAAGCTTCCAAATAGTAATCTCCTGGTTTTATATCAGAAATTGAGAAAACACCTTCATTATTTGTTACTGTTCCTACAATTAATTTCTTACTTGATGTTTCATAGATTGCTATACTTGTATATTCTAACGGATAATTATCTTCTTTATCAATAACTTTTCCTGTTAATTGTGCAGTTGCAAACTGACTTATTATAAGTGTCAGTAACAAAAAAATACATTTTTTAAGTTTCATTGTAATCAATTTAATCTAAATTTTAAGTTGGTAAAATTACATTTATCTAGACATTTAGACTAAATAAATGAAGAAGGTTTAATCGATGAAGTATTATTATTAATATCAAAAAAAATCCTTCTTTTCAGAAGGATTTTATATATTTTATAAAGAAAGTGTTATATTTTTTTCACTTTAACGGCATTCATTCCACGCATCCCTTTTTCAAGTTCAAATGAAACTTTGTCGTTTTCTGCAATTTCATCAATTAAACCACTTACGTGTGTAAAATATTTTTCACCGTTTTCATGGTCAATGATAAAACCAAATCCCTTAGAAGAATCAAAAAAGTTTACTTTTCCTTTTCTTACTGGATCTTCTTCTGGTAAATCTTCTTTCTTGGTTACAGAAATTTGAATATCTTCCAATTCAACTTCCACTTTTAATTCTGGATCTGGCGGAGTATCTGTAAGATTTCCATTATGATCTACATAAGCAAATTGGATTCCTGAAGGTCCATTTTCTTCTTTGTCCGCTTTTCTAGCGTCCATTTTCTTTTGCTTGTCTTGACGCTTTTTTAAACGTTTCTTTTCTTTTTCACTTTTACTAAAGGTTTGCTGCGATTTAGCCATTAAAAATATAAGAGTATTAAATTATTGATTCTGAGAAGATAAAATACTTAACTGAAAATTCAAAATTAAACTAACGCTAACTAGTTTTATAAGTGGATTGTATTCTGTCTTAATTAATGCAAATATACTATTATTAAAGAAATATTCAAAGTTATAATAAGTTAGATGTTAAAAAAACATTAAAAAAATGTAAAGCTATTAACATATAATAGTATTACTATTATATTTGCAATCAAACTAAATTAGTATGAAAAATTTATTATCAGTTTTAAAAATATCTGTTACCGATAAAGTTTTTATCAAAGATCCAGAAACATCAGATTTAGGTAAAAGAATTATTGAACACAGTATTGTGTTGATTAATGAAATAGGTTTCGAAAGTTTTACTTTTAAGAAACTAGGTAATAAAATCAACTCTAACGAGAGTTCTATTTACAGGTATTTTGAAAGTAAACACAAATTACTTTTATACCTAACCTCTTGGTATTGGGCTTGGTTAGAATATCAACTAGTAATTGAAACTTATAGTGTATCAGATAATTTAGAAAAATTAGAGAAAGCAATAATTATAGTTACAAGAACCATAGCCGAAGATTCTAATTTCTCCCATATTAATGAAGTTTTATTATACAGAATTATTGTCAACGAGAGCTCTAAATCATTCTTAACTAAAAAAGTAGATACCGAAAATAAAGAAGGCTATTTTGAGGTTTACAAAAGACTAATAAATAGGTTAGAACAAATGATGCTTGCAGTTAAACCAGATTATAAATACGGTTTAAGTTTAGCTAGCACTGTTCTTGAAGGCAATCTTCATCAACATTTTTTGCAAGAACATCTCCCATCAATAACAAATTGTAAAAACGGAGAAAAACCCACTAATTTCTTTATTCACTTAGTTCATAACACCTTAAAATAATTATGGAGCACACAAAACTAACTCCCTGGCAACGTCTTATAGGTTTACTTAAACTTGAGAAAAGAGACATCTTTCAAATATTTTATTATGCAATTTTTGGAGGTGTAGTAGCACTATCACTGCCATTAGGAATCCAGGCAATTATCAACCTTATTCAAGGTGCGCAAATGTCTACATCATGGGTTATATTGGTAATCATTGTTACAATCGGCGTTATTTTCTCAGGTGCATTACAACTAATGCAATTAAGAATAATTGAAACGATACAACAAAGAATATTTACAAGAGCCTCGTTTGAATTAAGTTATCGTTTTCCTAAAATTAAAATGACGGAATTACGTAACTATTACCCACCAGAATTAGCAAATCGTTTTTTTGATACATTAACGATTCAGAAAGGTTTATCTAAAATTTTAATCGATGTTCCTACCGCATTATTACAAATTATATTTGCGCTAATACTATTGTCTTTTTATCATCCATTTTTCATCATTTTTGGTATCCTTTTATTATTATTGATTTACATTGTTTTTAAATTCACTGCAAAAAGAGGTTTACAAACAAGTTTAGAAGAATCTAAAAATAAATATAAAGTCGCCCACTGGATTCAGGAAGTAGCTAGAACTGTAGTAAGTTTTAAACTTTCTGGAAACACCAATTTAGCAGTCTCTAAAAATGATGATTTGGTAAGTAAATATTTAGAAGCAAGAGAAAATCATTTTAAAATACTTCTTCTTCAATTTATGCAAATGATCGGTTTTAAAGTGATTGTAACTGCTAGTTTACTATTGATAGGAGGCGCTTTAGTCTTAAACCAAGAAATGAATATAGGGCAATTTGTAGCAGCAGAAATTATTATTCTTTTGGTTATTCAATCCGTAGAAAAACTAATCATTGGTTTAGAATCTTTTTATGACGTACTTACATCCATAGAAAAAATAGGACAAGTTGTTGATAAAGAACTAGAATCACAACAAGGCGAAAGACCATTATTTAAAAGTGGTTTAAATGTTGAATTAGAGGATGTTTCTTATGGAGTAGCTAATAAAGAGAAACATATTTTAAAAAATATATCCTTAAACTTAAAACCGAAAAGCAGAATCTTGATCATGGGAGAAAGTGGATCTGGTAAATCTACGTTATTACGCTTAATATCAGGAGTAATAGAACCAACTTCTGGGAATATTTATGTAAACAATTTATCATTAAAAAGCTTACAATTAAATCATTATCGTTCACAATTAGGGTTATCCATGTCAGAAGAAACTCCTTTTGAAGGAAGTATAAAAGACAATCTAGTTTTTGGAAACAAAGAAATAAAAGACGAGGTGATATATGATGCTCTAGAAATTGTTGGTTTATCACAATTTTTAAAAGAACAATCAAAAGGCTTAGAAACAATTATAAAACCAGAAGGAAAACAAATGTCTTACAGTATTGCTAAGAAAATATTATTGGCTAGAGCAATTATAAAACAACCAAAAATCATGGTCTTAGAAGACCCTTTAGATCAATTTAATTTAGAGGAAACTGTAAAAATAATTAACTATTTAACAGACATAAAAAGACCTTGGGCATTAATCGTTGTTAGTAGTAAAAAAAGCTGGAGAACAAATTGTAATCAAATAATTACTTTAGAAAAAGGTGAAATTAAATCTATAAATTAAAGAGCTATGTTAAATATATCTAACAATGAGTTACACAAGAAGGTAGATTTAAATCAATTTAAATCTGGAAAAAATATTTTCAATAAAGAGTATTATAAAGCCTTTAATAAATTTTTATTAGCTGCTGCTGGAATCGGTATCATTACTTTGTTTTTGCCATGGACTCAAAACATTAGCGGTAAAGGTTTGGTAACAACCTTAACACCAGAACAAAGACCACAATCTATTCAGTCTCAAATTCCAGGTAGAATCGAGCAATGGTTTGTAAAGGAAGGTGATTATGTAAAAAAAGGGGATACAATTCTTAGAATTTCTGAAATTAAAAGTGATTATTTTGATAACAGATTAATTGAGAGAACCAATGAACAAATCAATGCGAAATCCTCTTCTGTAAATGCGTATCAATTTAAAGTTGAAGCTTTAGAGCGACAAATAGCAGCTTTAAGAAGTGAAAGAAAATTAAAATTACAACAAGCTGAAAATAAATATTTACAAGCAAAATTAAAAGTTAAAAGCGATAGTATCGATTTTGAAGCAGCCAAAACAAATATAGAAATTGCAAAAAGGCAATTTAAAAGAACGAAAACTTTACAAAATGAAGGATTAAAAGCAGTAAAAGATGTTGAAGAAAAACGCCTAAAACTACAAGCAACTCAGGCAAAAATCATTTCTCAAGAAAACAAACTCTTAGCAACAAGAAATGAAGTTTTGAATGCAAAAGTTGAGATTTCAAGAGTAAATGCAGGTTATATTGATAAAATTTCAAAAGCGCAAAGTGATAAGTTTACCGCCCAATCAAGTGGGTTTGACGTAAAAGCACAAGTATCCAAATTAGAAAACAGCAACAGTAATTATAAAATTAGAAACTCGCTTTTATATGTCACTGCTCCGCAAAACGGTTATATTAATAAGGCGATAAAAGGCGGAATTGGAGGCACTTTTAAGGAAGGAGAAGATTTAGTTGGTATTATGCCAGCAACCTATGATTTGGCCGTAGAAACTTTTGTGAGACCAATAGATTTACCTCTTTTACATATTGATGAAAAAGTACGTGTACAATTTG
>JQIA01002136.1_pt1 | contig 10579 bp, 11 predicted proteins | sample 811431 | NCBI WGS metagenome assembly JQIA01 (sample SAMN02998118, study PRJNA258478) | marine sediment metagenome | biome: marine; feature: seafloor; material: sediment; isolation source: oil-polluted sediment collected from 3 locations (0.5 km, 0.7 km and 0.9 km)... | place: USA: Gulf of Mexico ... | reverse complement strand
ATGAAAGGTGCCAAGGAAGGCACCTTATGGGCCCGCGGCGAGGAGTTATCGCAGGGCCGCTCGATCCGCCACTACCGGATTAGTGTCGAAGATGATGAGCAAAATTTAATTGGCAGTTTCCAGGGCACGGTTTACCTGATGCAGGACCCGGGCAAATTGCTAAAAAAAACACCACAGGACTAACCAGAGCACCTGCCGATTTGACCGCAGCGGAATTCGCCGACGATTACGCTGCGGTTTGAACCAAAACCCTGACCTAAATTGACTAGCTCCTCCGGTCATTGTGACAGTTTTATGACACAGAATCCTTTAGCTATAAGGGTTTGAATAGATATCCCCAATTTCTGTGGATAAGGTTGTGGATTAAACTTCATTTTTCGAAAAAAACCGAGCAGGAACAAGGCCGCCCTTTAAATTGCTTACTTTTTAAACAACACACCTTAATCCATATAAATCAATGACTTATAAACGGGTTTTTGCTAGCCCTAAACAGCCACCCAGATTTCACTGACCTGAAGCCGCCCCATCTTTGACTCTGTGCGTAACATTAGCCACTTAAATCCTTTGTCAAGCCTGATTCGTCCAATAATTGAATTTTTTTGGCCAACATTTGGACAAGAACTGAATCGTAATGCACGCTATTTGCCAAAGAAATGTCGATGACCATTTGCATCAAAATTCAGGAAATCCTGGTTATCGAGCAGATTGTCGATTTTTGATCAATCCAGAGCCAACCAGCCATCCCCTTTACCGTCTGAAATTACAAATAATTTCAAGCAGTTAAACCAAAAAAACAACCTGTTATCCAGCCTAAAGCCCGACAGGAATCATCTTTATCTGGTTCCAGAAGGACGGTTTGCCAAGTGCCTGAACCACAGCGACTAACCATGTCCCATGTCAATTTAATGACACGAAAACCTTTGGCTATAAGGGTTTCAATAGATATCCCCAATTTCTGTGGATAAGGTTGTGGATTAAACTCTTTTTTGGGCAAAAAACCCTGTAAAAACAAGGCGAGCCATTAAATTGCTTAATTTTTAAACAATCGCTAATTTTTATTTAAAAACAACAACTTAAGACAACCTTCTCAACTAGCACTTGCAAAAACGGCTATTAACTGCCGTTTTTTGCCGCATATTCTGCCGCCTGTGCGTAACGATCAAAAAAAACCATGCTGTCAACCGTTTTTTACCATTTATTTTGTAATAACCGCTGCACCATTTGAGAGCACCATCTGCTCCCGCGCCGGCACACTACAACGAAACGAAACCTGCTCATCGCGCAGCCAGATCTCGGTGCGTATCACCTCACCGGGATAAACCGGTGCAGAAAAACGTAAACGCATGGCGGTGAGTCGCGCAGCGTCGTAATCGCAGCAAGTTTTCAGCAGCGCGTGACCGGCTACGCCCATGGTTGCCAGACCGTGCAATATCGGTCGTTTAAAACCAGCCCGATCGGCCACCTCTAGATCCGCATGCAACGGGTTGTAATCGCCACTGAGCCGATAAATCAGCGCAGCCTGCTCAGTGAGTGGCAAATCACACTCAAGATCTGCAGGGCCCTCTGGTAGCTTGTGGGGGGCATAAGGCGCTGGATCACTGCCGCCACAACCACCATCACCTCGACAGAAGGTAGTGGAAGTCAGGGTGGCCAACAGATCACCATTGTCATGATTAAAGACTTTGCGCTCGGAATAGACCAACGCGCCTTTTTCTGGCCCCTTGTCATTAATCCCGGTAACCCGGGTTTGACCGATCACCGTGCCCGAAGCCGGCAGTGGTTGATGAATCTGTAACCCCTGCTCTCCGTGCACCAATTTAACGGCGTTAATGCCGGTGGCCGGGTCACCCATCCAGAATCCGGGATAACCGAGCACCACCGCCTGGGTGGGTGCTGCCTGCAGGTTTTTCTCGTAAACAAAGCTCAGCTGCTGCTGATCTAGCGGGTCCGCGCCATAACCTACACCCAGCGCGTAGAGCATGGTGTCGCGCTCGGTGTAGGTGTGTACCTGCTCTTTAACCTGCCAGTCGAGAATCGTTTGATAATCCATCCGCTATCCCCTAAATCGGATCCCAGCTGAACACATCGGGCGAGCGCTCCAGCGGATAAAGGTCGGTTTTAAAAGAAGGTACCAGGCGCTCAGCCAGCCCCTCTGGAGTCCAGCCATCGCTGTTATGAATCGAACGAATCGGCCGCGACTGACTCATCAGAAAAACTTCGTTGCGACGTACCGCCAGGATCTGACCGCTGACATCTTTAGCCGCATCACTCAGCAGGTAAACTGCTACCGGCGCGACATTCTCTGGCCCCATTTTTTTAAGATTTTCAACCCGCTTCTGCTGCTCAGGGGTGTCGGTTGGGATAGAGCCGATCATCCGACTCCAGGCAAATGGCGAGATGCAGTTAGAGCGAATATTAAAACGTTCCATATCCAGCGCGATGGAGCGCGATAAACCGGCCACGCCTAATTTAGCTGCCGAGTAATTGGACTGACCGAAGTTACCGATCAGGCCAGAGGTGGAGGTCATGTGCACATAGGCACCACTCTGCTGACCACGAAAATGGGTGGCGGCTGCCCGGCTCACATAAAAGCTGCCCATTAAATGCACCTGGACCACCGCTTCAAAATCGGCTGGGTCCATTTTATGAAAATATTTATCACGCAAAATACCAGCGTTATTAACCACGCCGTCAATCCGACCAAATGAATCTAGTGCGGTCTCAATAATGCGCTGGGCACTCTCCCAGTCACTAACACTATCAGGACTGATCACCGCCTGACCGCCTTCGGCTTTAATCTGGGCGACCACTTCCTGGGCCGGGCTCTGATCACGACCTTCACCGGCGACATCGCCACCAATATCGTTGACCACTACCTGGGCACCGACTCGTGCAGCCGCTAACGCTATTTCCTTACCAATACCGCCACCGGCTCCGGTGACCACAATAACTTTGCCTTTGAGATTACCAGGCAGATTTGCTGGATCAGTCATGATCGCTCCTAATGTCTTGTCGTTTTATGTCGTTATAGAATGAGTTATAGAGTAGCTGCGGTACCCAGAATTGCGGTGACCTGGGCCGATAACACGCCGCCATTGCCGTGCGCCAGGCCGATATTGGCATCGCTAATCTGACGTTCTCCGGCTTCGCCACGTAGCTGGCGTACCACTTCAATCACCGGGAAAATACCGTACATGCCGGGATGACAACAGGACAACCCGCCGCCGTTAGTGTTTACCGGTAGCTCGCCACCAGGCGCGATGCGACCTTCGGACACAAATGCGCCGCCCTCGCCTTTTTCACAAAAGCCGAGATCTTCTAAAAACAGAATCGGGTTAATGGTAAAGGCGTCATAAAGTCCCAGCACATCAACATCTTTTGGCCCGATACCGGCAATCGCATAAGCCCGTTTACCCGATTCCACCGCAGCGGTTTCGGTCAGGTCCGGCATGCTGGTGATTTGGCGATGACGGGTCGCCGATGAACCACCCAATAAATATATTGGTGGTTTCTCAAACTCGCTAACCCGATCAGCACGCACCATCACAACCGCACCACCACCATCGGTCACCAGACAACAGTCACGCACTGTCAGCGGGTCGCTGACCATGCGGCTCTGCAACACCTCTTCAATGGAGGTATCGTCTCGAATAAAAGCATCAGGATTAAGCTGTGCCCAACGCCGTGCGGCGACCGCAACCTCGGCAAGCTGCTCTCGGGTGGTGCCGTATTCGTACATATGGCGGGCGGTAGCCAGCGCATAACTTGAAATAGGGTAACGCGGGCTATAGGGCATTTCGTAGGGCTGCTGTTCGGACATGGTTGCCAGACCACCCACGCTGGTGCGCTGATTACTGCCATAACAAATCAGCGCCACATTGCACAGCCCCGCCTCTAGCGCCAACGCGGCACTGGAGAGGTAATTCACAAATGAGGCGCCGCCGATCATACTGCCATCAAAATAACTGGGCTGAATACCCAGGTATTCGGCGGTAGAGAGTGTCGGCATAAAATGAAACGAGGAGCCGGTGAACAGGCCATCCACGTCCTGCACGGTAAGACCGGCTTCGGCCAGCGCCACCTGAGCTGAGTCGCCAAGAATATCGAGCGCATTGCGGCCACCAATGGCCTCACCCATACCGCTGTGGCCCACCCCAACAATTGCCGCTGAACCACGTAAATTATTCTCCATTAGCTCGCTCCCCCAGAGGTCGATGCCAAATCAAACAAGAGTATGTGGCGTTCGTTTTTTTGAACCATTTCGGTGGCAATACGGGCAGTTACCTTACTGCCAATGGTGACTTGATCTGCGGCAACCCCTTCAACCCGGCTCATCATCCGCGGCCCTTCGGCCAATTCGATAATAGCGACATTATATGGCCCACCCTTCTCTTCACGACGACGCACCACGGTAGTGGAATAAACCACACCATCTCCACTGACCGGATTCCAGCTCAATTCACTGGCGCCACAGTGGGGACAGAGCACCCGCGGATAAAAAATAAACTGCTCACAACTCACACATTGCTGCAGCCGAAACTCACCCTCACCAAGGTATTGTTGAAACTGCCGATCGGGCCCACTGCCGACCATCTCGTCCGACTCCATTTGCATGCTCTCCTCAGGAAATTCTCGTGGTTAATATTGAAACTCAATCAGTGACTTTCTAATGGCTGTCATCTGGAAACTATTCTGCCCTAGCAAGTAGCTAACGGTGAGCCATTCTGAAATATTACCGTGCTGAACTGTTCAGCCTATTCAGGCCAGCAATACCGCCCTGCAATCAACCGAAATCGTTCCTGCCAGTGTATCCTGCCGGGGTAACGTCCCATAACAAAATCATGCAAAACGGAGGGGTATGAAGCAATCAACAACGACTAACCGCCTGGAGTCAACGGGCAATGGTTTCTCGCCCGACCTGTTAGCCGGCAAGGTGGCGCTGGTCACCGGTGGTGGTAGCGGCATTGGTCGTGCAACCGCGCTGCAGATGGCTCGCTGCGGTGCCCAGGTTGCGGTGATGGGACGACGCATAGCACCATTGCAGGAAACCTGCGAGTTGATCAGGGCAGAAGGCTATCAGGCCACCGAATTCAGCGGGGATACCCGTGACCTGGATCAGGTCGATGCGGTGATGGCGGCTATTGAAGAGCAGTTTGGTCGGTTGGATTTACTGATCAACAATGCCGGCGGTCAGTTTGTATCGGCAGCTAAAGATATATCGCCGAAGGGTTTCGAGGCAGTGATCCGTAACAACCTGCTAGCCACCTGGAATGTGACCAAACTGGCAGCGGATCGGTTTTTTTTCGACCACGGTGGCCGGGTAATTTGCATTACCGCTGCTGTGCGCACCGGTTTTGCAGGTTTTGCTCACACGGCCGCAGCACGCAGTGGCGTGGCCAGTTTAATGAGAACCCTCGCGGTGGAATGGGCTGAATATGACATTTTGCTGAACTGTGTCGCCCCTGGCACCATTGAGACCAGCGGCATGGGCCAGTACCCAATTCCATCGGATCAATGGAGTCGCAGTGACCGCAACCTGCTGGGCAGAATGGGCGAACCCAACGACATCGCTAACATGGTGCTCTATTTAGCTTCGCCGATGGCCAAATTCATCACCGGTGAAGAGTTTTATGTCGATGGCGGCGAAACCCAGCACCTGGGCCACGATGCCCGAGATATGATCGATGCGGCTATGTTTGAGAAACGCCAGCGAGCCGACCAACAGAAGTCCGATTGACCCAGGCCTGCGATAGACCCAAACCAGAATTATTCAGGCCCAAATGACTTAGGCCCGAACAACCCAGGTAGGACTATTATTCGATAGCCAGAATACCGTCAATTAGTGGCTGAATCTGCTGTTCGGTGAGATGGGCATGGGGCATCATTGGAATCGGTCCCCAGGTGCCGCTGCCACCCTCTTTTACCTTTGTTAGCAACAGGGCGGAAGCACTGGCGTCACCCCGGTATTTATCGGCAACCTGTTTATAACTTGGACCCACTAACGGTGCATCCATTTTGTGACAGGCGACACAACCGACAGCCGCTAATGACGCCTGCAGGTCATCGGCCTTAGCCACTGATCCTAAGCCTAAAAAACCAACCAATACCAACACCGAACACAGTTTGTGAGTCATCCAATACTCCTTGAAGAAAAAATTAGGTTTTACAATAAATAATTGGGCTAATTGAGCGCGTTTCATCATGAAACGTTAATCTTGACCTTAACGAACGCGACGAACCTGTTCACTCAAGCCCATATAGGTTAACTGTTTCGGCAATTAATCGAACTGCTTTAGGTCAAACAGCGCAGACTTTTAAACCCGACGAAATTGACCTCAGGCAACTCACCGCCTAGGCTACAGGTAGATACTTAAACCTCAGGAACTAGAAAATAACTAAAAACTACAGGAGTAGCTGCTATGAACGCATTAAGCGCCAAACACGTCCTTGCCCCCCTCGATTTTTCTGACCCTTCCCTACGCTCTCTGGATGCCGCTGTAGAGCTGGCCAAAACTTATGGCGGAAAAGTATTGATCGCCTATGTGGCAGAACCTGCACCCTATTCTCCCGACCTGGTCACTCCGCCTGATGGCTATGAGAAAAAGGTCACAGAACGAGCAACGGCCCAGCTCGATGAAATCTGCCAGAAACATATCGCTAAAGGTGTGCCAACTACCTATAAAATTTGCTTCGGTCGGGCCTATTCAGAAATCATCGACCTGGCAGAATCAGAAAATGTGGATCTGATTGTTATGTCGACCCATGGTCACTCCGGGCTACGCCACATGCTGCTAGGCAGTACCACCGAAAAAGTGGTGCGCACCGCTAAATGCCCAGTGTTAACCATGAAATATAACGATTAATTTAGCGAGTTTTACAAGCTATTTATTCCAGCCTGATAAAACCCTGCCAGCCCGTTGCGAAACTCTATCGCGCGCGCTGGCAGGCCGGTTGCTAACCACTGCTGTTTAGCCAGGCTTACCTGAGTCAGAAAAGGTGCCGGATCAGGCGACAGTTCCAGGTTATCGACACTTGGACGAAACCTGAAACCCGCCGCATCGCAAAAAACCCATTCCAGCCCCTGAGGTTTAGCCTCAAGCTGCTCAAATTCTGACTGACGCTGTTGATTCCGCTCAGGCTCATACCAGTAACCAAAATCAACCTGGCGACGACGCTGTTCGCCGGCGATACACCAGTGGGCTATTTCATGCAGCCCGCTGGCAAAAAAGCCGTGGGCAAACCGAAGCTGGTGATGTTGCCCCGGGGACTTTGCCGGCTGATAGAGGGGTTCATCACCACCCCGGACAAGTTGGCAGTTGTGGGTTTTCTCAAACAGCCCGTTAAAAAGCCGAATAAGGTCCTCAGGGTCATGACTAACCAACACTGCCTGGAATCAACCGTCTGATAATAACGTGCGTAGCTCAATCAATGCCGCATTAGCGCGGCTTATATAGGAAGTCATTGCCAGCGAATAATTCGCCATCAGCCCAAAACCATCACCGTTTAGCACCATTGGGCTGGAAACAGTTTGCAGACTACCTTCCAGCGCGAGAATAATCTGGCGCAGACTAACCAGCGCATTCTTTTTCTCTAACACGGTGGCAAAATCAATCTCTATCGCGCGCAGAAAATGTAGCAGTGCCCATGAGGTACCCCGAGCTTCGTAAAATACGTCATCAATGTCCATCCAGGGAGTGGTGATCATCTCCACCGGCGCTACCTGGGTTGATTGCTGAGCCGCCGTGTCGCCTGCCAGGTCAGTATTAACGCGCTCTTCACCCACACTGGCCGCCAATCGTTGGGCCGTACCACCCAGTCGTTTCTGTACCAGCGCTAACCACGAACGCAGATTGTCTGCCCGGGCATAAAACTGGGTATCACTGTGTCCTGGTTCCGAGAGTTTTTGTTCATACTCAATTAATGCATCAATTCCCTTTTGATACTCACCTTCGCTGGAGGGCAACATCCAGGAATCACTGGGCAGGCTAAATTGAGGATCCGCCATCGCCAGTAGCGCGTGTTCCATAGACTGGGTTTGCGACCGAGAAAAATCATTACGCAGGGAGCGCACCAGGTCACGAATTTGAGTCAACACGCCAAATTCCCAGGCCGGCATATCATCAAGCAACACCATGGGAGGGGCGACGTCATTGCTTAAATAGCCCCCAGGTTTATTTAGCAAAACCTCGGAAACTTTAACCAGTGTCAGCACCGTTGCGCTACCGATTACCGGCTGTTCGGCGGCCACTAAGTTAGCTGGCGAAAACTGATCCGGCTCACCAGACACATAAAAAGTTAGGACAACCATCCCAACTATGACCGCAATAATTCCAACCCCACCTGCCCATAAACCTTTCACGTCATCTTCCTCGTTGATCTGAAATTTTGATTGAGCCGCAAAAACGTCGTCCACCTCACCTACAAAACCGGCATTTATCCAAACCTGCCTGAGCCCGCTTCACGACATTCTGAACGCTGAACGCAAACTATTATCCGCAATCAAGGACGCCCCGAACAGCGTTAGCTGCCGGGGCGCCTCAAACAAATTTTCCAGATAATTCCAGGCAATTATTTCCGATTAGTTCACCGGAAAATAATCCCTATGTTATCAACATATTCGGCCATTTAGAGGTTATAGCCAACCTCCTCATGTCCACTCAGATCCAGCCCCTGTTGCTCATCATCGTTATCGACTCGCAAGCTGACCATCAGGTCCACCAGCTTTAACAGCACATAAGTAGCTACTGCGGACCAGACAATGGTCGCCACGATACCAATCACCTGCACCGTTAACTGATCACTGATGGTGACCCCCGCGGCTAAACCCGCACCACCAAATGCGCTCGCCACTAACACGCCAGCAAACAGGGTACCGATAATCCCACCCACACCATGAACGGAAAAAACATCAAGGGAATCATCAATATGAATGATGTTTTTAATGTAAATAGTTGCCCAGTAACAGACAATTCCAGCAACCAGACCAATCGCTAGCGCACCGGAAACACCCACAAACCCTGACGCAGGGGTAATGCTGCCAAGCCCGGCAACCATGCCAGTCACAGCACCTAACGCACTCGGCTTGCCGTGGCGCAACCACTCAATAACGATCCAGGTTATGGCACCAACAGCCGCACTAACATGGGTAACTAACATGGCCATGGCAGCATCACCATTAGCCGCTAATGCGCTACCACCATTAAAACCAAACCAGCCAACCCATAGCATTGAGGCACCAGTAATGGTCATAGTCATGTTGTGGGGGGGCATCGGCCGCTCGGGAAAGCCATGGCGTCGACCAATCACCAGCGCTGCAACGATTGCAGACACACCAGCCGTAATATGAACCACGATACCGCCCGCAAAGTCGAGCACGCCCATCTGGGCTAACCAGCCACCACCCCATACCCAGTGACAGACCGGTGAGTAAACCAGAGCCAACCAGCCGACCGTAAACAGCAGCGCCGCAGAAAAACGGATCCGCTCGGCAAAACCACCAATAATCAGTGCGGGTGTGATGACCGCAAAGGTCATTTGAAAAAGCAGAAAAATAGACTCGGGAATAGTGCCCGACACCGAATCACGGCCGACATCAGCCAGCATGAAATTGGCAGTACCACCAATCCAGCTGTTGAGGCTACCGCCATCAGAAAAGGCCAGACTGTAGCCAAAGAAGACCCAGAACAGGCTAGCCACACAGGCAATGGCAAAACATTGCATCAGGATCGACAACACATTTTTTACCCGTACCAGGCCGCCGTAAAACAACGCCAGCCCTGGCAAGGTCATTAGCAGCACCAGAGCCGTGGATGTCATCACCCAGGCACTATCGCCACTGTCGACTGCTTCTGCCGAGAAACCGGCTATCGGCGTTAACAGGCCGAGTGCAAGTAGCCAACTGCGCCGGCCTCTATCTCGCCGACCCCCTTCTAAAGTACAACTCATCATTCCCCCCCGTTGGGATAACCTTCTACAGTTTCATTGCTGCTGCAGAACAAGTTCACAAAGTAAAACTATTACTGGTTAAGACAGTCGCAGAAAACCCCACTCTGGTAAATTTTCTTGCTGAGCTGGTCCAACAACCACCCTCGATAGATTGATTTACAGCGCCTCGACACCGGTTTCACCGGTACGAATGCGAATCACCTGATCCAGAGATTGCACGAAAATTTTGCCATCACCAATTTTGCCGCTATCCGCGGCGTTTCGGATGGCATCAACTACCGCATCAACTCGATCATCTTCACAACCAATTTCTATCTTTATTTTTGGTAAAAATGAGACCACATATTCGGCTCCCCGATAAACCTCGGTATGGCCCCGTTGACGACCAAATCCACGAACTTCGGTGACTGTCATCCCCTGTATACCGATCCCGCTAAGGGCTTCTCGAACATCTTCCTGCTTAAAAGGTTTAATAATTGCTGTAACTAATTTCATTGAAGCTCCCATTGCATCGTTGCAAAATTTAAATTGGCCTTCCCTGAAGGAAGTCCTGGAAAAGAGAAATTCTGGAAAAACTCTACATCTCAAGTTCTTCTATAGGTCTAAAGTGTCTAAAGTGTAAACAACACCCCAT
>JQIA01002135.1_pt1 | contig 10581 bp, 10 predicted proteins | sample 811431 | NCBI WGS metagenome assembly JQIA01 (sample SAMN02998118, study PRJNA258478) | marine sediment metagenome | biome: marine; feature: seafloor; material: sediment; isolation source: oil-polluted sediment collected from 3 locations (0.5 km, 0.7 km and 0.9 km)... | place: USA: Gulf of Mexico ... | reverse complement strand
GTTCTAATAAATAATGTCATTGTTTGAATGTCATCACCAATTGGAATAACTAACCTACCTCCTATTTTTAGCTGACTTAATAAAGGTTTTGGAACAAAAGGAGCACCAGCAGTAACAATAATTCCATCAAAAGGAGCATTTTCTGTTAGGCCTTTATAACCATCACCAAAAATCATTTTTTTAGGCTTATATCCTATTTTAGGTAAGAATAATGAAGTCTTCTTAAACAACTCTTTTTGTCGCTCAATAGTATACACTTTAGCACCCATTTCAATTAAAACAGCAGTTTGATAGCCCGAACCGGTTCCTATTTCTAAAATAGTATCATTCGCTTTAACTTCTAATAATTCAGTTTGAAAAGCAACCGTATAAGGTTGTGAAATTGTTTGGTCTGCCGCTATAGGAAAAGCTTTATCCTGATACGCAAAATCTACAAATCCAGAATCCATAAATAAATGGCGTGGAATATTAGCAATTGCATTCAATACATTTTTATCTGTAATCCCTTTTTCTTCTAAAGTTTTTACTAGCTGATTTCTAAGTCCTTGATGTTTATGCGTATCCTTCACTAATTACTAAATTTGAGTTGCTAAAAATAGGAATAAATGCTTACAAATTCTTACTTTTGTCTATCAAAAAATAAACATACTTATTATGCTAAAAGTAGGAGTTTTAGGTGCTGGACATCTAGGTAAAATTCATTTAAAATTATTAAATCAATCAAACAAATATAATTTAGTAGGTTTTTACGATCCAATAAAAGAAAATGCTCAAAAAGTTGCAGCTGAATTTGGCTACAAAGCATTTGATACCATTCAAGATTTAATTAATGCTGTTGATGTTGTAGATATTGTAACTCCAACACTTTCTCATTTCGATTGTGCTAAAGAAGCCATTGAAAAAGGAAAACATATTTTTATTGAAAAACCAATTACTAAAACAGTTGAAGAAGCAGATGCTTTAATTGAACTTGCAAAAAAGCACCAAGTTAAAGGTCAAGTTGGTCATGTTGAACGTTTTAACCCAGCCTTTACAGCTGTAAAAAATTCAATAACAAACCCAATGTTTATTGAAACACATAGATTGGCTGAATTTAACCCGAGAGGAACTGATGTTCCTGTAGTTTTAGATTTAATGATACACGACATTGATATTATTTTAAGCGTTGTAAAGTCAAAAGTTAAAAAAGTAAATGCAAGCGGTGTTTCAGTTATTAGTGATACGCCAGATATTGCAAACGCTCGTATTGAATTTGAAAATGGCTGTGTTGCTAACTTAACAGCAAGTAGAATTTCATTAAAAAACATGCGAAAATCTCGCTTTTTTCAAAAAGACGCATACATAGCAGTTGATTTCTTTGAAAAAGCTACCGAAGTTGTTAGAATGAAAGATGCTCCTGAAGAACCAGGTGATTTTGATATGATTTTACAAAATGCTGAAGGTGTAAAAAAACAAATCTATTTTGAAAATCCAACTGTTGATGCTAATAACGCTATTTTAGATGAATTAGAGACTTTTGCTGATGCAATAAATAATAACACAACTCCTATTGTTTCTTTAGAACAAGGTACTGAAGCGTTAAGAGTTGCGCATCTAATTATAAACAATTTTTAAGATATGACTATTTATCAAGTTGATGCTTTTAACAATGAAATATTTAAAGGAAATCCCGCTGCGGTTTGTCCTTTAGAAGAATGGATTTCAGAAGAATTGATGCAACATATTGCAGAAGAAAATAATTTATCTGAAACTGTTTTCTTTGTAAAAACTAAGCAATCATTTGATATTAGATGGTTTACACCTGCTAGTGAAATTGATTTATGTGGGCACGCAACATTAGCTGCTGCGCACATTATTTTTACTGAACTTAATTATACTGAAAAAGTTTTAGAATTTAATTCTAAAAGTGGTAAACTAACTGTTGAAAAAAATGAAGATTGGTACACTTTAAATTTTCCTTCTGAAGAAGTTCTAGAAATTGAAACTCCTACTCTTTTAAAACAAGCCTTAAATGTTCCTATAATAAAAACATATAAAGGAAAATGGAAACTATTAGTTGAGCTTGAAAACGAAACTACAATTTCTAATTTAGAACCAAATTTCAACTTATTATCACAATTAGAATCAAACGGAATTATTGTAACTTCAAAAGGAGACTTATTTGATTTTATTTCAAGATTTTTTGCACCTAAACTGGGTATAAATGAAGACCCTGTTACAGGATCAGCTCATACATTATTAATTCCTTTTTGGTCTAAAAAATTACATAAAAAGAAGTTAGAGGCTCTTCAACTTTCAAAAAGAGTTGGTATATTAAAATGCCAATATTTAAATGAACGAGTTGAAATGAGCGGGCAAGCAATTACCTATTTAAAAGGACAATTAACATTATAAATATAATTTATGAAAAATATAGCTATTATTGGAGCTGGTACAATGGGCAATGGAATTGCACATGTTTTTGCACAAAGTAATTACACCGTAAATTTAATTGATATTTCTCAAGAAGCCTTAGATAAAGGTTTAGCAACAATCACTAAAAATTTAGATCGTTTACTTGCTAAAGAACGAATTACTGAGAAAGAAAAACAACAAACACTAACTAATATTACAACATTCACTTCTATTGCTGAAGGTGTAAAAAATATAGATCTAGTTGTTGAAGCTGCTACTGAAAATGTAGATTTAAAATTAAAAATATTTAAACAATTAGATAAAGAAGCTCCTGAGAAAGCAATTTTAGCAACAAATACATCTTCAATCTCAATAACTAAAATTGCTGCAGTAACAAAACGTCCTGATAAAATAATTGGAATGCATTTTATGAACCCAGTTCCTATTATGAAATTGATTGAAATAATTAGAGGCTACAACACAACTGATGAAGTTACTAAAACAATTATGAAACTTTCAGAAAGTTTAAAAAAAGTACCTGTTGAAGTTAATGATTACCCTGGTTTTGTTGCAAATAGAATTTTAATGCCAATGTTAAACGAAGCTATAGAAACATTATACAATGGCGTTGCTGGTGTTTATGAAATTGACACCGTAATGAAGTTAGGAATGGCACACCCAATGGGACCTTTACAATTAGCTGATTTTATAGGACTAGATGTTTGTCTCTCTATTTTAAATGTAATGTATGATGGTTTTAAAAACCCTAAATATGCTCCTTGTCCATTATTAGTTAATATGGTACAAGCTGGTAAACTTGGAATAAAATCTGGTGAAGGTTTTTATGATTATTCAGAATCTCGAAAAGCTGAAATTATATCCAAACAATTTAAATAAATAAAAAGCCGCAAATTGCGGCTTTTTTTTATAACGTTTTTAAGAAGAAATCCATCATCAATTCTTTTAATTGGTAATGCATTTTTACAAATGTTTTCATTTCATCTTTTAATAAAACTTGTTTTTCTTGAAATAAAATTTCTGCATTTGTTTCAAATTTTGTTTGTGCCAATTCTCTCTTTTTCATTCTAATTCTATGCCTTAAATGCCCCATAACTTCACGCTCGCGAATTATTTTGTTTTGGAAACCTTCCAATTGCACCATTACCTCAGTCCCAAGGTTTCTAATTGCAATATGTTCTAATTTTTCCTCAAAATAATCCATTTCACTTTCTTGAAATTTCAACTCTCTTTTCCAAACTTCTAAATTAAAGTTTAAATCACTTAAAACTAATAACTGACTCTCCATGTACATTTTACTTTTTAAGGTTACATTACTATAAAGTTCTAACTTTTAACTTAATTTTCATCTGATAAAAATCATATAAATTTAAATCTGTAAAAAAATAATATTAAAATAGTTTTATAAAGGTATAAAAAAAGCGTTTTAATTTAAATTAAAACGCTTTTAAAATTAATATAAAAATCAATTATTAATTATCATCTTCTTCGTTATCTTCTTTTTTTGAAGTTTTATTCCATATTTTTATTTCATCTTCTATTGTAACCCCTGAAATAATTTCAACATTAATACCGTCAGAAATTCCTAATTCAACTTCACGCTTTTCAAATTCTTGCTCTCCAGTTTTAACATCTACATAAGGTTTTTCAGTTTTTTTATCAAACTGTAATAACGCTTCTTTTATTGAAAGCACACTGTCTTTCTTTTCTAAAACAATATCTGCATTTGCACTGTAACCAGCACGTACAAAAAACTCATCATCTAACGTTAAGTCACCTTTAATTTTGAACTGAACAGCTCCATTTTCTTCTGTTCCTTTAGGCGCAATAAAGTTCAATTTTGCTTGATATTTTTTCTTTTCAATAGCTCCTAAAGAGACCTCTAAGACTGTTCCATTTTCAATTTTCCCTACCTCAGCCTCATCAACTTTTCCTTCAAAAATCATTTTTGTCATATCTGCTATTGTTGCAATAGTAGTACCAGCATTGAATGTATTACTTTCAATAACTTGATTTCCTTTTCTAACTGGAATTTCTAAAATTGTTCCTGAAATTTCAGCTTTTACATAAGTATTTGCTGTTTTCCCCATTCCAGATGCAGAACCTTTTTGAATAATTTGTAGGTTATTTCTAGAATTACTTAAATCTTGTTTTGCGCTATTAAAGTTTAATTCAGCAGTTTCAAACTCTTGACGAGATATTACACCTTTTTCTAATAATCCTTTATTTCTATCAAATAATATCTTCGTATTATCATATCTCAATTGAGCTGTTTTCACACTACCTTGAGCGCTATTTAACGACTGTACATTTGGAACTACTCTAATAGTTGCAATTAAATCGCCTATTTTAACCTCAGCTCCTTCTTCAACATAAATTTTTTCTATAATTCCTGAAACTTTAGGTTTAATTTCAGCCTCTTCCAAAGGAATTACCTTTCCAGTAGCTACCGTTTTTCTTACAATATTAGTTTTAAATGCTTTTTCCGTTTCGTATTGTATTGGAGATTTACTGTTTTTTGCTCCAAACCAAGCTAAAACAGCAATAAGTGCTAATCCTATTGACCCAAAAATTAATGTTTTTTTCATTAGTTTATTATTTAATTAGATGATTTAAAAATTGAAAGATTAAACTATTTTCAACTTACAATTATATTTTAATATTTATTGTTTTATATACTTAATTATTCTTCTCTTAATGCTTCTATTGGACGTATACTTACAGCTGTTTGTGCAGGAATTAGTCCTATTAAAGTTCCTAGTACAACTAACGTAAGTGCAGCAATTAATATTACAGGAATATCAACTGTTGGGTTTGTTAAAGCTGCATCAGGTCCTTGCCCCATTGTTGCATCAATTAACATTAATATTAACCCTCCTGATATAATTCCTAATGCTCCAGCTATACTTGTTAAAAAAACAGATTCTAAAATTATTTGTCTTTTTATTTCCCAAGGCTTCGCACCAATAGCTCTTCTAATTCCTATTTCTTTAGTTCGTTCTTTAACCGTTATTAGTAAAATATTTCCAATGGCAAAGACACCTGCAATTAATGTTGCTATACCAACAAACCACGTTAAAAACTGCATACCTGTTAAAAACCCTGTTACTTGTGCTATACGTTCTCCAAGATTAAAGCTTCCAAAAGCTCTTTCATCATTTGGATGAACTTTATGTAAATTTCTAAGTAACAATTTAACGTCGGCTTCAATTTGAGTTATATCAAACTCTGGCTGACCCGTAATCATCATCCAACCAATACTATTTCCTCTGTTATATACCTGTTGAAATGTTGTAAATGGAATATGTATATTTCCTTGAGGCCCGCCGCTTCCTACTTGGCCATCTTTATACATACCAACTACATTGTAGTTAATATCATTAATTTTTATATAAGTTCCTATTGGGTATTCATCTTTATCAAAAAGTTGTTTGTAAATTTCTTCTTCAATTACACAAACTTTTCTTTTTTCAAGAATATCTTTATCATTGATAAATCTTCCGTAAGTTAAATTCTTTTTTTGAACTTTATCTAATTCTGGATAATCTCCAAAAATACCGAAGGTTCCTGATTTAAAATTATTAATTGCCATTGCTTGAGTTTGATGACGTGGTACTACAAACTCTAACCCAGGAATTTCATTTTTTATATTTTCTAAGTCAGACATTTTTAATGTCAAACTTTTCCCTTCTTGAAAACCTTTAAATGGCTTACTTGTTTGTTGCGCCCAAACAAAAACACTATTGGTTGCAAAATCTCCAAATAATTTATTAAAATTATTCTCAACTCCTTTTGCAGCTCCTAATAAAACAACCAATAAAAATATTCCCCACATTACACCAATAATAGTAATTGATGTACGCATTTTATTTTTACGAATGCTACTGTAAATTTCTTGCCAAGTATCTGTATCAAATAAAAATTTCATAATTCTATTCGTCGTTTAATGCTACAATAGGTTTAATTCTCGCTGCTCTTTTTGCAGGAATGTATCCTGCAATAGTACCTGCTATTACAAGTATTATTGTTGCTCCCACTACAACATAAGTTTCAACACTAGGATTTAAAATAAAATATTTTTCTAAACTATCTCCTAATGATTCTAATGCAAAAACTCCAATCATTAATCCTGAATATCCTGCTAACGCTGTTACGAATATTGACTCCATCATAATCATTCCCACAATAGATTTTGGTGTAGCTCCTAATGCTTTTCTAATTCCCAATTCTTTAGTTCTTTCTCTAACAATGTATACCATAATATTACTAATACCAATAATACCAGCAATTAATGTTCCAATACCAATAAATAATATTATTACGTTTAGTACCGTCATAAATTGTTGTACGTTTTTTGTACCTTCAGCATAATTTCTTACTCGAATTGCTGCTTGATCTCTAGGGTCAACATTGTGCTTTTCTTTTAGCATTTTAGTTAATAAACTACTAAAAGCCAATGCTTCATCTATACTTAATTTAGGATTGAATGTAAGACCAAAATAATCTAACTCATCATTTGGCTTATACATTCCTTGAAGCGTGGTAAAAGGTGTGTAAATAAATCGTTCATCATTATCTCCACCTGGGTCATTAAAAACGCCAACTACTTTATATGAAATACCTTCAATATTTAAGTTTTTACCAATGGCTGTTAAATTTCCAAATAAATCTTTCTCAACAAGTCTTCCAATAGCTACAACTTTTGCTCTATTTTCAATATCTAAATAAGATAAAAATCTACCATCTTGAATTACTGCAGATTCTAAAGGTTGATAATCTGGATAAACACCTCTTATGGTATATTGATTTTGTTCTCCCTTATAAATAACTTGCATTCTACGCTGAATATTTGGGCTGAAAAATTGTATTTTATCATCAAATTTTTCATTTATAAATTTAGCGTCATTATTTCTAAACTGAATTTGTCTTCCACTCTGCAAACCTTTGTATGGTTTTGTTGTTCTTCCAGAGTTGATATAAATTGAATTTTGCGAATCACCTGCAAATTGCTCTTCAAAAGTGTGCTTTAATCCGTTACCTATTCCAAATAATAACGTAAAAAGTAAAATTGCAAATGCAATTGTAAAACCAGACAATGCTGTTCTAAGTTTATTCTTACTTAGTGCTTGAAAAATTTCTATCCAACGATCTAAATCAAACATAATTTATACAGTTACTTTTTTATTTACTTTTTCATCACTAATAATTACACCATCTTTTAAACGAACAATCCTATCCGTTTGTTCAGCAATATCTTCTTCGTGTGTAATTACAAAAACGGTCATTCCTTCTCTATTAATATCTTTTAATAATTCCATTACCGAATCAGAAGTTGCAGAATCTAATGCTCCTGTTGGCTCATCAGCTAAAACTACTTTTGGATTTGTTGCTAAAGCTCTAGCAACAGCAACACGCTGTTTTTCACCTCCTGAAAGTTCATTTGGTAAATGATTGGCACGGTCTTTTAAACCTACTTTCTCTAAATATTTTAAGGCTACTTCTTGACGTTCTTTTCTTGCCATACCTTGATAATATAATGGTAATGCAACGTTTTCAACAGCCGTTTTATAAGTTATTAAATTAAAAGACTGAAATACAAATCCTAAAAATTTATTTCTAAGAATTGCAGCCTTTTTTTCATCTAAGTTTTCAATTAATTGTCCGTTTAAATAATAATTACCAGAATCGTGATTATCTAATAAACCAACAATATTTAAAAGTGTTGATTTTCCAGAGCCTGACGAACCCATAATTGCAACAAATTCACCTTCTTTTATATGTAAGTCTAAACCTTTTAATACATGTAGAGAATCTTTACCTATTGGATAGGATTTATGCAGTTTTTCAATCTTAATCATTTGGTTTGTTGTTTTAAACGAAATTATGAATTGCTATTCAAAGTTGTTATTAATATTTTGTTAAAAGACGATTTAACTTTTAATAATTACCTTTGTTTTGTGAACAATTTTAATGGTAAATCAATTATTCTTTTTGATGGTGTTTGTAACTTATGCAATTCATCAGTTAATTTTATTATTAAACACGATAAAAAAGAGCAATTTATATTTGCCTCACTTCAATCAGACGCTGCAAAAGAAATATTGTTACAGTTCACTACAAAAAAAATAAATTTAGATTCAATACTACTTGTTGATGGAGATAAGATTTATGAAAAATCTAATGCTGTATTATTAATTTTTAAGCAATTAAATAATGGCTTTAACTTATTGTATTATTTTATTATTATCCCAAATTTTTTGCGTGATTGGGTATATAACGCTATTGCTAAAAATAGATATAAGTGGTATGGTAAAAAAGAAAAGTGTATGGCACCTACCTTTGAAACAAAAAATAGGTTTTTATAATTCTTTTAAAATGTATAAAAAAAGAGGAGTTTAAACTCCTCTTTTTTTATACATTATTTTTTAGGATAATTATCATCCCAATCTTTTACTTTTGGTTTATGGAGCTTTCCTAACGATTTTGCAACAATAGTAGACACAGCAGCATCACCAGTTACATTTACAACCGTTCTACACATATCCAATGGTCTATCTACAGCAAAAATTAATGCTAAACCAGCTTCTGGGATACCTGCATATCCAAGAACACCAACTAACATAACCATTCCTGCTCCAGGAACAGCAGCACTTCCAATAGAGGCTAGTGTAGCTGTTGCTATAATACCTAATTGTGTTCCTAAAGTTAAATCCATTCCAAAGGCTTGAGCAATAAACACTGCTGCTACAGCTTGGTATAAACTTGTACCATCCATATTAATAGTAGCACCAATTGGCAGTACAAAACTTGCCACCTCTTCATCTACTCCTAAATGTTCTGTAACTCTTTCCATTGTTACTGGTAAAGTTGCCGCACTACTACTTGTAGAAAAGGCTAATAATTGTGCAGGTGAAATAGCTTTCATAAAAAAACTAGGTTTCTTTTTAGTATATAAATACACAAAAATATTGTACATAACAATCATTGTCATCAACCCAAATACAACAGTTATTGCATACCATCCAAGAGCTTTAAATAAATCTATACTTGGAGATTCTACCACTAATGCAGCTAATAAAGCAAATACACCGTAAGGAGCTGCCAGCATTATTAAATCTACCATTTTTAAAATAACTTCATTAAAACCATCGAAGAAATTTTTTACTGTTTTACTCTTTTCTTCAGGAATTAATATTAAACCTACCCCAAAAAATACTGCAAAAAATATAACTTGTAACATATTGCGATTACTAGTAGTTGCTGCAAAAATATTTTCAGGAACCAAATCTATTAAAGCTTGTAAAGGTCCACTTTGTTTCTGTAATTTTGATGCTTCAGCGTATTTAGCTGTATTTGTAGTATAATTACTTACCATTTCCGATCTTGTTTCTTCTGAAATAGATTTTCCTGGATTTACAATATTTACTAAAAGCAAACCAATTGAAACAGCTATTATTGTGGTGAAAATATAGATAACAATAGTTCTTCCTCCCATTGTAGAAAGTTTTGAAATATCTTTTAAATCGGATACACCTTTAATTAATGCAGCTAAAATTAAAGGAATTGCAATTAGTTTTAATGAATTAATAAATATTTTACCAAATGGTTTTATCCAATCTTGGACTATTTCTTTACCTCCATCAAACTGTGTCATTAGTAATCCTACTAAAACACCTGCCACCATTCCTAAAAGTATTTGCCAATGCAATGCTAATTTTTTCATCTAAAAGTTTTAAAATTCGTGGAAAGATAAAAAAAAACATAAAATCTACGTGTTTTTTTTGCATAAAAAAAAGCACACAAGATGCTTTTTATTAAAAAATCGTAAATTTAATTGAATTGATATCTAATTGATAACGCTAAATCTAAATCAGTGTCTTTACCATAATCGCCAATAATACCAATTTCAGGTCTAAAGTCTAATGAAATTATTATTGGAACATCAAAATTATATTCAATCCCTATATTTCCGTCAGCATTTATAAAAATACCATCATCAATATCTGACACAAAACCATTATTAAAACTCCAAGAACCTATTCCTGCTCCAAAACCTGCATACCAATTAAACCCTTCATCTATATTCCAAACCCATTGATAGATTCCTGATAGCTTAAAAGCATTAAAATCTTTATGATCTCTATAACCAAAATCAAGCTCAAAACGGTT
>JQIA01002134.1_pt1 | contig 10582 bp, 9 predicted proteins | sample 811431 | NCBI WGS metagenome assembly JQIA01 (sample SAMN02998118, study PRJNA258478) | marine sediment metagenome | biome: marine; feature: seafloor; material: sediment; isolation source: oil-polluted sediment collected from 3 locations (0.5 km, 0.7 km and 0.9 km)... | place: USA: Gulf of Mexico ... | reverse complement strand
TTGATGTGTTATCGATAATGATATTACCTTCATTAACTAAATTACCATTAAAATTAATATCCCCTCCAGATGGTATAATAGATAAATCCCCTGAAGAAGATACTATAAAATCGGTATAATTTGTTGCTGATCCATTATCATCATTATATGTTAATCTTAAACAATCTCCAGTTGTACTATTAATTTCTAATTGTTTATTTGGAATATATGTTCCTATACCCATTTTTCCATCTGCTTTAAACATAAATTTTTTAGCAGATGTGGAAACTGTATCATAAAGAGCACCAATAAAGAAATCAGCTGAATCACCTAATACATCTCCATCGGTTACTTGTGCATATACAATACCACCTGATACAGTTAATCGCATATAACTGCCTGTTAAATCACCTATACGAGCTGTTCCTTGTAAATTTAATCCAGTTAATGTACCTAAACTAGTAATATTAGTTTGAGCAGCTGTTTGTAATGTACCTGTTAAATTAGTTGCACTTAAAGCATTAATACCAGATATATCTAAACTACCATTTAAAACTAATGCTTTACTAGCTTCAGCAGTACCTGTAGTAGATATATCAACATAATTTAATTTAACTGCAGTTGATGTAACTAAAATACCATTTAATTTTAATCCTATGGTTGAACCATTATGAGAACCTATATTAACATTTCCATTTATATCTTCTGATAAAATTAAAACAGTACCTGTATCATTTCTAAATTTCACTAAATTTAAATCAGTATCATATAATAATCGCCCTCCTGTAGTAGGTAAATTATTTATTTCAGTAGTAGTTTTATTTTCTAATAAAACCATAAAATTATTATACTTTTTTATAAATTATAAAAAATATATTTTATAACACTTATTTGTATATATTATACGTAATATAATACTAATAAACTTAAAATAATTAAGTATAATTATATTATATATATATAAATAATTTATATTATATATAAAAAATTTATTATTAAATAATTATTTTCATAAAAATAATTTTGATTATGAGATTAAATTCGAAAACATTAGATGAATTACATAGTAATATAAATACGATATGTTCATTAAATAATAATAAAATGACTTGTTTACCAGAAAAATTTATAAAAATGATTTATAAAAAAAATGTAAATAATGATTCAGAAAATATAACATCTAAAATTATAATTGATAAATTATCAGAGAATTGTAATTGTAATAATAAAAAAGATCAAACAGAAAAAGAATTATGTATAATAAAGAATATAGATGAGAAAATAATAAATAATGATATAAAAGATTGTATTATATATAATTATTTTAAACCAGAAGGGAGTCATAATAGTAAAGATTGGTTAAATAATACACATATAGATATTATTCAAGAACAATTATATAAAAAATATTCATCATATTATTATGGATTTATTCATATGATTGATAATATAATGATAATTCCAAAAAATATATCTTGTATAAATCATTTAGTTAAAAGTATAACTGATATAGATTTTGTGAAACAAATAAAAAACAAGAATCAATTAACTGATAATAATGAAATGAAATGGTATGGTGTAATATATAATACAGACACATCAGATGGTCCAGGTCAACATTGGTTTACTATTTTACTTAATTTTTCAACAGAAGGAACTGAAGATGATCCTTATTTAATAGAATATTTTAATTCATCTGGATTTAATATACAAAATAAAATGTTTAAAGAATATTTAGAAAAGTTAGCTTTTAAAATTAGTTATGAAACTGATAAGAAAACAATATTTAAAAAAGTGACAGATATTCAACATCAAGATGAAAATACAGGAAATTGTGGTTTGTATTCGATTTATTATATTTGGTCAAGATTAGAAGGAGTTTCATTAGAAAAATTTCATGATCATAAAAATAAAATTACTGATCAACAAATGGAACATATGAGAAAAGTATTATTTAGAAAAGAATAAAAACTTTATTTAAATTTGAATTAGTTTTAATGTATATTTAAATAATGTTAAAAAATATAGATTGGGATACTTACTTTATAAGTGTTGCATTTTTAAGTGCAAAAAGATCTAAAGATCCGACTTGTAAGGTGGGAGCAGTTATAATAAATAATAATAATATTATTGTTGCAACAGGATATAATGGATTTCCAAAAAAGATTAATGATGATTTTTTATCATGGGATAAAAATAATATAAACCCATTAAAAAACAAATATCCGTATGTAATACATGCTGAAATTAATGCGATTTTAAATAGAAATCAAACTGATTTAACTAATTGTACATTATATACAACACATTATCCATGTAATGAATGTACAAAAATGATATTACAAAGTAATATAACGACAATTAAATATTTTAATAAAAAAAAAGATGAAGCATCTGAAATAATGATAAATTTATCAGGAATTAAATGTGAACAAATTAATTTAAATATAGATAAAATATTAATTAAATTTGAATAATATATTTTTTTTAATTTGGAGATATTCTAGACATATTAGTTGTAATATATCTAGATTGTTGTCCTAATAAAGTATCAATAATTATTAATAAACCAGATATAGAATTTTTGTTTGGTATATTTAATAATTGTATAATTAAAATTGTTATATAAGATATTATATGTCTTAAATAATTTTTCCATATATTTTGTTTTTTTGTATAATAATTCAAAAACTTAGATCCAAATCCTAAAATAACTATTAAACATAATATAATTATTATATTTTTATTTAATGTATTAGATAATATTAATATTCCTATAAAAATTCTTAATATAATACAAAATAAATAAGTTAATTGAGTATGATGATTAGGTAAATAATTAGGTTTATTAATTTCTAAAAAAGTATTTTTATCGATTAATAAATTTGGAATTTTATCATATATATTCATATTATATTAAATTATATAAAAAAAAACAAAATAAAATTATATTATTTATACTTTTTCTTCTAATTTATTTTCTAGACGTTTTTTAAACATTTTTTTTAAATCTTCTCTTCTTTCTATATTTAATTTTTCTTTTTCTTGATTGAATTTTTCTAATTCTTTATCATAAGTATCGAAGAATTTTTTTGTTTCTTCATTTAATAAGTCTAATGTTTGTTTATATACATTATCTAATTCATTTTGAGGACAATGAGGTTTTTTATCAGCATGTACCCACTTAATATATGTTGCATAAAAATGATTACTCCACATTTTTTGACCGCATGGATTATTTAATAATTCATTTCGTTCTTCTTTTGTTGGTTTTTTAGTAAACTTATATTTAATATATCTTTTAAATGCCTTTGTACTATATATTCCATATGCTATAGCATATTTCGATACTACTGGAAATGATGAACAAAATTCTTTATATTCATCACATTTTTGTATATGAATAATACGATGTTCTTGTTTTAATTCGCTATATTCTTTATTATTAATTAATCTATCTCTATTATATTTTACCATATTCAATAATTTTTCTATATATGAATTAATAGTATCATCTTCGGAAGACATTTTAATTATATATACTTATATAATTTTATCTTTAAATTAAAAAAATATAAGTACTGTATATCCTAATATTATAAAAAATTATATAATATTTTGTGTTTTTTTTTTATTATTTAAATTATAGTTTATATATAAGTTTGAAGGATACACATTTACGGGTTTTATTGTATTTTATATTTAAATGATAAAATTAATTATTATTTAAATATAAAATGTATATTATATTATATAAATTATATAATTTATAACTTTTTTACTTTTTAAAATTTAAATTTGAATCATAACATACTGAAAATAAACAAAGTTGAAATAAATATATATAATTAAATGTCATCAATATTTATAGCGAATAATGAAATTAATAAAGTTAAATTTTATATACTTGGTGATGAAGATAATAAGAAAGAATCATCAGTTGAAATAAGAAATAAAGAATTATTTCGTAATTCTAAACCTTTTCCACAAGGTGTATATGATTTAGCATTGGGTACTACTGATCATTCATTTTTATGTCGAACTTGTTGGAATAATAAAGATTTATGTCCAGGACATTATGGTATAATATATACACCATACGCATTTATTTCACCATTATTTAAAAAAGAATTATTAAAATGGTTAAAAATAATATGTTTTAACTGTGGACATTCTATAATACATATAAATAATAAAAAAGATATGTATGGAGATAATATAATTAATAAAGAAAAATTATTAAATGAATATGTAAAATTAACAAGAAATACATTAAATAAATATATTAAATGTATTCATTGTAATGAATTACATCCATATGTATCAAAAGATTCGAAAGATCATTTAAAAATAATGATAAAAACACCTACAGAAGAAAGACGTATATATAATAATGAAATTGAAAATATTTTTATGAAAATTACAGATGAAACTGTATTATCATTAGGAAAATCATTAGATTCTCATCCAAGAAAATTTATATTAAAATATTTAAGAGTTCCACCTATAATGGTTAGACCTGATATAAAAAAAATAAAGGGAGGAAGATCTAATAATAATGACTTAACTACAATTATCAAAAATATTATAAATTTATTATCTAAATTACCTACTATTTTTACTAATAATTTAATTGAAAAAAATATAACTCAATTAGATATTGCTGAAATGCATTATTTTACTTTAATTAAAGATGTTCCTGCTGGAAATACTAATAAATTACAAACAAATACTGGATCGGCATTAATGTCTTTATCTAGTAGATTACCTAAAAAAACTGGTAGAATTCGTAAAAATATTTTAGGAAAACGAACTAGTCATATGGCTAGAAGTGTAATTACAGGTGATAACGATATTAAAATCAATGAGGTTGGTGTACCATTATCAATTGCAAGAAATCTTCAAATACCTGAAACAGTAAGATGGTATAATAAAGATAAATTGATGACTTACTTTTTAAATAAAGATAAAGTATATCCTGGATGTTCAAGTATTATTAAAAAAAATAATGGATCTACATATTATATTGGTGCTATACAAGATAATATTATTCTTGAAGAAGGTGATATCATTTATCGAGATTTAATTGATGGTGATTATGTTATGATGAATCGACAACCTTCTTTGTTATTTAGTTCCATTAGTGGTCATATTGTTAAAGTTATTGAACGAGGAGATACATTAAGATTATCAGTAAATGTAGTAGATACTATGTATGGAGGTGATTTTGATGGCGATGCTATGAGTTTAATACAACCTCATTCATTAATGGCAAGAAATGAATCAAATCGTTTATGTGGTTTAGAACGATGGTTTATATCATTAAAAGATGGTAACCCTTCAATAGGAGTTTATCATGATGGTTTAATTGGTGTATTTGAATTAACGAAAAATGATATTAAAATTAGTAAATTAGAGGCTATGAAATTAAATAGTAAAAATATTATAAAAAAAGAATTAAACGAAAATTTATATAATGGTAGAGAATTAATAAGTAAAATATTACCAGAAATTAATTATGAAAAAAAATGTAAACATTATAATTCTGATTATGCTGGATTTTTAACTCCTAAATATAAGTCCGATGAAATTAAAGTAAATATTAAAAGAGGTATCATACATCAGGGTCGATTAGATAAAAATTCAGTCGGACAGGGTCAAAATGGTAGTATGTTTCATATTATATATAATGAATATGGAAGTCAATTAGTATTAGATTTAATATATAATATTCAACAAATGACAACATATTTTTCGATGCATCATGGATATACAATATCTTATAGTGATATTGCAATGAATAAAGAAGTATTAAAAAAAATTAATGATAAAACTAGTTCAATTATACACGATGCTAATTTAATTACACAAAAATTACATGATAATTTAGTAATCGCACCTATTGGTATGTCTGTTAATGATTATTATGAAGAACAATCATTAGCTCAATTAAATTTAGGTAATGATTTCGAACAATTAATTTTAGAAAATATTAATGTTGAAGATAATCAATTATATAAATTAATCATATCTGGTTCTAAAGGTAAATTAACCAACTTTATTCAAATTAATGCTTCTATCGGTCAAACTAGTATTAATGGTGCTCGAATGATTAAACAATTCGGATATGAACGTATGTTTCCTTATTATGAACGATTTGATAATACACCAGAAAGTAGAGGTTTTGTACCAGAATCATATACATCAGGTGTGTCAAATACATCATTTTTATACCAAGCAATGCAAGCAAGATATAGTATTATAAATAAAGCTTTATCAACTAGCGTAACAGGATATCAAAATAGAAAAAGTATAAAAAATTTAGAAACATTATTAATTAATAATCATAGAAATAGTTCTAAAGTGAATAATATTATTCAAATATTATATGGTGATGATGGTGTTGATATTAGAAGAAATGAATATGTAAAATTTAAAACTATTATGATATCTGATAATGATTTTATTAAAAATTATAAAACTAAATTAAACGATTTAGATAAAAAATATCAAAATAAAACTATGCAAACTATACTTGATAATGAATTTAAACAATTATCTATTGATCGTCAAACATATCGACATATATTTCTTATTATTGAAAAAAGAAATATTAGAAATAAATTGTTACCTGAAATTAGACAAATACCTGTTAATATTTATAGAATTATCGAAGATGTTATTTATAATAATAAAAAATATATTGATGAATCAAAAGAAACTATTAATCCAGAAATTGTTATTAATAAAGTTAATAAATTATGTAAAGATTTAGAATATTGTTATTATAATGAAATTCAAAATGAAAAAAAAATGCAAATTCCTATATATATTACTAAAGCATTAACATTATTTAAAATTTCTATTAGAAGTTATTTATTTATTAAAAATATTATTAATAAACGAATTAATAATAAAATTTTAGATATTATTATTAATCGAATAATACTTATATTTAAAAATTCATTAATTGAATATGGTACACCTATTGGTATTATTACAGCTCAATCTATTTCTGAACCTATGACACAATATGTTCTAGATAGTCATCATCGATCTAGTGCTAGTGGAACTAAAACTGATTTCTTAAAACGTATGAAAGAAATCTTAGGGGCTGTTTCTACTGAAAAAATGTTAAATCCTACTATGGTTTTATTTCCTAAATCTGAATTTTCTAATGATAAATTTAAGATTCAAGAAATTTCTAATTATATTGAGATGATGAATTTAATCAAATTCGTTTCTAAATATCAAATTTTCTTTGAAGAATATAAACAAATCCTACATCCTCATTATAATAATGAAAATCTTAAAAATAATATTAATATTAATTATGATGATCCTCCTACTAATGATTTGAAAATGATTGAATCCTTCGAAAAACATAATCCTAATTTACAAATCCCATCTGACTTAATTAAATGGTGTATCCGATTAGAATTAGATAAAAATATTATTATTGAAAAAAATATGAAATTAGATACAATATTAATTAAATTAAATCAAATATATCCACATTTATTTATAGTACATACTGTTGAAAATGCAGAAAATATAATATTACGTATTTATATAAGTAATGCTCAATTTAAAAAAGTATCAGATATTAATCTTTCCGTTATTGAAAAATTTCTGAATGAATTATTATATACTACATTAAGAGGTATTACTGGAATTAAATCATCAATGATTACAAATAACACAGCACAAAGTATAATCAATGATGATGGATCTATTTCTAAAAAAAATATATATCTAATCGAAACAAATGGAACAAATATGTCATCTATATTTGAAAATCAATATATAGATCCATATACTAGTCAACCAGATAGTATCCTTGAAATATATCAATTACTTGGAATTGAAGCTGCTAGAGAAAAAATAATTATTGAATTAAGATCTATTATGGATTCATCTTCCACTAAACATTACCTTGTATATGGTGATGAAATGACTTTCACTGGTGAGGTTACATCTATTGAAAAAACTGGTCTATCTATACGCGAATCTGAAAATATTTTACTTAATATGTCATTCAGTCATCCTTTAAAATCTTTAGAAACGTCCGCCATCGATTCTAAATATTCTAATTGTGATGCTAGTTTAAGTTCATCGTTAATGATGGGTAAGGTACCAAATTATAGTTCAAATTACAATAGCTGTAGTGTAAATGAAGAATTTATAAAAGAAAATACAAAAAATATAAAATCTCAATTAGATGATTTATAATATTATATTATAAACTATTTATAATATTTAATTTTTTATAATTTTAACATATATAAAAATTTATGTAATGATTTTTTATTATTATTATTTAATAAATTTGTATAATGTATACAAATTATTTTATTATTATTATTTATATGTTCTATAAATAATGTTTTATTATTATTTATATATAATTTATATTTACTTTTTTCTAATAGAAATGAATTTTTTTTTAATTTATTATTATTATAGTCTACTTTTTGTATAATTAATTTATATTTATTTTCATTATAATTTGTTAATATAAAATTTTTATCTGTATAATCTTGTTCATATGACATCTTAATTATATTTACTTTTAATCAATTTTTTTACAAAAATTTGAATCTTTTTTGCTGAATCGTTTTTCATTTTTTTTGTATATATCTTATAAAATTTTAATACCTTTTCATGACATTTACATGATTTTTTTGATATATTAATAATAATAATTTTGTCTAATGATTTTCCTCTTGATAATGCAACATATAATTGCCCATATTCGAATATAGTAGGACCTAAATCAACTTGTAAGAAATCAATAGTCATTCCTTGACTAGAATGTATAGTAATAGCATATCCTAATTTTAATGGTATATAATTTAAATAATCAGAAGTTTTAATATTATTATCATCTTCATCAAATGGTTCATTATATTTTTCAATAAGAATTTCTTTATTGTCTTTTAATTGAATAAGTACACCATATTCATATATATCTTTTATTATTCCTCTAGTTCCATTAATTATATGTTGTTCAATATCTATATTTTTTGTTATAATAACTTGATCATTTATAGATAATTCGATTTCATTACGAATATGATTATCTTTTATATATTTTTTTATATAATGATTTTTAGTATAGTTAGTTTTAAATAATTTTGTTTTATTGTCTTTTAACTTATTATGTTCTAATAAGTTAATAGAATCAACATCTATATTATTTGAATATAATTTAGTTGGTTTAATTTCAGTATTATCAAATTTTAAGTTTTTTGTTTTTTTACAATGTTCAAATAATATATTATATATTTTGTTTGTCATATTTCCAAATCTTAAATTATTTAAAATATTTGTGAAATCAACATCTTCCTTTTGTCTAAATGAATATGTTAATTTTATTATTTCAATATTTAATAATTTCCAATCATAGCTTTCAAAACAAAATGCATTACTTTTAACTGGTTTAAGTTGACAAAAATCTCCAGAAAAAAGTATTTGAATTCCTCCAAATGATTTTGTATTTCTCTTTATTAATTGTAGTAACCTTGATATTTTATTAAATAAATTTTTATTAATCATTGATATTTCATCTATTATTAATACTTCTAATTTTAATAATTTATAATATTGTGATTTATATTTTTTTTTTATATTATTAAATATTTTATATACATTATCTTTTCCTAAACCTAAACATAAAAATGAATGTAATGTAGTTCCATTAATATGAGTTGCTGATACTCCTGTAGATGAAGTTATACCTATTTTTTTATTATTTATTTTAAAATTCGATATAATTTGTTGTAAAAGCATTGTTTTACCAGTACCAGCACCGCCAGTTAAAAAAATATTTTTACCTTTTATTGCTTGTTCAAAACAATATTGTTGTTTATCATTTAACATACTTTAATTATAAATATAATATTTATTTAAATCAATTTTTTATTAATAAATATAATAATAATGATAAAATATGAAAATTTAATATATCTAAATATTATAGAGTATAAAAAAGTGTTAATATTTGGCAAATTAGAAGTTTTATATAAAGTTAAAGTATTATCAAAAGATAATACTTATTATTGTTGGAAAAAGTATGATGATTTTTGTTCAATATATTATACTTTAAAGAGTAAAAATTTTAAACCTACACATTTTCCAAAAAATAAATTATTTGATAATTATTATGAAAAAAAATATGAAAAATATAATCAAGAAAAAATGAATAAACTTAATATATTTTTGAACCATTTATGCCATGATAATATTCCGTTTAATATTTATGTAAATAAATATTTAACATTAATAAAAAATAATATTAGTTATTAATATATATGAGTGAAAATAGGATTCCATATGAATCTTATTTAAATGTTGGTAAAGTTTTATTTCAAAAAAATAAACAACATACTATAAAAATGAATGGAATAGAATTATTATTGATATTATTTATTATTTCTGATTCTAATAATGACAATAATGATAATAATGACAATAATGAATTAAATAACAATAATGAATTAAATAAAAAAAATTTAATAATAGAAAATTATATTATTTAAAACAATTATTAATATTATTTAAAACAATTATTAATATTATTTAAAACAATTATTAATATTAT